>Ga0182021_10009560_pt1 | contig 11495 bp, 8 predicted proteins | sample 612E3MmetaG_FD_120493 | JGI IMG/M metagenome (GOLD analysis project Ga0182021, IMG submission 120493) | Permafrost microbial communities from Stordalen Mire, Sweden - 612E3M metaG (Illumina Assembly) | ecosystem: Environmental > Terrestrial > Soil > Wetlands > Permafrost | place: Sweden...
ACTGGAAACAACCAACATCGAACACTCAACATCCAACATCCAATCAAGCCGGCCCATTGTGCGTCACAATGGATGTTCAGTGTTGGATGTTGGTTGTTCGATGTTCCCCCCTTTTTAGATTTATCAGTGTCCATCCGTGTCCATCTATGGTTCAATTAGTCTGTGAACATCACGAATTTGAACCCGGACACGGACATCGGCGCGAGCGCGTGGCTGGTGGAAATTGACAACCATCGTATTTTGCTCGACGCGGGCATGCACCCGAAACGCGAGGGCCGCGACGCGTTGCCGCGCTTCGGCAAGGCGGGCACGCATGACGTGGACGCGATTGCGATCTCCCACTGCCACCACGACCACCTCGGCGCGCTGCCGGTGGCGGTGAAGCATTTTCCCAAGGCACATGTGCTGATGACGGAGTTGAGCTACCTGCTGTCGGAGCGCGTGCTGCACAACTCGGTGAACGTGATGACGCGCCAGCGCGACGAACTGGACATCAAGGAGTATCCGCTCTACACCCACGATGAGTTGGACGACATCGCACCGCGCTTTCAGGGTTTCAAATACAACCGCGAAGTCGAATGGCAGGCGTTTCACAAGGCGCGGGCGGGCCAACCGTCGCCGACGCTGGAATTTTTCGACGCGGGCCACACGCTCGGCTCGGCGGGCATTTTGCTGCGCGGGAAAAAGGAGACGATGTTTTACACCGGCGACGTGTGTTTCCACGACCAGACGATTTTGAAGAGCGCGCGGTTCGAGGACGTGAAGGCGGACGTGCTGATCATGGAGACGACGCGTGGCAACCGCGAGGTGGCACCCGGTTTCACGCGCGAAAAAGAAATCGAGCGGCTGGTGGCGGCCATCCACGAGGGGCAGAAAAAGAAGGGCTGCGTGCTGATCCCGTCGTTCGCGCTGGGGCGGACACAGGAAATTCTCGCCATGCTGGCGCTGCTGATGCGCGAGGGAAAATTGAAAAAACAGCCGGTCTATATCGGCGGGCTGGGCCGCGTGTTCACGGAAATTTACGACATCGAGGCGGCCCGGACGCACCGGCAGCACACGAACCTGCACTTGAACGATGCGTTGCAACTGGTCGTCTTGGAAAAGGGCGCGGCGGACAACATGAAGTTGAGCGGCGGAAAAATCTTTGTCATCACCGCCGGCATGATGAGCGAGAACACGGCGGCGCACACGCTGGCGACGCGGATGATCGGCGACGAGAAGCAGAGCATTTTCTTCGTGGGCTACGCGGACCCGGATTCACCGGCGGGCCATTTGAAGGCGGCGAAGCCGGGCGAGACGTTTGTGTTCAGCCCGAGCGCGGGGCAGGTGACGAAGCGTTGCGACGTGCAGGATTTCGATCTGACGGCGCACGCGAACCGGGAGGATTTGCTGGAGTTCGTCGGGCAGGTGTCGCCGCGCACCATTTTGCTCGGCCACGGCGACGACGCGGCGCGCCACTGGTTCGAGGAGCAGATCCGTGCGCGGTGGCCGAAGATCAAGGTTTTCCAGCCGCAGCCGGCGAAGACGGTTTCCGTTTGATTTCGGGAAAAGCAAAACCGCCGGGCGAAATTTTTTCGTCCGGCGGTTTTTGTTTTTAGATTTTTTCAGTGTCCACCGTTGCCGCTGACGACGTTCGCCAGGTTGAAAATGGGCAGGAACATGCAGATGACCATGCCGCCGACGACGACGCCGAGAAACACGATGAGCAGCGGCTCGATGAGCGACATGATGCCGGAGAGCGTGGTCTCGATTTCCTCGTCGAGGAAGTTGGCGACGCGTTCGAGCATGGTGTCAATGTTGCCGGTCTGTTCGCCGGCGCTCATCATGCGGGTGATCATGCTGGGAAAGACGGGATGCTTGGCCAGCGCGGCGGAAATGCCCTCGCCGCGTTCGATGTCGTTGGCGGCGGACTTGATGGCCTTTTCCATGACGACGTTGCCGACGGTCTGCGAGACGATCTGCAGGACTTCCAGAATCGGCACGCCGCTGCGGACGAGCGAGGACAGCGTGCGGGTGAACCGGGCGAGGCAGATTTTGTGGGCAATGGCGCCGAAGATGGGGAGCTTGATGCGCTGCTTGTCCCAGAATTCACGGCCCTTCGGCGTTTTGATGAAATACAGCCAGCCCCACACGCCCGCGCCCGCCAGGACAATCAGATACAGGAAATAGTGTTGGACGATTTCGCTCAGGCCGATCATGAACATCGTGGGCGCCGGCAGCGCCGCGCCGAAGCCGGAGTAGATCTCCTTGAACGTCGGGATCACGCGCACGAGCAGGAAAATGGTGATGGTGATGGCGACGATGGTCACGACGGTGGGATACATCAGCGCGGTCTTCACCTTTTTGCGGATGCGCTCCATGTTTTCCAGGTAGGTGGCGAGGCGGGCCATGATTTCCGCGAGCAGGCCGCCTTTTTCACCGGCGCTGACCATGGAGTAGTAAAGCCGGTTAAACGTCTTGGGATGCCGGATCAGCGCCTCGGACAAACTCTCGCCGGCCTCCACGCGCGAGCAGATGTCGTGGATGGTGTCGCGCATGACCTTGTTGGGCGTCTGGTCGGCCAGCGCCTGGAGCGACTGGACGATGGGGATGCCGGCGTCAATCATCGTGGCCAGCTGCCGGGTGAAGACCACCACGTCGGCCAGCGCCACCTTGCCGCCCTTGGTCTGACCGCGCTTGGCCATCTTCTCGCGGATTTCCACCACCAGCAGGTTGCGATTGAGCAGGGCGGCGATGGCGGCCTGTTCGGTGATGGCCTCGACGGTGTTGCGGATTTCGCGGCCGGAGGCGGTTTCGCGGGCGGTGTAGGCAAATATTGGCATACCTAGTGTCGTGAATAATTCAATGCGGGCGAATTGCAAGTGCAATTCGCATTTCGCGGCTGATTAATCAGCACAATGTGTTCCAGTGTCCCTGGCCAGCCGCAAAAATCCTCCTCGTCCCGTGTTCGTTCTCGTCCTCGAAGCCTTTGATTCGATTACGCAGACGAAGACTTTGGTGCCCCGCCCCGCCCGGAACCGGCACGGCGTTAAGGCGGAAATCCCTGCGGCCGGTTGCACGGGCGGCCCTCGCCGCCGCCGGGACTGTCCCGGAACTGGCCCAGAACGTCAATTTCGGAGCCAGTCGGCCGGTCCGCATCTGCAAAAAAAAAGATTGTCATTCCCCCGGCTTTTCCCTAGTTTCGACACCAATGGCACCTCGTGGTGCTAGGAACGAACTGTTTTCGTTCCACTTATCACAGGTAAAAACAAACAACAAACAACATCGGAGGAACAGATGAAGTTTAATAAATGGACATTAGGACTCGCAGCCGTCGGAGCCGTCAGCATGGCTTCCGCCGTCCGCGCAGATGAAGCGAAACTGAGCCAGCTCAACACGCTGGTCTCCGGCACCACCATCAGTGGTGTCGCTGACGTGGCCGTTCAATACAACACCGGCGACGCTCACTACAACCAGATCACCCCGTCCGGCACAGGCTCCGGCAAGGTTGACAACTTCACCGTCAATGACGTGCTCATCAGCTTGGACAAGGCGCTCGACGAAAGCCCATGGGCCGCTGGCTATCATATTGACCTCAACTGGGGAAATGACGCCATTCAGCCAATCAACAGCGTGGCGACGCTCCAATACTACGGCGGAAGTTATTATTATGGTGCTGAGTATACCATTAACAGCGGTCTTCCTGTCCGCCAAGCCTATGTCACCTTGCGCACGCCGGTCGGCAATGGTATTGACTGGAAGGTGGGTCTGTTCGACAACATCATTGGCTATGAGTCCAACACCTCGGCGTTGAATCCGAACTATACGCACTCATACGGTTATCAATTGGAGCCCACCTCGCAGGCCGGCGTCATCGGTTCCTACAAGATCGGCAACTCCATTACGGTGCAAGCCGGCTTGGCCAATTCTTACAGCGCCTACTACACCTACTACGGTGGGAATGTTTCCGCCAAGACCTACCTTGCTGCCGTCACCCTGACCGCCCCGGAAAGCTGGGGTTGGGCCAAAGGTGCCGCTCTGACTGTCGGCGCGAATCAGGCGTTCAACGGCAATTCTGGTTCGCTGAAGAACAATTATAATTATTATTACGGTTCCAACTACGCTAGCTACCCGGAAAGCACCGGCAACTACTATGCCGGACTGACGCTCCCCACGCCGATCAAAGCGTTGAAGGTTGGCTTCGCGTTTGACTTGGTTGGCTATGCCAATGAAGCCGTCTCTGGATCCTTAAAACCCAACTCCAAAGACGACAGCGTTTGGGTCGCGGGCGCTTATGCCACCTTCCAGGCCACGGATAAACTGTCTGTGAGCCTCCGTGGTGAGTATCTCAATGGCAGTGCCCTTGGCTATTCCGTTGGCTCTTCTCCTCTGGCTTTGAACAAAGCCGAAGAAGTCACCGCCACCGTCCAGTATAACCTCTGGGCAAATGTGGTCAGCCGCGTCGAGGTTCGCTGGGATCATCTGGAACAAGGAAAGGCTTACGGCTATTCCAGTGGCTCTGGTTATTATTATTCTGGCAACTCCTACGGCGCGCGTTCCGACGCCTTCCAAATCGCGCTCAACTTGGCCTATCAGTTCTAATTTAATTTAGAATCTTTGGCCCCTTCCGGGAAACCGGAAGGGGCTTTTTGTTGGTAATCCACAAGCAAGTTAGCCGCGCCGTCACCCTCCTTCAGCCGCCCGAAATTCCAACGGGATTTTCGAGATTGAACAAACTTGGATTCGTCCGCGCTTCCTTTCATAATCCGGCACCGATGAAATTCATCCGCGACATACTCGCCGAGAAAAAGGCCTCCGGCAAACCCGTCGTCTCCTTTGAGTTTTTCCCGCCCAAGACCGACGAGGGCGACCGCGCGCTGTTTGAGAAGCAGATTCCCGCGCTGCTGGCCACCCGGCCGGATTTCTGCTCCGTCACCTATGGCGCCGGCGGCAGCACCCGCGAGAAGACGCTGCACATCGTGGACCGCCTCCAGCGCCAGCATGGTCTGCCCGCGCTCGCCCACCTCACCTGCGTCAACCACACGCGCGATGAGGTTCGCGTGCTGCTGGAGAAAATTCGTGCGCTGGACTGCAAAAACATTCTCGCGCTGCGCGGCGACCCGCCCGGTGGCGGCGAATTCCAGCCCACGCCCGGCGGGTTTGAGTTTTCCTCGCAGCTCGTGAAATTCATCCGGGAACAGGGGGATTTTTCGGTGGGCGTCGCCGGTTTTCCCGAAGGTCACATTGCTTGCAAGGCCGGCAAGCAGGCCGACTGGCGGCATCTCCAGGGAAAGGTGGCGGCGGGCGCGGACTTCGTCGTCACGCAGTTGTTTTTCGACAACGCGGACTATTTTGAATTCCGCGATTTTGTGACGCGGCAGCTCGGCGTGACGGTGCCGATTGTGCCGGGCGTCATCGCCATTTTAAACGCGGCGCAGATCACGCGGTTCACGCAGATGTGCGGCGCGAAAATTCCGCCGGCGCTCCGGTCAAAGCTGGATGCACTCGGCACGGACGACGAGGCGGCGATGGAATTCGGGATTGAATACGCCGCGCGCCAATGCGAGGAGCTGCTGCGCGCCGGCGCGCCGGGCCTGCATTTTTACACGCTCAACAAGGCGCACTCGACGGTGCAGGTCTTGAAGAATCTGGGGCTGGCCTGAAATAAAAGGCTGAATTATGAAGGCTAAAGGCTGAAACCGGCGACGATTGCGTTTTCGTCTTTCATCCTTCGGCCTTCATCTTTCAAAGGAAGTTGTTCGCCAGGATGCCGAGGACGCTGATGGGCCCCTGGTCTTCCAGCCCGTCGGCGGCCTTGTCCAGTTTTTGCAGCGAGAGCTTGGCGTTCTTGTAAAATTCCTGGTCGTTGACCAGCTTGCCAATGGTGCCGTTGCCCTGGTTCACCTTCTGCAAAATCTGCTGCAGGTTCGTCATCGAGGCGGTGGTGGAATTGTAAAGCGTCTCGTCGGTCAGCAGTTTTCCAATCGTCCCCTGCCCGGCGCTGGCGTTGGTCACGACGAGCTTGACGGCGGCAATCATGTCGCCGGCCGAGGCCGCCGTGCCCTGCAGGTTGCTCACGGTAGAAAGCGTGGTGGTGTAAAGCGTGTCCTCGTAAATCAGCTTGCCGACGGTGCCCTGTCCGGACGCGATCTGGCCGGTGATGTTGGTGACGTAGGTCATGGTGGCGGCAAACTTATCGCGGTTCTGGCTGAAGAAATTGCCCAGCGGGCCGAACAAATTGTGGATCTCGTCGCCGGCAAAATTTTTGGTGAGGTTCTGGATGCCGGACACCGCGCCGTCCAGCTTGGTCATGATGGCGCTCAAGTCCGGCTGCTCGGCGGAATCCAGCATCGCACCGTCCGTCGCCGGTGTCGCGGCGGCGGTGCCAAAAGTGAGAGCGACGAAGCTCTGCCCCATCAGGCCGGTGAACTTGATGGTGGCCTTGCTGTCGGTCTTCACCACGGCGTCGGCATGCAGCTTCATTGTCACGCAGACCCGGTTGTTGGTGAGCGTGATTCTTTCCACAGTGCCGATCTCGACGCCGGCCATCTTCACGCGGTCGCCCGTCCTCAAATCCTGCACGGTGTCAAACTGCGTGCTGACGCGGTAGCCGTGGCCGAAGAGGTCCACGCTGCCGAGCGTCTCGACAATGAGCACGGCGGCGAGGATGGTGACGGCGACGAACACGCCGAGTTTGGTTTCAAGGGAATTTTTCATGGGCGGGGCGGTTAATTTTCGCGTTTGAATTCAGCGTGCAGAAATTCCTGCACCTGCGGGTCGTTGAAATTTCTGACTTCTGCCGGCGTGCCGATGGTGAGGATGCGCCCCTCGGCCATGACGGCGATGCGGTCGGCCACGCCGAACGCCAGGTCGCGGTCGTGCGACACCACGAGCGAGGTGACGCCGATGCGGCGCTTGAGATCCAGAATCTCGCTGCCGATGATGACGGCCGAGACCGGGTCCAGCTCGCTCGTCGGTTCGTCGTAAAGGATCAACTGCGGCTCGATGACCAGCGCGCGGGCGATGGCGACGCGTTTTTTCATGCCGCCGGAAAGCTCGCCGGGCATCTTGTGCAGCGCGTCCTTGAGGCCGACGTCCGCCAGTTTTTCGGCGACGATGGTTTCAATCTCCTCCGGCGTCTTCAGCCGGTGCTCGGTCAGATAGAGGCCGACGTTTTCGCCGACGGTGAGCGAGTTGAGCAGTGCGCCGGACTGGAAGACGAGCGCCATGCGGTATTTCGCGGCGATTTCCGGCGTGGTGATGGGATCGCCGTTGATGAGGATTTCGCCGGCGTCCGGCTCTTCCAGGCCGATGAGGTGCTTGAGCAGAACGCTTTTGCCGCTGCCGCTCGGCCCCATGATGACGAAGACCTCGCCGGGCCGGACCGCGAAATCAATGCCCCTGAGCACTTCCTGGCCGTCAAAGCTTTTGCGCAGGCCGCGCACGAGGAGGCCGACGCCGCCAGCAAAGTTGTGGTTCGCGTCGTTCATTTCAACAGGAAGCGCGTGAGGATGTAGTCAAAAATCACAATCAGGACGATGGAGTTCACCACCGCCTTCGTGACCGAGCGCCCGATGCCGCGCGGGCCGCCGATGGTGGTCAGGCCCTGATGGCACGACACCGTGCCGACGATGAGCGCGAAGCAGAAGCTCTTGAACACGCCGTTGGCCACGTCCTTCAGCTCGACGATGTCCTGCAAATTGGAAAAGAAAACGCGGAACGGAATGTCCATGCGGTGGTTCAGGTCGGCCACCATCGCGCCGCCGAACCAGCCGATCAGCACGGCAAACACCACCAGCATCGGCAGCGCCACCGCGATGGCGAGGATGCGCGGCAGGACGAGGTAATGGATCGGGTTGATGTTCATCGTGCGCAGCGCGTCAATTTCCTGATAGACGCGCATCGAGCCGATTTCCGCCGCCATCGCCGAGCCGATGCGGCCGGCGATCAAAATGGCCATCATCACCGGCGCGAGTTCCTTGGCGATGGCGACGCCCACCACGCCGCCGACGGCGCTGGCCAGGCTGCGTTCGACGAGGATCGGGCCGGTCTGCAGCGCGATGACCGCGCCGATGAAAAACGACAGCACGCAGACCATCAGCAAACTGGCGTTGCCGATCTCGAAGAACTGGTCCATCACCTTGTGCCGCTGCCGCCACGTCTGCGGCAGGGCCAGCAACGTGCGCCAGAACAAAAGCAGGATTTCACCGACATTTTCAAACATGATGCAAAAAATCTATTGGGGCGCCGGTTGGGACCGGTCGTCGTAAAGGTAAAACCACCGCGTCCGGCTGGTTTCCCCGTCGCATTGATACTGGAAAAGGCCGAACAGGAGCGAGATTTTTTTGTGCGCCAGCGCGGTCTCGCGCCGATATAAATTCCACAGGAGCGAGCGGCTGGAGGCGCCGGTCTTCACATTATCCTCCGCGCGCCAGAACGACCAGAGCGGCGACCAGTTGCGTTCGACGCCGCGGTTGTCGGGCGTGGCGGGTTCCACCGGCGCGAGGACTTGCAGGCGTTCGTTGCCGTTGAAATCGCGGTGCCAGACGAAGAACGGCCACATGGCGAGCCAAGTTTTTTGCGCGCCGGTCTCCGTGTTTTTCGTAGTGGTCCGGGAATACAGATAAAAACAGACCCGCGTGCGCTGCTCGTCGAGCGGGTCGGCGTGGAGCCGGCGGTAGGTGTAAACGGGCCAGAGATAGGAATCACTTTCGCGCGTGGCGTTGTGTGACTCGCTGAACAGCGGCCAGACGCGCGAGGTGGTCTTGCCTTCGCCGCGTGTGAAAATGACGAACGGCCACGGCCCCTGCCATTCGTGGAATTTTTTACCGCGGTCGTCAATCCATGTGAAGAGCGGCCACAGCACAGTGGTGGAGTCGCGCTGCGGCGAGCGGGTGACGGCGTAAAACGGAATGGCCGCGCGGAATTTCTCCACGTTGGTGGTGCCGAGGCCGGTGTCCTGTCTCAGATGCAGCGGCCAGAGGAAAAAAGATTTGTCGTGGCCGGGAATGCTTTCCACATCGCCGAAGCCGTTGGTCTGCGTGGTCACGTCCTTGTGTTCGCTGCCGGCGATGGGCCAGACCTGCCAGCCGCGCAGGCCGTCGCCGTGGCGGACGTGAACGATGGGATAAAGATAATTGTCGGTGACGACATCGCGTTTGCGGGTCTCGCCGTAAATCGGAAACATCACGAAAAACATCTCGTCGTGGAACAGGCGGTTTTTGAGATGGCCGTAAAACGGCACGACGGCGGTGTAGTTCAGGTTCGTGTCCGCCGAGCGCTGCGAAAAATAGAGCGGGAAAATTGTGAAGCGCTTTTTCGACACGTCGTTCTGCTCCTGCCCGCCGGAGGTGCTGAGGAGCTGGCAAAACTGCCAGCGCCGTTCGTGGCCGTAGCGCATTTCCGTCAGGAGCGGATACAGATAATCATCCTCGTGCGACTCCACCGCCGGATTGCGGTCGCAGGAATAAAACGGCGGGATGGCCCACGTCGTCTCCGACTCTTTTTGCTGCGAATAAAAAAACGGCCCGACGGCTTCGGTGCGCCAGCCGTCTTCGAGTGTCAGTTGGAACCGGTCAAAAATCGGGCCGAGGGGCGAATGGTCTTCAGCGCGGGCAAAAAACGGAAAAGAAACGGATACCGCCAAAAGGACGAGAAAACGCAGCGACGCCGAAGCGGCTCCAGCATGGCGGAGAACTACAGTTATCGTTATTGGCTGCCGGTTCATCAGCGTTTCCGCTTTGGAAAAGCGAGGTTTAACAATGACATTGACTTTTTGCGAATTTTCATTATTTTATTTGCACTTGAGGTTTTTACCTCGGTTCCTCCTGACCCGGTGTTGGCGATTTATGCGCTGGCACTGGGTCTTTTATCAGCGGCCGCCAGCGGCTTAACACACTTAACAGCGCCGGCAAAAAAGTCAGCCCCGCAATCATGCACGTCGCAATGCCCGTGGCCATCATGCAGCCCAAACTGTAAATGCCGCGATGCTGGGCAAGAATCAAACTGCCGAATCCGGCGATGGCCGTCAATCCCGACACGAGCACAGCTTTGCCGGTGCTGCGCGAGAGAATGCCCGGCGTGCCTTCCTCGGCGTAGCGGTTCAGGATGTGGATGCCGTTGGTGACACCAATGCCGATGACGAGCGGCAGCGTCATGATGTTCGCCAGGTTGACGGGGATGCCGGCCAAGCCCATCAGGCCCGCCAGCCAGAGCGTGCCGATGCCGACCGGGATCAGCGACAAAACCACCGCGCTCAAACTGCGGAAATGCAGCAGCACCATGAGCGCGATCGCCGTCAGCGAATACCACGCCGCCTGCACATAGCTGTCCTTGAGCAGCGTCTCGTATTCTAAAAGCTGCACCGGCGTGCCGGTGACGTTCGCGTCCACCGTCCGCAGCTCCGCGACGAACCGTTCCTGCGGGCCGCGCTGCCAGACGTCTTCCTTGGGATAAACCTGGATCAGAAATTTTCCATTCACGCCCACGAACCGGTGGTGCAGGGCCGGCGGCAGATCGTCCACGGACAGCGGCGAGCGGTTGTCCTGCCGCTGCAAAAGCTGGAAGGTGTCGCGCAAATCGGCGAGCAGCGCCTGCTGGAACTGCGCCAGCTTGGCGGCGTGTTCCGCCCGCACCGGGGCGTCGTCGGCCAGCAGCGCCTGACGCAGTTCGGCGATGGCTTGGCGCAGGGCGAGCAGTTGCCGGGTCAGGGCCGGGTCGCTGTCGCCGACCTCTTTCAGCGCGTTGCCGAGATAGGTGCCAGTGTAAAACAGCGTGCTGGCCAACGCCTGCACGTCCACGGGCCGCGCATCCGGCGGTCTGAATTCCAGCGCGGCAATCTCCTGCTTGATCTCGCCGATCAGTCGAAATTTTTCGCCCGTGTCGGGCTGGAGAAAATCCCGGTAGAACGGCGGCTGTGTCTCCGCCACGGTCGGCAGCTTCCCGATTTTTTCCTGCAACGCCACCGCGTTCGTCAGCGAATCGGCGACCACCGCGCTGTAAAGCAGCGATTTCTCCGCCGAATCCAGCAGCTTCTGCTCGAACACCACCGAGGACAAGGTGGGACTTTGCATCTTGATGAGATTATAGTCGAAATACACCTTGCGCGCCTCCCTCGCCGCCGCCGCGCACAAGGCCAGGGTGACAACCGTCACCAGCACCGGCCGCTCCAGCCAGAAACTTTCCAGCCGCGCCCGCCGGTCGTCCGTGTGAATTTTGTGATCGAGGACGTTTTGTCGGCCGCGCAGCAGCATCACCGGCAGCATCGTCATCATCGGGATGAAGCAGACCAGCAGTCCGCCGCCACAGATGATGCCCATTTCCTGGATGCCTTTGAAATGCGTCAACGCCATCGCCAGAAACGCCCCCGCCGTCGTCAGCGCGCCGGTGAAAATTCCCTGGCCGGTGAACACCATCGCCTTGGTGATGGCTTCCTGCTCCGATTTGCCGTGGTGCAATTCCTCCTCGTAGCGCGTGATCAGATGCACGGCATAATCAATCGCCAGCCCGATGAGCAT
>Ga0182021_10009562_pt1 | contig 11494 bp, 11 predicted proteins | sample 612E3MmetaG_FD_120493 | JGI IMG/M metagenome (GOLD analysis project Ga0182021, IMG submission 120493) | Permafrost microbial communities from Stordalen Mire, Sweden - 612E3M metaG (Illumina Assembly) | ecosystem: Environmental > Terrestrial > Soil > Wetlands > Permafrost | place: Sweden...
AGGGTGCGAAACGGGCGCTATCCAGCGCACGCGCAATGATCTCGCGCGGAACCAGCTTGTCCCGATACCGTCGAATCGAACGCCGCGCTTGCAACAACTGCTCGGCCTGCTCGGGACTGATCGGGTGCGCGGTGTTCATCGGCCGCAGGTCGCTACGAGGCAAGAACGTGAGCGCCAGCGCGCCCGCGCGGCAGACCGACACGCAGTGGCCGCAGCGGATGCAACGGTCGCCCTGACTGGACGTGGGCACGGCGCCGACGAGTGTGGTCTCCAATTCAAGCGCGAAAACCGGACAAACCGAGACGCAAAACCCATCATGAAGACAGCGTTCCTGGTCGACGACGACGTGGTTCACGGCGAATCTCCTTTGAGCTGCGTTCATAGCGCAAATTCGGGGTCTGGCCACCTGCCCTGGCTTCGGGGCCTCCGCCAGTCGCTGTCGCCCTGCATCTGTCACACTTGGCTTGAAAAGTCCCTCCAAGCAGGCATGAGTGACCCAATCATGACAAGACCGCTCGCCACCACCTGCGATAGCGACAGCTCCGATGCGGCCCTGGTCCACGCGGCCATCCAAGGGGACCGAGGCGCGCTGGAACAGCTCATCCGACGCCACCAAGGCTTCATCTACAGTTTGGCCCAGCGGATGCTGTACTCGCCCGAAGACGCTGCCGACGCCACCCAGGAAATCCTCATCTGCATCGTGACCAACCTGGCTTCCTTCCGAGGAGACGCTGCCTTCCGAACCTGGGCCTATCGCATCGCCGTGCGCCAGCTGCTCGCCTTCAAAAAGGGCCGCGTCGAGCACGTGGTCCATGACTTCACCTGTTTCGCGCAGACACTCGCTGCGACCCCAGACCTCGATCCCCCTGACGACGGGAGCCTGCCGGTGGATGTTCGCCTGGTCATCGAGGAGGCGAAGGTCGGCTGCCTGATGGCGATGCTGCTATGCCTCGACCGCGAGCACCGGATGGCGTTCGTGCTCGGAGATATCTTCGAGGCCACTGACGCCGTGGCCGCCGAGGTGCTGGGGATCTCTTGCGACAACGCCCGGCAGCGGCTGGCGCGCGCCCGGCATCAACTGCGCCAGTTCTTGACCGGACGCTGTGGCCTGCTCGACCCGAACGGCCCGTGCCGTTGCGCCCACAAGACCCAAGGCTTCATCCGGCAGGGCATCGTCGATCCGGCGCGCCTGCGCTTCACCCAGGTCCACCTCGACAAGACCAAGGAAGAGGCCGCAGCCCATGCCCGCGATCTGCAAGGCCACGTGGAGCAGGCCTACGCCGAGCTGCTGCGCTCGCAGCCCGTCGCCCAGTCATCCGATTTCGCCAGCATCCTGCGCGAAGTTTTGCACCGGCCCGAAGTGCTGCGAACCCTGGGGGTGGAGAACTGACATGGGCAAGCCAGACCTCGCGTGCGAAGTTTGGGCCACCGTGCAAGCGTTGAACCGAGCTTGGGCAGTTGATGGACATCCCGAGCGGCTGGCGAAATACTTCGCGCCCGAGATGATTGCCATCACGCCAACCGATCGGCTGCGGCTCGAGGGCCAGAAGGCGTGCATCGCGGGCTGGACCGAATTCGTCCGGAACACCAAGATCCTGCGCTGGCTGGAGAGCAACCCGCTCACACTGGTGCTCGCCGAGGGACGCGCCGCCGTCGTAGCCTACGACTTCCAAATCGACTTCGAAGCCGGTGGGCGCATCGTGCAGATGAGCGGCCGCGACCTCATGACCCTGGAAAAGCGCGACGGCCACTGGTGGCTGGTCGCAGACCACTTCTCGCCGTCCCCCGGCTAGGACCGCTGATCGAGGCCATCCTCTTTGACTTCGACGGCCTGATGGATGACACCGAGCCGCAGGCTTGCGACGCTGCTCTCCGCCGCGCGCCCAGTCTTCGACCTCCGCAGGTGCCAATTGCCGACCACGGCCCTGCCAGGTAGACACAACTCATGTCAGGTCCCGCCGCTGCGCTCGTGAAGGCGCTGCAAGCCGCTCGCGAGTCGTCGATCGTGGTTACGACCGGCGCAGGAATCAGCCTGGCCAGCGGCATCCCAACCTTTCGCGGTCAAGATCCCGGCGCAGTGTGGAAGCGCGATGTGACCGAACTGGGCACGTTTCGCTATTTCCGCGAAGATCCGCCCGGCTCGTGGCGCTGGTACCTGAGCCGTTTCGATCTTCTGCTCGCTGCGCACCCCAATCCTGCGCACCTGGCTCTGGCGGCGCTGCAAACCTGGCAGCGCGCCGCAGACGGCAGCTTCCTCCTCATCACCCAGAACATCGATACCCTGCACGAGCAAGCCGGGTCGCTCGACTTGGTCAAGGTACATGGCAGCGCCGACCGGGTGCGCTGCGTGCGTGAAGGCTGCCGCTTCGGGGCGCCCAAAGGATCGCTGGCGCGCGCGGATGTGGATCTCGCCGCGTTTGTGCGTGACCCGGTGGTGGAGAATCTGCCTCTCTGCCCCGCCTGCGGTTCTCTGCTCCGCCAGCACGTGCTGTGGTTCGACGAGTGTTACGACAGCCACGCCGACTATCAGTGGGATCGCGTTTGCGCCGCCGCTGCCGACGCCGAGCTGTTCATCTTCGTGGGCACCAGTTTCTCGGTGGGCGTGACAGAGCTGCTGGTGGAATCCGCCCTATCACGGGGCAAGCCGGTCTTCTCCATTGACCCCCACGCGCCGGCACCGATCCCCGGCGTGATCGCGGTGCGTGCCCCGTCGGAAACGCTTCTGCCCGAGGTGCTACGGGACCTAGGGATCTCGTGGCGGGACTCCTGAGTGGTCGCTGAGCCGTCCACTCTTTCCGCGTCAGTTACAACCTGGCCGCTGTCACCATTCCAGCCTCGGTCCAGACCCGGGCCGGCAAGGAGTCATGACTCCACATCTTCCTGCTCGCTCTTGGGCGAATAGAGACCACGCTGCAACTTGCGCCACCTTTGAATGAGCGCCCGCTGAGCTGGTTTGCGCTGGGCGATTCTGCCTGGCGGAGTCGCGGTCATTTCTTGCTCCCGGGACGGCGGCGCTCCGGCGCTGGGAGTGTTACCCGGCGCCAGGAGGTGGCCGTTCGGTTCGACGCCGGGTAGGGCATCCCGGCGCCAGGTGGTGGTGCGTTTCGGTTCGACGCCGGGTAGGGTATCCCGGCGCCAGACGCATGGCATGCCACGCAACGTCCTGTGTCTGCTCGATGCTATCCACATCCGGCAGGATCGCCAGCCGCCCCTCACCAGGAGGCGCCAGGGGTGCGACAACATCTCGCGCCACCTTGGCCGATATCAGATGCTCCACGAGGGCAACGCGGTTGGCTCTCGTAGCGCCAAAACCACGCACCCAATTCAGAAGCATCGCCAGGAAGAGTGGCCGGCGGGGGATGTCCCCGTAGATGGCCTCGTACTCATTACTCAAAACAAGGGTGACGAACTCGTCAAGCCTGGATTGCTCCACGGGCTCCGTCAGCATTCCCCGATATCGCTGCGCTAGGTTCGCTATCTGCTTATTGCACCACGGCAGCAATTCCACCATCGTCATTCTGAACCGCCGCGGCTCCGCGATTCTCGCGATATCGCCGATCGCACTCGCGAAGTCCGCCTTCCTCAACAGCCAGAATTCCTTCCGAGCAATGAGCACGACTGGTATCGCGAAATCGCGAAGGCAATTGGCCAGCCGTTGCATGCCGCGTTCCTTCGCAACCACTGTCGATTCATCGAGGCCGTCCAGAACGAGTGCCAGGGGCGAGTCTGGCGTGCGCAGCAACGCCTCGGCAACTTCGTGAGCCAAAATGGCGACGTCGCCGCGCTGATTGTCGTCGTAGGAATCGACGACCGCCGCGAGGTTGAAGATCCCCTCCAGCAGGCCCTTGCCGTTCGCCAGACTCGTGATCGTGGCGGCACGCGCGTAGATTATCCCCCTAGAGTTGGAGCTGAGCGACCGCAAAGCTACCGTGGTCTTGCCCAGACCCGCCTCGCCGATCATGAGAAGCAGCCGAGCGCTCTTTTCGGCAATCTCTCGACAAGGATCGCCCTCGCGTTTGGCGGCCTTCGATTGGTTGAGCAATCGATTCGGGTCAACAAGAAGATTCGAGACTTCATACGGAACCTCGTCCAGCGGATCGCATACGAACAGGTCACTACCTTGTGCCTCATTTGCCCGGCTGCTGTTGCGCCCTGCGAGTTCCTCCAACACGGGCACGCGCAGAGCCTTCGCGGCAGCTTTGACGAGATCCATTGGGTCCCAGAGCTGCGTCTCCAGGGCGCGTCTGTCGTCCCGCAGTTTCTGCAACGCCGCCGTGAGCTGGCCTCGTATCGTCGCGCCTTTGATGGGGCGATTCGTGAGCAGGACATAGATTTGGGTCAGGTGGCCACTGGCTGCAAACGCCTGTATCGAGTTCAGACATTGAAGAGCCTGCGCGCTTCCGATTTCCTGCTCCCGGACGTGAAAGCCTTTGCATTGGACGACCAAGTGGAATTGTCGGTCCCCCCAGCAGAGGACGTCCAGACCATCGTGGTCCAAAGCCTTACGCGGCGGAGAGCCGACCGCCTCGGGCCAGACGACGCGCAGCAACGGCAATGCCGCAGTTTCAAAACCAGTTTCGGTTTCAGCCCGCAGGCGGGCGACGATGCGTTTCACCGGTCGGCCCAGGAACATTGGTCGTCGACCTCCAAAAATTCGCCGGGCCGGGGTAACCCCGAATCCAGGGTGACGACCAACACGGACAACACGGCCAGCCCCATGAAAACAGAACTCAGACGATTCGACATAGGGCCTCCAGATGCATGTGACATAGGAGCCATGGACGTTCTATCGACCGCGCGGCAGTATACCTCCGAACAACCATCGAGGGAACGCGGCTTCCGTTCGCTGGGGGAGAGTGGAAGGTGAGAGCGAACGGAAACCGCCCCCAAGCCGCAGCCATCGTGCCTGGACCAGGGCCGCGGTCGCGCTCGGGGCTACGAGTGACCCAGCTCCCTGCCGTCTAGGGTGCTTCCCACGGCCCTCGGTCGTTGGGGCGCAAGGAGAACCGCCCGATGAAGGCCAAGGGTGCATCCGCAGCTGAGACAATCTCATGAGTCTTCCTCCGATAATCGAACAGCGCCACAACGGCTGGATTATGCGGCAACACGCCAGGCGCTGGTCCGGACGTGAGCCGGACCAACATGAACGGGCGGCCATAGAGAGCGAGAAAGACGCACGGAATATCTCCGGCACCGAGCACGGCGAGCGAGTGGTGCCCTTCGACCGCGAGCTTCGACAGAAAGCTAGCACTATCGGCCTCGGCGCGGTCGTACCACATGACAAACTCATTCTTCCCATCGAGGATCGGCAACAGCGCGAAAGCACGAAGCCTATCGAAGGCAGTATTTCTCGCGGTGCCGGGTCCTGCGATCTTGCATACGAAATTCAGCGCCACCTTTGCCACGGCTCGTTCAATGTGGCCGAGGTTGACAGAGAGGGTGGTCAGCACGCCGGGTCGCTCGTATGTCCGGTCATCCGCCGCACTCAAGGATCTCAAGTTGGCCAATAGCCTTCCTGTTGCTACGTCAGCAGCGACCTCGTCCGCTGCCTCACGAGTGTGCGCCCTGACACAGTATTTTCGTGGAGCACTCCGAATGAGAGCTGGTTGGATCGCCACCTCGCTCTGCCGGTTGTCTACGATGGTTGTCTTTAGCGGATTCAGCGTCGAAGGCTCCGCTAGCTCCTTCTGCATGTTGGCCAAGAGCGCCACAGCCGCATCTTTTCCCGCCGAGGTGTCCAGGGATACTTGGAGCCGTCCTCCACCTAGGAAGACTATCTGCGGCAGGATCACCCAGCGGGTATTCTTTTCAACCCTCACACTGATCCAAGCGCCATCCTGAAAGACCAATGGGTGCGCTTCCTGGAGGAACGTTCGAGTCACCCTCACGTCGGGGTGGTCGCAGTATGCAATTGTGCGAACGTAGCGAACTAGGTCGCCGTCCAACGGGGAAAACACTTTCGTGTTGCACTCGTCGCAGACATCCTCCGGAAGGATCATTTCCGCCCCCAACCCCTTCTGGAGCACATGCTCGGCCGTCCTTGGCCTCTCGCGGTCACCGCAGTAGAGGCATGGGAATTCATTTGCCATCCGGTCCATTGTTGCACGTTCTGGCCTCCTAGTGCAGCCACCAGGCGCACAGCCTCACCGCCCACCCTCCCCGCCCCCAAGCCGCAGCCATCTCGCCTGGACCAACGCCGCAGTCGCACTCTGGGCGACGCGGGTGTAGCGCTCGGTGGACGCGCTATCGCTGTGCCCGAGCAACGCCCCAATGACCTTCTGGCCGGCGCCCATCACGGCGTAGCTGCCGCCGGCGGTGTGACGGGCACCGTGGCTGTGGCAAGGTCGCGGTACCAGCGGTTGAGGACCTTGTTCGCGAGCACCCCGCCGCGTGGATCGGGAAAGAGAAGCTGGTCCTCGGTGCGCAACCGCTCGCGCCACCTCGCGCCTGCCCTCGGGTTGAACTATTCGGAATTTCCGGATAGCTGCCGCCAGGTCCACTTCGCACTCGTCCACGATGTTCTGAACGTGTTCGCTGACCGTGCGAACGTCTTTCTGGAACAGCTCGGCCATCTGCCGCTGGGTCAGCCAGACGGTGTCGCCCTCCCGCCGAACGGCGATGCGGCTCTGCCCGTCCTCGGTCTGGTATAGGACGATCTCGCTCCCCACCTGCGTGGGGCGCTCAGGCATCGCAGGCTCCCCGCGCCGCAGAGGCCCTTGCTTCGGAATTCGCCCCATGCGAATCTGTGGACATCATCTTGGACACTCTGCCGTCCTTATTCTCGCCTAAATTACTGTATCTACAAGCGTTTATTGTGGACAGAATATCATGAAGAAACGTCGCAAGTACGAGACAAGTCACCCCTGGCTGACCTTCAGCCTGAATTCAGAGCGGCTTCCGGCGGCCGTCTGGATTCTGCTCGGTGAAGCCCGCTCGAAATGCGAGCACCTGGCCGGCGTTCCGCTTCAGCCCAAGACCGCCCAGAGCCTGAACCAGGTCTTCCTGGCCAAGGGCGCGCGCGCGACCACCGCCATCGAGGGCAACACCCTGTCCGAAGAACAGGTGCGCCAGCAAATGGACGGCACCCTGCATTTGCCACCCTCGAAGCAGTACCTGGGGCAAGAGGTGCAGAACATCATCGAAGCCTTCAACGGATTGTGGGCCGAGATCCTCGGCGGTCAGCCGTTCGCCCTGACCGTCGATCGCATCTGCGCCTTCAACGCCCAAGTCCTGAACAAGCTCGAAACCACACCGGAGGTGCGGCCGGGCGCGATCCGCAGCCATTCCGTCGGTGTCATGGGTTACCGTGGCGCGCCCGCCGAGGACTGCCGCTACCTTCTGCACCATCTCGTCGATTGGTTGAACGATCCCTCGTTCCAGCCGGACGCGGAACACGGGGTCATCAAGCCCATTTTGGCGGCGATTCTCGCGCACCTGTATCTGGCCTGGATTCACCCATTCGGGGACGGCAACGGCCGCACCGCCCGCTTGATCGAGTTCGCTATCCTGGTCTCGGCGGGCGTGCCCATGCCCGCGGCGCACTTGCTCAGCAATCACTACAACGAAACCCGCTCCGAGTACTACCGCCAGCTCGACATGGCCAGCCGTTCGGGCGGCGACGTGATCCCGTTCATCCGCTACGCCATGCAGGGATTCGTCGATGGTCTGCGTGACCAAATCAACGTCGTGCGCGACCAGCAGATCGATGTGGCCTGGATCAACTTCGTCCACGGCGCCTTCCACGGCGCTCATGGTCTCACCACCGACCGCCGCCGTGACCTGGTTCTCCAGATGTCTGCACCAGCGCATCGGGCGAACTTCCTGGCGATAGACCAGATCCCTCTGCTCAACCCGCACCTGGCCAAGCTGTACGCCTCCAAGACCAGCAAGACTTTGCGCCGCGACCTCAACGAGCTGGTCCGGATGGGCCTGGTCCGCGTCGATTCCGACGGCCGGTTCAAGGTGGCCATCGAGATCATGTCCGCGTTCTTGCCCGCACGGAGTACGCCGGCGATGCCGCAGCCCACGATCCGCCAAGGATAGCGTCCGCAGCAGCCGAGAACCCGCCCAAATGCCTGATCGTCTCCACCAGAAGCCCGATCAGGGTCGACGATGTCGCGATTCTGGGCATACGCGGGCGTGGTAGCGTGTCCTGATGACCGTCAGATTTTCGGGTGCAGGAAAAGCACCGTCGCTGTGCCTGACTCTCGTAGTCTGGCTGGGGACGCAAGGGCTTGACCCTGGTGCCCACGCCGACGCCCCAAGCGCAGCCGATCTTCCCAATCCGATCCAGGACGAGCCGGGCGAGCCCCCTGGCAGCGGGCTACAACTATTCAAACACGCGCGCCGGTGCATGGGCACGATTTGCCGCATAAACGTGTTGCACACCGATGAAGCCGTCGCCGAACGCGCGGCCACGGCGGCGTTTGCAGAGATGGAGCGGCTGGAGGCACTGATGACGACTTGGCGTCCGACCTCCGACGTATCGCGCGTGAACGCCGCCGCCGGTCGGGAGGGTGTGGTCGTCGCCCCCGAAACCCTGGCGGTTATCGAGAAGGCGCTGTGGATCGCAGGAAGGTCGGCTGGGGCGTTCGACATCACCGTAGGTGTGTTTGCTGGCCTTTGGAAGTTCGACCAGGACAATGACGGGACCATCCCCTCCCGGCAAGAGGTGGCCGCCCGCAAGCGCCTGCTCGGCTGGCGGGACGTCCAGGTCGACGCGAAAACGCGAACCGTGAAACTTCGACGGGCGGGCCAGCGGATCACGCTGGGCGGGATCGCCAAGGGCTACGTGGTCGACGCCGCCGTAGCCGTCCTGCGCAGGCAGGGGCTGGAGAACTTCATGGTCCAGGCCGGCGGTGATCTTTTTCTCGCTGGCCGCCGTGGCGCGCGCGACTGGATCGTGGGCATCCAGGATCCGCGCGCGTCAAGCCAACCAACTATGGCCCGTTGATGGATCAGATTCGGACCCACAGCGCGGTCTGCGCCCACCTGTCTCGGCTGGTGGCTGCCAACCGGCGGGTACCGGCCGAGTCCGCATTACTGTGCTGGCTGCTTCACGACGTCGGCATGGCGGCGACCCTGTTGGTGCTGGCCGATCAGATCAAGGGCGGGAACGCCATCGATCCCGTGCTTCTCAACCTGGTCCTGCGCGAAACCCATCAGGAAATATCTGGCCTGGTCGCCCACGTATGGAAGTTGCCAGAGGACGTGCAGATCGTGCTGGCAACCCACCACTCGGGCCTTGCGGCCGACGGGACCGGTGACCTGACCGCGGTGGTCACCATCGCCGAGGCATTGGGCAGCGAGCTCGGGTTTGGCATCACGATCGGCCCCGGGGACTGCAACCGCTCGGATCCCGCCGTGCTCGCACAGGCGTACGAGACGCTGGGCTTCGACGATGAAGACCGTGAAGATCTGCAACGAACGGTCGGCGGCCTGGCAAGCATCCTGGCGGCCGAGTTCGGCTCTCAAGCTGCCAAGCCACGCGCCACGGCGACTGCGGGCGCACCGCACACTGACAACCTACGCTCGACCGCCGAGCGGATCGCCGCCAGATCGACGGCAGACCGGCCCGCCGAGAAAAGCGCCCCCCACACCCGTCCGTGCCGGCCGCAGCACCGCAACACTCGGCTACGCGGACTGCGCGGGCATCGTGGTGGATCGCCTTGCGGCGGTTCCTCGGGCTGTAGTCGCTTTCACCTGAAAAACGCGGCCATTCGCTTCCACAACCCGCGGAGCTGCCGGTCAGTCGGCTCCGGCTTGCCGACTGGTGCCTCCCGCCAATTGCGCCACACGTAGATATTTTGTGCCAGGGCCTTCTCCATGGCGACCATGCGTTCCTCGCGCGCAATGACCACGGCCGGACTAAGCTGGTGCAGGCGTATGGCACTGCCGGGAACGACATCAAAGTGGGTCAGATGGTGCTGTTGGGCATCGCTCAAGGAATTGATGTAGGCGACGCGTACCGTGGAACCAATGGCAACCTCAGTGAGCGGAATAACCGCGGTAATATTCTGGGTTGCCCCCACACGGCAGCAGGCGCCCGGGGGAATGGGCGAACCGTGCGGGCAGGTTCGCGGATGGCCGAGGAGAACGCAGATGCTGTCGGTGATTTCTTCGGCAAGGATGTGCTCGAACTCGCAGGCGGCCTCTTCGGACTCCGCATGATCCATGTGCAACACGTCGGCGAGCAAACGTTCCGCCAGCCGATGTCGCCGCACGATCCGTTCCGCCTTCTTCAGTCCCTCGTCGGTGAGCTGGACCACTTCGTTGCTGACCACCACGAGATTGTGCTCCTCGAGGTCTTGCAACATGCCGGGATCGAATCCCCCGTTGCTCCCATCCTTGCAGTGCAGATCGTTGTAGTGCTCTACCAAGGACTTCAGGTCCGAATGATCCCTTTCCCTCACATGGTAGAGGGCCTCGAGGTACTCGTCGTGCTGGTCGTGCTTCTCCACCTGACGGCTCCTTGACGCTCGCTTGTCACCAAAGCAAATGAACGACGGCTCCCGCACCAATGGCAATGGCGGTGACCGCGCTGAAGACCAGGGCCGCGCGAAACCACCCCAGAACCCGGCCGAGAATCATGCCCGTCGTCATGCAGGGCACGAAGAGCACAATCACCAGGAGCGCGATAAAAAGCTGCTGCACATTGAGCCGGTGGCTGTCCGCCATGTCCTTCAGCATGACCGCGCCCATCTCCCGCCGGGCAAGGGTCACGAGAAGCACGTCGGCATAGTCGCGCGGGAGCCCGAGGCCCCTGACCACCACCGGGGCGAGGAGGCTGCGCAAGCGGTCCAGCAGGCCGACGGAGTGAAGGATAAACAGGGTGGCTGCGCTGGCGAGAAACAGCGGTATGGCCTCGGTGACAAACTCCGCAATCCGCTGATAAGTCCGCCAGAGCACGTTTCCCCAATGCGGCGGGCGTAGGGGCGGAAGCTCCACCAAGAAATGACTCCGCTGCTTCTCTGGAATCACCCGCCCGAGCATGGCGCCGGCCGTGACCTGCAGCGCGAGGACGGCCAGCCCCGCGCCGACAATCGCGGGCAGGGGAAGCACCGCCAGGATCGCTATGACCACGCCAAGCTGGGCCGCGCAAGGGATCCCGAGGGAAATCAAGAACGCCGCGATGAAGCGCTCTTTGGTTGTCTCCAGCCTGCGAATGGACATGCAAGCCACGGAGCTGCAGCCAAATCCCAGCGTCATCGGCAAGACCGCCTTCCCGTTGAGCCCCACCACCCTCAGCAATCGGTCGAACTGTACCGTAAGCCTTGGAAAATAGCCTATCTCCTCCAGCACACAGAACGGCAAATAGAAGGTCGCCAGGATTGGCAACACCGTCCCGATGGCATTGAACAGCCCCAGGGTGAGCAAGCCAAAGGGACCAACCAGGACGTCCCCGACAAAGCCGTGTCCGGCCCACGACGAAACAAGCGCCACCAAGGGGGCAATGGCACGATTGGTCTGTCCGCACAAGAACTTGGCCCCCACC
>Ga0182021_10009563_pt1 | contig 11493 bp, 12 predicted proteins | sample 612E3MmetaG_FD_120493 | JGI IMG/M metagenome (GOLD analysis project Ga0182021, IMG submission 120493) | Permafrost microbial communities from Stordalen Mire, Sweden - 612E3M metaG (Illumina Assembly) | ecosystem: Environmental > Terrestrial > Soil > Wetlands > Permafrost | place: Sweden...
GGAAAATAAAAATTACTCCAAAACCCGATTACGCCACACAGCTCGGTAGCTGCATGATTGATTTGCAACTCGGGAACGTATTCCGGGTCTTTAATCACAGCAAAACGCCGTATCTCGACCCGCAGGACCCGAAAACCCTGAAAGACGCGACAGCTGAAGTCATTATGGGGCCAAAAGAGCCCTTTATCCTTCACCCCGGTGAATTTGTCCTTGCCATGACTCAGGAATATATTGAGATGCCTGATGACCTGACGGGTCGGCTTGAAGGTCGCTCTTCAATCGGCCGGATGGGCGTTGTTATCCATTCGACAGCGGCCAATATCGAGTGCGGATTTCGGGGGAATATCACGCTTGAACTGGCCAATATGGGGCGGATCCCCGTTATGCTCTATGCAGGCATGCGGATTTGCAGTATCTCGTTTGAACAGCTGTCAAGCGCCGCAGAAATTCCATATTATAAGAAAAAGAGTGCGAAATATGTCGGACAGAAATCCCCGCAAGCCAGCAAAATTGCACAGGAACAATAGTACTTTTTACAAAACGGATTCATGAAAAACCACGTTCCCACCGTTGCATTTTTAGGCGATTTAACCGCGGATGTTTATAAGAGCCAAAATACCGTAAAACTTGGCGGCGCGGCACTCAATAGCGCTATTTGGGCAAAACGGCTGGGTGCAAATCCAATTATATTTTCCGCTGCAGGTGACGATGCGATGGGTGTTAGGTTTATCAAAGAAATGGGAAAACGAGAACTTGATGGGTCATCGGTCAAAGTTATAAAAGGGGAAACATCTTCAATTGAAATTTTCGTAAATGGATCGGGGGAACGGCAATATGGGGTTTGGAAGCCCGGGGTATTACCCGAGTATCATATTGATGAAACGGATAGTAAAAAACTGAAACACGCTGACGCAGTGTGTGTGACAATATATCCTCAGTATTTTCACGTGTTATATGAACTTCGGCGAGTGAAACCGCGCGCGAATAACAGAAAAAAACCGTTCGTTGTCGTTAATTTCGGCGATATGAAGGAATTTCATGATGATGTCACGATGGTCCGGGATTCTATGGGAGGCGTTGATATGCTCGTATTTGGCTTGGATAAGGATCGCGATGAAGCGATGATTAATACACTTAAAGATGTGGTTCCAAAAGAAAAATTACTGCTTATCACCCTTGGTTCATCCGGATCCGTCGCCTGGTACCGTGGGATTTATTATGCAGAGCCTTCCCTCGACGTCACGGTGAAAGATACGACGGGAGCGGGGGATGCATATCTTGTTGGATTTCTACTTTCATTTCTCGCGTCGAAGAATATTCAAACCTCTTTACACGCCGGTAGCCGGCAAGCTTCACAAGTTATTCAGAAAATCGGCACCTATTGACATTGTTTGTTCTCTTTTCGCATACTATATATACCCTTCACAATAAGAATTGTTACGGGTATAACTTCTTCTAATCCAAATCCTGAAGTACGGATTTGGAAAGAAGCGTAAATATGTTCGATCATATCTTCGGGCTCATTCTTTTGGGATTGGGGATAAAGTCTCCGGTTACTAGCCCGAATGTCATGGGTGATTCAACAACACAATCAGCGGTGACCACGGATCGATATCACATGGCAACGGGAAGTGGGGATCATGTAAGTCCGCCGCCTTTTGATTATCATGGCACAGCAACTGGAAGGGGATATGCCGGAACGACTTCGGGTACTTTGCCTCCGCATCTTACTGATACTCATCGCACGAGCACAACCTCAGGAAAACCGTATGTACTCAGACTCGGGGTGTTGCGGAAGGATCTGACGATGGATATTGAAACCATTCGTAAAGAGGCCTCTGCATCAATGAAGCCACGGCTTTTCGCATTTCAACAAAAGCTCACGACAATCACGGATCACACAAAACAGTATACCGTTAGCGATATTCAAAACAGATTGACTGCACTGAATATCAAACGTACGGATACAATGACCGGACAACTCAATAAGATGTCAGATCTTTTGGGCCGCATTGCTTCGATGGGTGCAGATTTACAGAGTAATGGGAAAGATACCAGCGGCCTTGATGCCGCCATCACGCAAGCACAAAGCGCGGTTAAAACTGCACAGGACGCGGTTGTTGCGCAAGCGGGAAAGCAATACGTTATTACTATTACATCTCAAACGAATCTGAAAAGTGATGTAAGTGCGGTTGAACAAACACTCGCCTCCGATTTTAAAACAGTGTACGGGTTACTAACCAGTGCAAGAACAAGCATGAGTAATGCTATAAGGGTTCTTGCGACCCTGAGGGGAGAAAAAGTTCCGAGTACGATCACGAAATAAAACGTATGAAAAGAAAAACGCCATTGGTATTTATTATCCCCGCTGTAGCGGTCATGGGGATTATTGCTGTGGCGTTTTACATGAGATCGTCAGCTTCTGTGCCGACAGCGGTAAATCAGGTACAACTTCCACGCGGCTTCGGTGATACGACGGGCGGGAAACCAACGACGTTTTTAGGGGGTCTGTTTGGCGGGGGCACAAGTCCTATCCCTACACCGACCGTCGCACCGAGTACTGCTGCTGGTTTGTCGGGTGAGTTGAATAGTACCATTGATGACGGGGGACAAGCAGACCTCAATGCGCTTTCAAAGGAAGCAAGTGGACTGTAATTAGGGAGTAGAGCTTAGAGCATTAGCAAATTAGAGTTTAGTAAATTAGTGTTTAGAGTTTAGTTACGACAACAACGAAGCTCTAAGCTCTAAATCCTAAATTCTATTTCACCGTGACACTCTTCGCCAAGTTCCTGGGCATGTCCGGATCATACCCCCGCTCGATGGTCAGGTAGTACGCGAGGAGCTGCGCGACGATGACGTTCGGGATGATCGTCGCAATCCCCGCATCAGGAACCGGGATGTAATAATCAAACACCTCGTGCGGTTTATAGGAAATGCCGATAATAAACCCGCCCCTGGCCTTCATCTCCATGGCTCCTGCAAGGTTTGCACCATATGTTTCATCCTTAGGGAGAAATGCGATACAGGGCGTGTCCTTCTCAATAAGCGCGATAACACCATGTTTGAGTTCGCCTGCGGCAAATCCCTCCGCGTGAATGTACGAAATTTCCTTGATTTTAAGCGCGGTTTCCAAAGATGCCGGATAACTCATCCCGCGACCGATGACGTAAATATGCTCTTTATTTTTAATCCGTTTGGCCAGCTTTTCGATAACGCTGACCATCCTGTCTGATAAAATTTGTTTACTTACATTAACAGCACGGGTCAATATTTTTTGTCCTTCACTCACGTTACCCGCCGTTGCATAGGCGAGTAGGAGTGCGTAGGCGATTTTTCCGGTGAACGCCTTCGTTGATGCCACTGCTTTTTCCGGTCCTGCGCCGATGAGTATCTGATAATCGGATTCACGGTAAAGTGTCGAACCCATTGTATTCACAAGCGACACGATTTTTGCTTTTTTTGTTTTTGCTTTACGCACTGCTTCAAGGGTATCCATCGTTTCACCTGACTGGGAGAGCGCGAATATGACACTATTGGGCGTCAAAAAATTCATCTCGTATTCAAATTCACTCCCAATCGCTGCATTCACCTGGCGTTTTGCAATAATAGCAAATGCGATAGATGCGGCCATACAGGCATATGCCGCCGTCCCGCATCCGACCATGTACGTTTCATCTGCTTTTTTGATGATCGGTATAAGTTCGGTCGCGAGCTGTGCGCCGTCGGCTGCAATATCGGCAATAATAGCCGGCTGCTCATGAATTTCTTTGAGCATATAGTACGGATATTTCCCTTTTTCTACCTGTGTTATTGACCAGGTCAAAAGTACCTTTTTCGGCTTTATATGATCACCAGTTCTTGCGTTAAATATCATAATGCCTTTTTTCGATACCAGCGCCATCTCGTTGTCCTCCAAATAATGCACCTGTTTTGTATATGGGAGGAGTGCGGCAGCATCGCTTGCGAGCAGATTTTCCTCAATCCCGAATCCGACGACGAGCGGTGACCCGTTTCTGACGGCTATAAACTGCTCAATCTTCGTGTTCATGACGATGAATGCGTTAAGACCCTCCATCTCATTAAATGCTTTCTGGACTGCTTTACTGAAGAGCATGGTTTTGGCAAATTCCTCAATAAGGTGGACGGCAACTTCGGTATCCGTCTCGGAAATAAATTTATGACCTTTTTTAAGGAGTTTCGCCTTGAGTTCCTGATAGTTTTCAACGATTCCGTTATGGATAATTGCGATCGTCCCCGTGCAATCAAGATGCGGGTGGGCGTTTACATCCGTGACGCCGCCATGCGTGGCCCAGCGCGTGTGTCCGAAGGCAAAAGAACTCGGCGGAAATTCATCGACCGTCGCGTCTCCGATTTTACCGGTTTTTTTCTTTACGATGATTTTACTTGTCTTTTTTTTATCAAGTGGGACAGCTGCAATTCCCCAGCTGTCATATCCTCTGTATTCAAGGCTCTTTAACCCCTCAAGTACTATTTTTGATGCTTTACTCGACTCACCGACATATCCAAAAATACCACACATATTTGTCTCCTTCAGAAAAATTCAAATTTCTAAGCACAAAAATCAAAATAATATCAAAGCTCAAAACCTAAAAGTAGTTTTTGATGTTTTTAAAAGTATTTTGGATTTGGAATTTGGAATTTTGTGCTTTGGGTTTATTTAGTTAAATAGGGGAGCGATCTTCCTCAGTCTTCATTATTCCTAAACTTACGTTCAGGTTTTCTGAATGACTGTTGCGGTAGGGAAAACTACCGAAGGGTACCCGCAGATTAACCAAGAAAATTTCATTTTCATTCGAAATTGTTCTTTGGTTTCCGATAACTCAGAATAAATTCTTCGAATTTTTCTGAGAAACCCTTTCCTCGTATCCCAGCTCTTCGCGAAGGGCTGGGCCACACGCTTGACGTACAATTTACCGCTCCTTGTTAATGTTCCTTTCAGGATTAATGCTACGCCTGTTATTTTTGGAAGTCAAGCGTTGCCGCGCTTTAGTCGGAGTGCAATTTGTGCGCACCTCTCAAGCAACACAAATAATCGACTTCTGGGGTCCATACGCTCGCGTGAGCGTGCTGGCAAATTGTACTCCTCCTCGCGTCTTGGGCGTTTAGTATTTTATTATAAATTCTTTTAACAGTTTTTTCTCCGTTTTTCCTTTAATGGATGCTTTGATCTCAAAATATTTCTCAATGCCTGAGTGGGAGAGCTTTTCCTTGAGTAATTCATCGACCTGGAAAATGCCTGCGGAATTACTCATGGATATATTTATCTGGACTGGTCGGTCGCTTCCTTCCTGGATTTCAATCCCCTCAACTGCATAGGCAGAGAGAGAATGGATGTTGACAGCCCCTGATTCGTAGGGGATCCGGGACCTGCCCTGGCTCATATCGAGTGCGTCCGCCACCCGGACGATACCGGCTTCGATTGTAAGCGGTCTGCCGTCGCTCCTGTGGCTGATGATGGCGTGAAGGGTGTCGGAGATGACGATTGTCCGTTCCTTGATTGGGAGAAACGTCAGGAGTTCGTGGAGAAGCGGGTTGGCGATAAACAAACTGTACTCCTCATGATTTTGCCGGTGGATGGACATCCCCATGTCGTGAAGCACGCTTGCCAGGAGTACAACCACTTCCGCATGATGGTCTGTTAGATTGAAATTCTTCACAATTGACATCTCGACGTGGTGTTTCCGCAGAATCCGTAGAATCCGAAGCGCAATATTTGAGACGATCTGGAAGTGCACCGGTCCGTGATCGGTCATTTCAAGACGGTCAATCGCGTTGACGTTTAAAATATTCCAAAGCGTTATGATTTCCTCGTTTTCATTAATGCGTTTAAGCGTTTCTTCAAGGAGGATGTTGCCGTTTAACGGAACGTGGATGATCTGCGTTTGAGTGCTCATTTAAGGAAGAGTATATCAAATACGGCAAGAAACTGACAGATGACTATAAAATCATTGCGAATTGTGATACAACAACCAGTATGCCAGGTAGTAGTCCGCATTACTACATTGGTGTAGAAAGATATTATGCGGGATCACTATTTCGTATGCCAGGTAGTAGAATTTCGACACGGTTTTATCTTTGCCCGTGTTCTGGTAGGATTATTTGGTGTAATGAGGTTTTTTGTGTAATGAAAGGACGATGAGATTTCGAAAACCGTAAAAGGCAAAGGTCGAAATTTCACTAGGTGGTATGAAAAAGCCGGTGTATGTATCCGTCATGGGTTTGATTGGCAGTGGTAAAACGACTGCGGTTCGGCTCATCGCAAAAGAACTCGGATTCACGCTTCTTGAGGAAAACTTCGGGGAAAATGCCTTTTTGCCGCGATTTTACAGTGATATGAAGCGTTGGGCGTTTCATTCACAGACTTTTTTCCTCATGGAAAAAATCTCGCAAATCCTTGAAACAAGTACCTTACTTAAAACAACATCGATTATTCAGGATACGCCGATTCAGCAGGATGTATTCTCCTACGCAAAGGCGCAGCATGTGCTGGGCAATATTGACGATGCTGAGTGGCGGCTGTATCAGAAAATTTACAAATCATTTGAACCGTATTTCCCGAAACCGGATTTCATCATTTACCTTGAAACGTCGCTTCCTACGATCATTGATCGTATTGAGAAGCGCGGAAGAGCGTATGAACAAAAAATTCCGCAAAGCTACCTTGAACTCCTTGATATGCTTAACCATAAATGGCTAACAGAGAATAAAACGATTCCTGTTCTTGTCATTGAGACGGACGGACTGAATATTGTCAGAAGCAGAGTCGCGCAAAAGGCTATGATTGATGCCGTTACAAAACGCCTGAACACACAGTGAACTGTTGTTATGAATGATCAATTACAGGGGATAGAAGTTCTTATTTGGGATATCGATGGGACATTGTACCCAATCGATGATGTTATTTCAAAAGAGGTTTTTGAATCAGCCTATTCTGCCATTTGTGAATTGACCGGATGGCCGCGCGATAAAGCGATTGAGGAATTTGAAAAAATACACGGGAAAATTACACTAAGTGCGACGGAAGCTGTTGGGATAATCTGTAATGTGACGACTGCCAAAGCAGCGGGATACACAGATAAGTATCTCAACCGTTTACGGTTTATCAAACGGGATACGAAACTCATTGCACTTTTTGAGGCACTTTCAGGTTTTAAACATTTTATATTGGGAAATGGTTCACGGGGGCCGATTGCTAAAGCACTTGACGTTTTGGGGATTGCGCGTTCCACGTTTATTGAAATTGTGACCTCTGAAGTTGTCGGGGTGAATAAACCGAAGGATAACGGATTCCGCTATATTCTTGAGAAAACAGGGTTGCCGGCCGCCTCGCATCTCATGATCGGAGACCGGGAAAAGGTGGATCTTATGCCCGCCAAAGCGCTCGGCATGAAGACCTGTCTCGTGTGGTCGGTGAAGCCAAGCATGATTGCGGATGTTACGATCCCCACGGTATACGAGCTTTCACAGGTATTAATCTAATTCGGTTATATCGTTAGCGTTTCATACGAAATCCTCGTTTCGTCCAGTATTGGAATCTCTATGACCAAAGATGCGTGTCGGTCGCCAACGGACATTGAGATCGGGGCTTCAGTTTCTCTCCCTTCGACTGCGCTCTGGGCAAGTGTGAAATAACTCGTTTACCCCGAGTTATACCGAGGGGCAAAGTGAATCCGGACTCAATGTTTGTTGGCTCCCCACGCGAAGGCTCAATTATATGGAATGTATTACGTTAGCGTTGACGGATGCGTACAAAACGTGTGCCGACCTGAAGCGCATTTAGCATGGATAATTAAACTCTCCGGTCTAAAAATCCAATTTATCAATCTCTACCGGACTCAGGCCCTCAAAAACCATCCGAAACCCTTTTGCCGTCTGCACGTACATTTCTCCTCGGATGGCAGCTAGCGTCAACCGTTTGCCGCTGTGTTTCGTGAATGCCACCATCACGGGGTCGCCGTGGGACACGATCACGATTTCTTCTCCTTTGTGTTTCGCCACGGCGTGCATAATAAACTCATTCATCCGCTTCCAGATATCGCCGAGTCGTTCCCCACCGTTTTTGAGATACTTCGGTGTATAAAAATTCCAGTGTTCGGCAGCGAGGTCTACAACTTTTTTCCCTCGGGCCGTCGTTGATACTTCCAGTAACCGCTCATCGTGGGAAACCGGAAGCCCATTGTGATAGGACGCAATGATGTCTGCGGTTTCACGGGTTCGGTCAAGAGGGCTTGCATAAATTGTGGTGATTTTTTTATCAGCAAGAAATTTACCTAATGTATGGGCTTGTTTTTTCCCAAGTTCACTTAGCTTAAATCCCGGCAACCGTTCATACATGATCTGATCGGGATTATGCACATCGCCATGTCGCACGAGGTAAACGGTGGTTTTCATACTACTTATTGTATCATGCCGTCCTCCCGTTCAAACCATACTCAATAGCGTATCAAATTAACATATTAATATGTTAGCATATTAATATACAAAAATAGGTTTCGAACAATTGAGCGGACAGAGGCGAAAATCGGCTGCGGCTACAGCATCGAGGGATAAAGGTAGGGTTTCCCCGCCTTTTTCTTCTTTTTGTCCCAACCGGCTAAAATAGTAACAGCGAGTGAGGCAACCGCACCTGCACGTTTTTCCATCTCATCGGTCAACCGAAATTCATCATTCACACGATTGGCGGCGATAACACAAACCGCCCCCGCGCGCTTCCCAAAAATGCTTGCGAAAGTAAGTAATGAACCGATTTCCATTTCAAAATTCTCGACACCCGCCGCTTCCATATCGCGAATCACGTTCTCTTTGCTGCTTGGTAAATACCCATTCAAAGCCGGTCTCCCCTGACCGGTATAAAATGTGTCAAATGATGCAGTGATACCCACATGATAGCGGACCTTCAACTCTTCAGCCGCTTGAATAAGCGCCATAACGACTTCATAGTTGGCAACCGCGGGATACTCAACGGCGACGAGGTCGCGACTTGCTCCGTCAAAACGAACAGCACCGGTTGAGATCACGAGATCCCCATTTTTTTGACCTTTCTGAATTCCGCCGCACGTCCCGGTGCGAATGAAGGTGTCAACACCGATCCGTGAAAGTTCATCGATGGCGATGGTAAGCGACGGCGCACCGATGCCGCCGGAGACACAGGATAGGTCAACTCCCTTATATTTCCCCCGCATCGTGTGATATTCGCGGTGGTAGGCAACTTCACGGGCGCTGTCCCAGAGGGATGCAATTTTGTTGACACGCGCGGGATCACCCGGAGTAATCACATACCGCGAAACGTCTCCTGGACCAAGAGCTATATGATATTGCTTCCCGCCAATGACAGGGGCCGTAGCTGATATTTTTTTCATGCATTAGCCGAAAAAATCACCCCTTGTCTATACGCAGCCACAGTCGGATGCAAATGATGTTCGCCGGCAAAGACAATTGAACCGTCTGGATGGTAACCACTCTCAGGGTCAAGTTTTTCATACTGATCAAGAATCTTCGTAATCGGAGTTTCCAATATGGCTATTGATTCATCCTCTGGATTTGCTGGAGTCTTCCATCGGATATACGGTTTACCATTTTGATCAAATATCTCTTCTTCAACCCTATGAATGCCATGCAATTCCCCCTGCTTTGCGCTAGCTCCCACAACCCAGAATGTCGATGCAACTTCTTCATCCCATCCCGCTTCAACACCATTACCTCTTTTAAATATCTTACTGTCTCTACACTGCATAATTCTATAGTAGCTTTTGCCCTCTTTTGATTGAACATAATATTCCTGCAAAATACTAAAAGCCATAAACCCTCCTCATTTATAAATTTTATGACACTTTTCACACGACGCGATATACATCCCGGCGGCGCCGACAACAATCTGCCCTTTGCCACCGCTCACGCGCTCTGTGTGTCGGGCGAGACTTCCGCATTTCTGGCAAATGGCAAACAACTCAAGCCGCTCATCAGCAAGCCCCATCAGGTCCGGCGTACTTCCGAATGGTTTTCTTTGATAGTCGTAGAGAAGCCCTGCGGCGATGACGTGAATCCCCTGGTTCCGGAGAACCTCTATAACTTTCATCACTTTCCGTTTATCGAAAAACTGGACCTCGTCAAAAATAACTTTATCGGCGCCCGTTGCCACTATCTTATCGATGATCGATTCCGGTGATTCACCGTCAACGACAATGGCCGGTGTTCTTTTATTATCGTGCGAGTGAATTTCTTTTTTCCCTCCGTAGCGGTTGTCGAGTTTTGGTTTTACCGTCAATACTTTATGTCCCATGCGGGTAAATACCTCAACCATCGCGACGAGTTTACTCGTTTTGCCGCTGAACATCGGTCCCGCTACAACGGTTAATCGCCCTTGTGTGAATTTTTTTCGTTTCATAATACTCTGTCATCCTTGGGCTTGACCCGAGGATCAAATACCGGGATTCCCGCCTCCGCGGGAATAACAACCTATAACACTACCTCGTTTGCCCGCAGGACGTCAAGTATATCTTTTTGTATCGCATCAGGCGTTCTTATAAGTCCGTTTTCGACACACTCGATCGTCCGCCAATTGCTGCGTGTTGAAGCCAAAGCGAGGTAAAGCCGTTCAACTGATTCCTGGATACCGACATTTTCCTCATAAATATCTTTTTTCTTATCCCCGAGATACGAACGCTTCGCCTTTTTGACAACAAGCTCCTGAGATACAGAGACCGGAACATGGAAAAATAACACCAGATCCTCTTTCGGAAGTCCTATCACTTCCTGTTCCAGTTTATAGACCCAATCCAGAAATCCATATTGCTTTTCCGGAACCATTTTTGCCGCCTGATACACCGCGCTTGATGCGGTGTAGCGGTTGCTCACGATAATTTTTCCGGCGCCAAGCCACACCAGTAATTCTTCTTTGAGAAGCCACCGGTCGCAGGCGTAGGGCAACGCAGCTAGTTCTGATGGGATCGCATTAACGCCGCCGAAGTCGCCCGCAAGCATCCGACCGGCGAGATCTCCGAAAAAAGATTTTTCATAGCGGGGAAAGTCCATCGTCTCGTAGGCAATATTTCTGGCCTTGAATGTATCGACGAGTAGGGAAAGCTGCGTCCCTTTCCCCGACCCGTCCGTCCCCTCAAACACAATGAGTTTTCCGCGTACCATAAAACAATCTTACCATATCGGGAATTTTTTCAAATGTGCCTGATTGATACAATATCGCTTCGGTTTGCGCGCAATTTGTGCGCAACTGTCAGGCAACATAAAATATCGGCAAATACTAATCCATACCCTGCATGACAGTGCTGAGCAATTTGTGCGCTTCACTTCGCGCTTCTAATAATTAAAAATAGTCGCGAAAGATTTTAGAACAAAATGCATAGGGAGCCAACAACATTGAGTCCGGATTCACTTTGCCCCTCGGTATAACTCGGGGTAAACGAGTTATTTCACACTTGCCCAGAGCGCAGTCGAAGGGAGAGAAACTGAAGCCCC
>Ga0182021_10009565_pt1 | contig 11492 bp, 9 predicted proteins | sample 612E3MmetaG_FD_120493 | JGI IMG/M metagenome (GOLD analysis project Ga0182021, IMG submission 120493) | Permafrost microbial communities from Stordalen Mire, Sweden - 612E3M metaG (Illumina Assembly) | ecosystem: Environmental > Terrestrial > Soil > Wetlands > Permafrost | place: Sweden...
TAGCTAAAGTTTATTACGATAGTAGAGAAGATTTATACAAATATCCAATAATTAAATATTCATTAAATAGTGAATTAGAAATAACAACAGAAAAGGAATATGTAAGTCCTTTATATTATCAAGAAATCAGTTTGAGTGGCAATAAATTGAATTTTGAAGTAATTACAAAAGATAATGATTTTAAATCAATAACATTAGAAATATGGAGGGATTCGGAACAAATTTTTAATGAACAAATCAGAGGAGTGGAAAGCTCAGGTGAAAAGATAATACGATTTAAAGATAAATTAAATTGATAGACAATTTACTAAATAGTTATTAAAATTTTTATAATATCACTAATTAGCTTAGTAAGGCAAAAAAGTTAAAAATAATGACACTGTTTACACTGTTTTTACACTTTCCGAAACAACATTTCCGATAAGTAATATAAATATAAAGAAATAAGGATTCTATCAAAGATAAAGGAGTATAATCTTCAATGAAAATTTTGTGAAACAAAAAGCATATTATAAGTTATATAGATATTGATTTTTTTACATAACTTCGGAGGTTTTTCTTTTCTTAAATTAATCATCTTAAAAATCTTTTACAAATTTAACCTTTCTTTATTACAGTATTTAAATATTTTAAATTCTTCATTTATTCAATGCTCAATTCATTTGTAATATTTCTTTTTTTCCCGGGAATTTTATAACCGGAAAATATATTACACTTGGACAAGTGTTATTTGAAAGTGATTTCTTTTAAAATTTTAATAAAAAAGTAATATGAAAAATATACTGTTTATCTTAATTCTTACAGTTTCAATCGGAGTTATAAATATTTCCTGCCAAAACCCCGCGCAATCGGAATATGATCCGAGTTTTTTAAAGGGATATATCAAGGATGCCGGTACATCTGCGGGAATTGATAGTGTTACTGTTTCAATACCTGATTTATATTTATCGGGCGTTACAAATAGCACGGGGTATTTCGAATTTCTAAATATTCAAATGCCGAGAGGACAGATGGGAACAAATTTGATAGCGGTAAAAAACGGATATAACCAGGCGGTTGATAATATAGTTCTGAATTCCGATGATACCACAAAAATATCTGTTGTAATTGGTCTTAAGTAGTTTTATTATATTTGTAATTTTTTTAAAAAGATTACATTACTATAATTATCAGTCTGATATTATAGGTGTTAATTCTTTTATTACAAATTTTTATATTTTTATTTAATACAAATTATTACACATTTCAAAAAATCTCATTTCCGGAAGATAGAAAAAATTATTGATTTCAAAATAGAATAATAAATTCAAATTTTGATTCAAAATTCCGAAAGATATTTCATTGTTGATATTTGCTGTTAAAAGAGTACAATCTACATTGACTGGGGATAATATCCCCAAAAACAAATATATTGCTTAGTAAATATGTTAATTAATCGGATTTTTTTGGTATGATTATTGCAATTCTTAATAAACTTGATAATAATCATATGGAAAAAGATTTCAAAATACATATTTTCTGCCTTACTTCGATATTATGCGATTTGATTATGAAAACGATTTCACACCACAGATATATTTTTAGTTGTACTCATATTTCGGAAAATTCCAACTCAAATCCGGATAAGTCGTTTTTAGAGAATTTAAATATTTCTCCGGATTGTATAATTTTAGATAAAGATATTAACAGCAAAATAAAAGAGGAAATAATAAAGAAATATAACAAATCCGAATTCATTTGTCTTCCATCTTTAAATGAAAATGAAAACGGTACATCTCCGGGAATTCAACAAATATCGGAACCATTAAAGATGAGTGAACTTGGCAACGTATTAAACGAAATATATTTAAATAAACATTCGTGAGCAGACGACTTTTAAAAAACAGAAGATTATTTTACGTTATATTATCTTTAGCACTATTAACAGGTCTTATAATAATGTTAATCAATTCTCCTCTAATCAGGGCAAAAGGTTCTGATGATTGTCTTGCCTGTCATGATGACAAAGATTTAACAATGGAAAAGAACGGGAAAAAAATTTCCATTTATGTTAGCAGTGCGGATTTTAAACGTTCGGTACATAAAGTTATTGATTGTGCAGATTGCCATTTAAACTACAACCCAGATGAACTCCCGCATAATCCGAAGAAATCAGATATAGATTGTAAATCCTGTCATGATAATGTTAAATCGTCGGGTGATAATGTTCATAATAATTTAAAATGCTTTCAATGCCATTCGAAACATAGCATAAAACCCGCTAAAGAATTTTCAAAAGAACAGACGGTGAATTGTCTTGGCTGTCATAATAATAAAAATGTTCAGTCGTTTATATCGAGTACTCATTATAAAAAAGAAGTTAAATGTGAGAACTGCCACCAGGGCGGACATCTGACAAAAAAGCTCAATAAAAGTGAATCATTAACGATATGCGGAAAATGCCATTCAACAAATCAGATGCTCGGAAATAATGGTGTTCACCAGGTTGCGTTAAAATCGGGCAATAAGAATGCACCTACTTGTGTGGATTGTCACGGTTCGCATCAGATACTTGCAAGTAAAATGTCTATCGAATCCCAGTCCTGTTTAAAATGTCACCTCGATGAAAAATTATTTCCCGGTAAATCAAAAGGCTCTGCAAAATTCGTATCACAATATAAAACAAGCATACATAGTTCTATTCAAAAAGACGGAAAACCCGCGGCAGGCTGTACCGATTGTCACGGTAATCATATGATTGAAAATCCAAAAAATCCCAAATCATCGACTTACAAGGCTAAGTCACTCGAAACTTGCGGCAAGTGCCATACGGATATCGTTGCAAAATTTAAAAACTCCAAGCATGGACAGGAATTATTGAACAATAATCCCAAAGCTCCGTCCTGTACAGACTGTCACGGGGAACACAGTATTCAGTCGACCTTAAAATCGGATGAATTTTCGAAATTAAATCAGGTAGAACTTTGCCTCAAATGCCATCAGGAACAAAAGCTTCCTCATAAAAATTATAAAGGTGAAGAAGTATTAATTAGTAATTATAAAGATAGTTATCATTATAAAGCACTGAAAGAAGGAAAAAATGCCGCAACCTGTTCAGACTGTCACGGAAGTCACGAAATGAATAAAGTTGATGATCCGAATTCAAAAATTTTTCCGAAAAACATTCCTAAAACATGTGGTCAGACAAATTGTCACATAAAGGAATTACAACAATATACAGGAAGCGTTCATGAGATTGCTCTTATAGAAAAAAATAGCCCGGATGCACCGAATTGTAATACATGTCACGGAAATCACCAGATTGCAAAGACTACCGATGAAAAAAACAGATTGTCAAATTCAAAAGGATTAGTTCAACTTTGTTCAGATTGTCATAATTCCGTTGAACTGACAAAAAAGTATAATCTACCGACAGGCAGAACTGAATCGTATATGAATAGTTTCCACGGTCTTGCAGTAAGAGGAGGTTCAAAAGTTGCTGCAAATTGCGAGAGTTGTCACAGTCATCATAATATAAGACCTTCTTCAGATACTCTTTCCACGATAAATAAAAGAAATTTACCGGAAACTTGTGGTAAGTGTCATCCGGGAGCAAGCCAGACTTTATTTAATACACCTATACATATTATAGGTTCAGTCAGTGAAACTCCATTTCTTGTCTGGCTCACAAGATTCTATATAATATTAATTGTTTTAGTAATCGGAGGGATGGCATTACATAATATTTTAGATATATGGAAAAAAGTTAAAAGAAGAAATAAATTAAGTGAAACCAAAAGCGATGGAGAAGATGCAGAATAACACTGAACAAAAATATTTAAGAATGACTCTTAATGAGCGGATACAGCATTTTCTCTTGCTTTCAAGTTTCATAACACTTGTAATCACCGGTTTTGCATTAAAATATCCTGAGGCTGTTTGGGTGATGTGGTTAAGAAGTCTGTTTGGCGAAACTGCATTTGAAATAAGAGGAATTGTTCACAGAGTGGCTGCCGTAGTAATGATTCTGGATTCTATATACCACATTATTTATGTAACATTTACAAAAAGAGGAAGAAAGCTGATAATAGATTTGTGGTTTTATAAAAAAGATTTGACAGATGTACTGGGAACAATAAAATATTATTTAGGGAAATCAAAGGAAAAACCAAAGTACAGTAGATTTAGTTATATAGAAAAATCAGAATACTGGGCTCTTGTATGGGGAAACGTAGTGATGGGTACGACGGGTATTCTCTTGTGGTTCGAGAATATATTTCTTCCTGTTATATCTACGAACGGGATGGATATTGCCACTGCAATACATTTTTATGAGGCTATTCTGGCATCCCTTGCTATTGTTGTTTGGCATTTTTATTTTGTAATTTATAATCCTGATGTGTATCCAATAAATAAAGCATTCATAACAGGCTATTTAACACGTGAAGAAATGGAACACGAACACCCGCTCGAACTGGAAGCCATTGAACAAGAACAGCAAAACACCGATGCAATAGAAGATAATATTGAATTATAGGCTCTTTTTTTAGAAATTCTTTGTGTTTTTCGATTCATTCGGAAAATCAATTTAAAAAAACAGGATGGATTATCAAGTAGTTACCGAAAAGAAAAAAAGAAGGTTTTTTAAAAATGTCAACGGTTTTAAAAGATTTTTATTATTTACCGGTTTGTATTTATTGCTATTTATAATTTTACTTGCCGGTTCTGCCGAATATACATCCAGACCTGCATTCTGTCCAACCTGCCATTACATGGAAACGTTTTATCAAAGCTGGCGGACATCAGCACATAATAAAATTGATTGCGTCGAATGCCATTTTGAACCCGGACTAAGCGGAATAATTAAAGGAAAATTAAATGGATTAGTTCAAATTGTCAGTTATGTTTCCTCAACATATAAAAAAAGGAAACCGTGGGCTGAAATTCCTGATAACACTTGCGCCCGCTCCGGATGCCATGAAAGACAGGCATTCACGGATACTACTTATGATTTCAAAGGTATTGCTTTTAATCACAAACACCATTTACAGGAATTGAGGCGTGGAAAAACTTTAAAATGCACAAGTTGCCATTCCCAGATTGTACAGGGCATTCATATGGAAGTAACTGAATCTACCTGCTTTAATTGCCATTTTAAAAAGTCGAACGACCCCGAACATAAATATGATAAACTTTCCAACTGCACTACATGTCACGATTGGAAATCTAAAACTAAGGAACAGATGGCTTCATACAGATACGATCATTCTAATGTTGTCAGTAACAATTTAAATTGTATGTATTGCCACACAAATACCGTCGCAGGCAATGGTGAAGTAGGAAAAGAAAGATGTTTCCAGTGTCATTTTGAAAACGACCGACTTGCAAAATATGACGACACACAATTTATACATACAACTCATATTACAAAACACAGCCTGAAATGTTCTAATTGTCATACGAGTATTCAACATAAGATTCAGAAAATTGACCCGACAAGTCCGCCTGATTGCGTGAGCTGTCATACAAATTCTCATTCGGCGCAGGTCAGTTTGTTCACAGGTGAAAACGGAATTAATACGGAAAAAAGTCCGAGCGTGATGTTCCTGAATGGAATAAACTGTAAAGGTTGCCATATATTCCACGAAACAAGCAAACGTGAAATTGGAACACTCGCCGCTACAGGCGGTTCGTGTGAAGTCTGCCACGGTAAGGGCTATGAACGGCTTGTTGCTCAATGGAAAGAAGCTTCTATGAAAAGGTTATTAACTTTAAATTCAATTTATAAAACCGTTGAATTTCAGATTAATAATTCGAAATCAAAGAACAAAGATGAAGCTCTTAAATTATTACAGGATGCCGACCATAATATAAAAATTGTTGAAATCGGAAAGAGCGTTCATAATATTCAATTTGCAGATAAACTACTGACGGCAAGCTATAATCTGCTTGGACAGGCATTAAGCACGATTGGCTCGAGTGTTAAACTTCCCGTATTTCAGTCGAGTGCTGAATTCGTACCTAATGAATGTTATAACTGCCATTCGGGAATTCAGGAAATTTCAAAAAGAATTTTTGATTTGAATTTTTCCCACAACCAGCATATTGTCAAAGAAAATATCCCTTGCAATAAATGCCATTCAAATGAAAACAAACACGGAGAATTGATTTTATCAAAACAAAGTTGTAATAATTGCCATCACTCATCGGGAAAAACAAATGAATCATGTGTAAAATGTCACAGCTTCCAGGTGCAGATATATAATGGAAATTATTCAAACTTGAATCAGCCTGATTATATGAAACAAGGCGGGGTTGGTTGTGTGGATTGCCATGTGAACGCGGACAAATTAATAAAGCCCGATAACACAATCTGTCTGAAATGTCATGATAAAAGTTATCCTCAAATGATGGATGACTGGAAAAAAGATGTAAAAACTTTGTTATCGGAAACTAATTCACTGATTAATGATTTGAAAGGCGCCGGGCTGAATACTGACCAGCAGAACGAAATAGCGGAAATTAAAAAAATCGTAAATCAGATTAGTTCTTATCCGAGCATCTACATACATAATTATGATTTGATTAGTTCTTTATTATCAGAAAAAAAGAAAAAACTGAAAAGTTATAAATAAAATATATTTTTTATTTTATAAAATTACTATATTGCGAAAACAAAACAAAAAACTATGAAAAAGAAAACAATTTATGCGGCTCTGATTATTATTATCTCATTCTTAGTTGTAACATCATCTACTATAGTGAATTCCAGGAATGCCGATAACTTTAAGTATGTGGGCGTAAGTAAATGCATGACATGTCATAAATCCGAAGCACAGGGAAAGCAGTATGACATCTGGAAGAGTTCCAAACATTCATCTGCCTGGGCATCTCTTACAACGGAGGCAGCAGACAAAATTGCCAAAGATAAAGGGTTTTCAACTAAAGCGTCGGAAACTCCACAATGCATCAGGTGTCACGTCCTTGGTAAAGATATAAATCCCGATGAACTTGCCGATTCTTTCAATAAAGAAGACGGTGTTCAGTGTGAAACCTGTCATGGAGCGGGTTCTGAATATAAATCTCTTTCAATAATGAAAGATAAACAAAAAGCTATAGATAATGGTTTAATTATCCATAACGAAAAGGAAAAATTCTGTACGTCATGTCATAACTCTGATAGCCCGACATATAAGGAATTTAATTACGATACATTCTGGGATCAAATAAAACATGTGATTCCACCGAAATAATTAAATTGTCGGGTGTACTATTTTTGAAAAATATGAAATTCAAAAAAGTATTATTATAATTGTTTGACCCTGCTCCCGGATTAATATTCGGGAGTGAGGTTTCTTTAAATAATTTTTAAGATTTTTTATTTGCTTTTTAACTTTACAACTTTAAAACTTTATAACTTAACGTTTTAGCCTATGAAAAAGTTTTTTACGACGTTATTAATTTTTCTTTTGTTTTACTCAATTTCGTTCTCACAAACTATTAATACGAGATTTAGTACTTATTTTTATTCCTGGCAAAGAATGGACTCTTTGGTTCAGAGCGGAAATACTACCTATACTACACACATCACAGGATATCAAAACCTTTTATTGGACGGTTCAGTTGGAAAATGGACATTTAATACATTCCTTCAAACCGATGAAGATGTTGTAAATAAAATCGGGAGAGGATTTGCTTACCGTTTCTACAGTTTATACTTAAAAGGAACAAATCTTTTCAATCATCTCGATGTAAAATTGGGAAGGCAATATATTTCTGCAGGTACGGGTAAAGGTACTATAGACGGTGCTTATTTGAAATTGAAAATGGGAACAAATAAGGAATATCAGTTAATAGGTTATGGAGGTGAGTTAACTCCACTGACGTATGATATTGATAAATATCCTTCAATAAAGAAAAATTATTCGCTGGGAGCTCAGTTTTTATATTACGGAGTTAAAGATTTAGTAGCGGCAGTGAGCTATCAAAATAAGCGCAGACAACCTGATTCCTATTATGCATTGAGAGCCGACAGTATATTCAACACACATCAGGTTCTTGTCGAAACGGATTCGAGAGCAGACCAGTCGGCGGGTTTGGATGTAAATTATTCTTTCCTGAACAAGCATAATGTTTATGGAAAAGCTTACTGGGATGTTAATCGGATGCATCTTACACGAGGTGAATTTAATGCAAATATTTTACTGATGAAAGATTTAAGATTTTCGGGAGGATTCATATACAGGGAACCGCAGATAAGTTATAATTCCATATTTTGGGTATTTACTCACAGCACTACACAGGAATATGAAGGCGGTCTTGATTATGTTCTGAATGAAAATTACAACCTGTACGGAAGAATCGGAAACGTGATTTATAATGGTGACCATTCCCTGAAATTTCAATTCGGCGTAAACAACAGGTTCTTTGGCGTGTCATTTGTGAAATATGATGGGTATGCCGGTCAATCGGATGGAATTTACGGATATGTTTCACACGAAATTGTGAAATCAAAATTATCTTTAAATTTAAGTATGGATTTTTCGAGGTATAAAATAAGTGATTTCGCAACAGATAAATCCAACGCTTATTCCGGGTTGTTAGGTCTGACTTATAGACCGGAACCAAGAATATCCTTGGACGTGCAGGGTCAGTTTTTATCTAACGAAGAATATAAAACCGACACAAGATTTTTAGTGGGCTTTAACTACTGGATGTTCAGTAAATTTAAATAAACTTTTGACAAATTGAATAAATGAAAAGAAATTATTAAACCAAGCAAAAAGAAAAATTTTATTTTTTAATATATGAAAATAACAAAACTCTATTTATTAATTCTTGTTAGTGCCATTTTATTTGTGTCCCTGACGGCATACATAAACTATAATAAAAATGCCGCGAAGATATTCGATTCTCACAAGACATTAAAAATAACGGATAATAAAGATCTGATAAAATTCAATCACAAATTGCATGTTAAAGACAACGGGATGCAATGTAAAGATTGTCACCTGAAAGCTACTTCATCTGTTAGTTTATCGGATAATTTAATTCCTTTAATGAAAGATTGTGAGTCCTGTCATGATGTGAAAGATGATAAAGCGTGTAATCTGTGCCATTATGAAAAAGTCTATAAACCGCTGCAGCCGACAACGAAAGAATTGCTTTTCAGCCATAAATATCATATAGACCTTGGCAGAAAGTGTACCGATTGCCATTTTGGTATGGATTCTGTAAAATTATCAGGTGAGAGCGCCGGTTTATTCCCGAAAATGGAAACTTGCTATTCCTGCCACGAGAGTAAAAATGCTACAAACAACTGTTCCGCCTGTCATACGAATCTTACGAATTTAAAACCGAAATCACATTTAAATTCTAATTTTCTGAATGAACATAAAGTGGTTTCGAATCTCGATGATAATAAAAATAATTGTATGATGTGTCACTCTGATGATTTTTGTCAGCTATGTCATCAACCGAATAAATATACAGGTCAAAATACAATTAAAGATTTTTATTCGCCGTATTATTCAAAGGAAACAGCAACGAAGACAGACAGGTCAACATTGCAAAAACTTAATACTGTGCACAATCTGAATTATTTATATACACACGGTTTAGATGCAAATCAAAAGAGTTTCGAATGTAAAACCTGTCATGATCCTGTTGATTTCTGCGCCTCCTGTCATCAAAATGGAGGGAATCTCGTAACAGGAATTGCACCTAAAAGTCATTTGCAGCCTCAATTCACAACCGTAGGTGTAAATTCGGGCGGTGGCTTGCATGCATCGCTTGCAAAAAAAGATATTGAATCTTGTGAATCCTGTCACAGTATTGAAGGAGGTGACCCGACTTGTGTGAAATGTCATTATGATAATAATGGAGTAAAAGGTACTCATCCGAGAACTCATGAAAAAGGATTTATGAGCGACGAAAGAGGTATCTGGCATAATACAAAAGGTGCAGTATGTTATACCTGCCATACAGACCCGAATGCGAGACCCGACGGGAAAGCCGGAATTGGATTTTGCGGCTATTGTCATGGCACTAAATAATTTTGTGTGAAAAAATTTTATAAATGAAAAAAATAATTTTATAATAATTAATATGATAAAAAAATTATATTTTCTACCGATTATAGCATTATTGATATATATGGGTTTTTCAATATTAATGTCCGGCTGTACCAAACAGGCTGATAACCTTGTGATGGCACCGGAAATATCTTTCCATGGTGCCGGATGGACAACACCTACAAATGCTAATTTTCACGGAAATTATATCGCGACAAATAAAGACTGGGCTTTTAAAGGATGTAAAAATTGTCACGGTAACGATTTAAAAGGTGCTAATACAAAACAAAGCTGCTTTGATTGTCATACTCAGGGATTCGAAGTGTGCAATATGTGTCATGGAAATTCAGAACATATTTATCCGCCGAAATCTTTGTTAGGCAAATTAAATGAAACTGATATTGGAGTTGGAGCACATGATACGCATTTGAATCCGGATTCTAATGTCAGAATAGCGGCACAGGTCGAATGTAAAGAATGCCATTTACCGGTAAGTAGTTTTAGCGATACAAATCATATTGATACTACACATCTTGGATTTGCTTCGGTTGTTTTTGGAACTCTTGCTAAAACAATTACGGGTGGCGGGTCTGTAGTTCCGAATCCTTCCTTTGACAGAGGAACACAAATATGCTCGAATGTCTATTGTCATGGATATTTTAAAAATGGAAATCTGAACGTTCAGCCTGTATTTAACGATCCGAACAGTGTTCACTGCGGTACATGCCATGGTAATCCAACAACCGGTGATCCAAGACCGGGAGGAAGTCACGAACAAGTTATTTTACCTTGCTGGTATTGCCATGGAGTTGTGATTGATTCCAATAACGTGATTATAAACAAAACTAAACATATTAACGGAGTCATTGATTATAACGAAAAATAACATTTCTTTTATACTTTCCGGGTCTAAATTACCCGGAAAGTATTCAATATAACTGCAAAAATTCTGAACGTAATTTTGAATAAGATTGTTATATTTTCTATAATATGTAATTTTGTTATATTATACCTAATAATTTAATTTATTAATATTTTAAATCAATTTATGAGAATTAGTTTAGCGTTAATTTTGATAACATTTTTGTTTGCGGGATGTTCGAAAATGGAAGAAAAAAAACTGACCGATAATAAGACTCAACAGAATCAAAATACTACTCCGGGAAATCCTCACGGAAATATGTCACAGGATAATCAGCAAAAAATGGATAACACAGATATGGCTTCGGAAGACGCATCAGATCCGCAAGCAGAAAAATTATCCAAAGAAGCTTTTGATTTTGAATCTGTATATAGCAAGAATAAAACGGATGAAAATAAAAAATTGCTCGCTGAAAAACATCTGGATGCCGGAAATTATCTGATGTTTAAAGCTAATCTGAATCCTAAAAAGAAATATGGTCCTGCATTAAAACATTATAACAGGGTGCTCGATTTACA
>Ga0182021_10009566_pt1 | contig 11492 bp, 14 predicted proteins | sample 612E3MmetaG_FD_120493 | JGI IMG/M metagenome (GOLD analysis project Ga0182021, IMG submission 120493) | Permafrost microbial communities from Stordalen Mire, Sweden - 612E3M metaG (Illumina Assembly) | ecosystem: Environmental > Terrestrial > Soil > Wetlands > Permafrost | place: Sweden...
CGACCTCCCGAAGACCCGAAGCGGGAAGATCATGCGCCGGCTGCTTCGCGACATCGCCGAGGGGCGCGCGCTCGGCGATACGACCACCCTGGCCGACCCGGCCGTGGTGCAGCGTCTCAAGGCAGAATACGAGGAAGGCGAGGCCTGACGGTGTTTCACACCATTCTGGTGACCACAGACTTCTCGGCCAACAGCGCGGTGGCGGTCTGCCCCGCGATCGCGATCGCCCGGCAGTTCAGCGGGCGCATCGTGCTGGTGCACGCGCTCGAGGCCGCGAGCCCCGATCCCGCGGTCGTGGCGGTGGACCTGGCCGCGCTGGCGGCGATCACGAAGGAACAGCTCCAGGAGTTCGGCACGCGGGAGATCGGCGACCAGGCGCCGTGGACGGCCGAGGTGGTGTTCGGCCCCCCTTACGTCGCGATCACCGACGCCGCCACGCGGCACCGTGCCGACTTGATCGTGGTGGCGACGCACGGCCGCACCGGGCTGCTGCACCTGCTGCTGGGCAGCGTGGCCGAGCGCGTCGCGCGCACGGCCATCTGCCCCGTGCTCACAGTGCGGGTGCCCGGCTGAACTTCAGCAGGGCGCCGGCCGAGAGCGCGAAGATGGTGAGGATGACCACGCCGGAAACCGTACACCACAGGCACACGGCGTGGATGACGAAGAGCTCGAGCGCCAGCAGGTAAAGAGAGAACAGCACCCCCAGGGCCGAGAGCGCCGCCAACCACCGGGTCGCCTCCGGCCGTCCGGCCCTGTCGCCACCCAGCCCGTACATCGCGATCCCCAGCAGGACTAGGTAGCCCGCCACGCCGTAGGCCGCGACCGGCACCCCGAGGAACGAGGACCAGGGGCTCGTATTCACGCGCTCGCAGCCACCGCTTCCGACGCACCTGAGCGAGCCCACGACGCCGAGCTTATAGAGCAGGAGGTAGGCCGACACCAGAAGGCCCACCAGCGCGAGTGCCGCCGCGGCCATGCGATGGCGCATCCCTCACCTCACCGGCGCTTGGCCGGGGCGAGCGGCGCGGCGCGCGCCGCGATGACGGAATCCACGATCCTGGTCAGGTCGTCGAACGCCAGGGAGGGCTCCGGCAACTGGTGCCCATTGACGAAGAAGGTCGGCGTGCCGTTGATGCCCAGCTTCTCGCCCGAGCAGCGGTTCGCCTCGATCTTCGGCCAGGGCCGGCGCGTCTCCAGGCAAACCCGGAAGCTGTCGGCGTTGAGGCCGATCCGGCGCGCGTACTCGATGAACTTCCGCTCCGGCCGGCTGTCCTCGACCCAGGTGTTCTGGTCGCCGTACAGCGCGTCCTGCATCTCCCAGAACTTCCCCTGGTCGGCCGCGCACGCGGCCGCCACGTGCGCCACCGGCGACTTGGTGTGGCCCTGCAGGGGGAAATCCATGTAGCGCCAGCGCACCTTGCCGGTCGGGATCAGGCGCTGCCGCACGTCCGGCATCGTGACGATCGCGAACCGGGCGCAGAACGGGCACTCGAAGTCCGAGTACTCGTCAATCTGGACGGGTGCGGAATCGGAGCCGAGGACCTGGCCGGTGGCCTGCACCGCTCCCAGGGGTGGGCCGCCGCAGTCGGCCATCACCAGCGGGGCCGGCGGATGGCTCGTCGCGGCGCGGACGATCAGCACGATCCCTACGACCGCGATCGCGGCCAGCACCAGATAGAAATTCCTCAGCGACCGTCCGGCTTCCGCCATGGATCCTCCTCATCGCTTCCGGTTTCGGCGTCGGGCGACCACCCGAGCGCCGCATCCTCGACAATCCGGCGATGCTCGGCCACTTCCGGCGTGTCGAAGGTCTGCCGGACCTCGTAGCGGAACAGCTCGGAGCGGATGTCGCCCATCGCGCGGAGCAACGCCGACGACTCTCCGAGGAGCCCACCCTGGCGATCGAGGTCCATGATGCGCAGGGCCAGGGCCCGCAGCATCTCCACCAGTTGTTCGGCCCGCTTCGGATCGTAAGTCTCGTCGGGAGTCGGCGTCATGACCGGTCTATCATACCCAGGGCCGACACGGCAGCCAACTCGCCCGCGCCGGCGGCCGCTCCGGGTTCGAGCAGCGGAGGTGGCTGCGACCATTTTCGCCGACCAGCTGTGACGTTTGCCCGCGCCTCCAGGCTCGTTTATATTGAAGGACGGCGGGTCAGTCCCGTCCCAACGGAGGTGTGATGTCGAAGCACAGTAACCACCGCAAAGTCCAAGTGCCGACAGCGTTTGAGCTGGCTCGCGACGAGCTGTTCAGTCATATCCTGCGCTGCGGGGTCCTGGAAGCGGCCGAAGAGCACCGCAAAGATTGGTTCGACGACACGATGGCGTATCTGGGTGAGCGGTATGAAGAGCTGACTCCGGTGCAGATCCAGGAGCTCCGCACCCTGGGCGAGCGCTATTGCCAGCCAGTGGTGGCCAGGCCCGAGCCGGTCGAGACGGCAGGAGTCGCCTGAGCCGGCGACAGCTCGAAGCCTGACTGTCCGCCCCGGAGCCTAGCGGCCCGGGGCGTTGTGTTTCCTCCAGCGATAGCCGACGGCGAGCCGCGCACCTCCCCCGACCCCGACCTCCAGGAACGAGCCACCGCCGCCGCCCGGCGCGTTCTCGACGCCGAGGACGAGCAGCAGGTACGGCGCCACGTGGCCCCGCTCCATGGCGACCGTAAGCCCGCCACCACCGTAGATCGCCGACCCCGACCGTTTCCCCGGATCGAGCAGGAACTGGTACGAGAGGTCCGCGCGCGCACCGAACCGCCCGTCGCCGAACGCTCCCAGGGCTATCGCCGGCGCAATCCGGTCGCGTTGCTCGTCCCGCCAACCCAGGCCGAAGCCCGCTCCGTAGAACGCGGGCCTCGTCGCCACGGCCACGGCCCAGACTTGGGCTTCTCTGAGGCTCTGGGCCCGCGAGGGAACCGCCGCCACGAGCGCCGGCAGCAACAGCAGCGAGCTACGCCTCCAGCACCAGTTCATAGCGGCGCGCGATGTCCGGAGCGAGCGAGTGGCTGACGGAGCAGTACTTCTCCAGCGAGAGGTCTATGGCGCGGCGCACCCGCTCCTCCGGCGCGCCCGGCGCCCGGATCCGGTAGGTCAGCACGACGGACGTGAAGCGCTTCGGGTGCTCGGGCCGCCGCTCTGCCGTCGCATCCACGGTCATCCCCCGCACCGGAAAGCGCATCTTCTCGAGGATCGAGACCACGTCGCTCGCCGTGCAGGCGGCCAGCGCGAGCAACAGGGTGTCCATCGGGCCCGGACCGGCGTTCCCGTCGGAGTCAATGGCGATGGAGGGCCGGCCCTCGACTCCCCCCTCGAACGCCATCCCGTTCTGCCAGCGGAGGGTGACGTGCTTCGCCGCACTCATCACGGCCCTCCCGCCGCGTTGCGCGTGGCGAGGCCGACCAGAATCCGGTGCCGCCCCAGACGATCCAGCGCGTGGTACTCGATGAGCCAGTTGAACGATGGCCGGAACCGCAGCTCGAAGCCCATCGCCACCGTCGGCCAGACGGTCGTGCACCCGCTGCACCGGCTCATGTGGCCGATGCCGATGCCGACGTACGGGATGGCCGGAGCGTCGTCGGACTGGAACCGGTACGTCACCTCGCCCGCCCAGTGCAGCTGGACGGTGCTGCCGTTCGACGAGACCTCGAACGAAGGACGGAGGCGCACCCGCGGCGACCACAGCTCCGCGATGTCGAGCGTCGAGCCGACGACCCACTGCGCCGGACGCGAGACGTCTATGCCCGCGCGCGTCGAGAAGCTGAACAGGTCCACCTGGAATCCGCTTCCACCCGCCGCGGATTCGCCTCCACGGGCCGGCGGCTGGAACTCCTGCGCGGAGGCACGCGGTGCGGCGCACGCCAGCGGAACCGCCACGAGAATCAGCCGAAGCGCTGCCTGCATCTTCTCCTCCTCACGAGTGCGGTCGCTCGGCACTCCGCACGGCCAGACGGCCGTAGTCGGCGATCGCGTAGAGCGCCATCGCGGCGGTCGCCCACGCCAGCGACCTCAGGAGCGGCGACTCGAACAGCCAGGCGAAGAGCGTGAGCGTCTGGCCTACCGTCACCGCCTTCCCGCCCACCCGGGCGGGCGGCACGTTGAATGGGCGGCGCGCGATCACGCTGCTCAGATACCCGGCCGGCGCCACGATGTCCCTGAGCAGCACGCCGACGACCTCGAACGGCCCCAGCGCGCCGGAAATCGCCAGCATGGTGAAGGCGGTCAGCATGAAGATCTTGTCGGTGACCGGGTCCATCCAGGCGCCCAGACGCGACGGCCCGAGCCGCCGCGCCAGCCAGCCGTCCAGCAGATCGGTGGCGGCAGCCACGGCCAGCACGACCAGCCGGACTCCGGCAGCCGGGAGCAGCACGAAGGCGATGGCCAACGGCACCCGTGAGAACGAGACCACGTTCGCCGCCGTAAGTACGCTTCCCGAGCGGACTTGCCGCCTCCCGGACCCCGGGATACCTTCAGCCTTCACGCATGGACCTCGTACTGCTCAAGCAGGCCGCCATCTTTCATGACCTCGACGAGGGCGAGTTGGCGCGTGTGCTGGAGATCTGCAAGGAGCAGAAGTTCCAGAGCGCCACCACGGTGTTCAAGGAAGGCGAGCCGAGCAACCGGCTGTACATCATCGCCGAGGGTGATGTCAGGATCAGCCGCATCGTGCCGGGCAGCGGCGAGGAAGCGCTGGCGGTCCTCAAACCGGGTACCTGCTTCGGCGAAATGGGGATCTTCGACCGCTCCGAGCGCTCGACCGACGCGATCGCCAACACGGACTGCACCCTGCTCACGATCACCCGCTCCGACTTCGAGCTGCTGCTCGATTTCAACCGGGACATCGCGTACAAGGTGCTCTGGGCGGTGGTCCGCCTGCTGTCCGGCCGCCTGCGCGTGACCAACGACAACCTCCGCTCGTTCCTGGCGATGTCCATGTTCTGAGCGGCGCGACCGCCGCACCGCCGTGCCCAACGCCGTCAGAGTGCGATCCGGAACCGGGCGTCCAGCGCGAGGACGCGGTCCGGGAACGTGACCAGCGGATTGATGTCCATGTCGAGGATCGCCTCGTGCTCGCCCACCAGCTGCGAGACGCGCTGGAGGATCTCCTCCAGCGCCACCACGTCCACCGCCGGCTCTCCCCGCATCCCCTCCAGCAGCGGATAGCCGCGGATCGCGCGGACCATCTCGCGCGCGTCAACGTCGGTGAGCGGATGCACCCGGAACACCACGTCCTTCAGCACCTCAACCGCCACCCCGCCCAAACCGAACATGATCAGCGGCCCGGCCCTCGGGTCGCGGGCGGAGCCGACGATCGTCTCCCGCCCGCCCGGGATCATCCGCTGCACCAGCACCGCCTCGGGTGTGATCCCTGCGCGCTCCTTGACGCGCTGCAGCATCCGGCGGTAGCCGTCGCGCACTTCGCGCTCCGAGCCCAGCCCGACGACGACGCCGCCCACGTCGCTCTTATGGATGATCGAGCGGCTGATGACCTTGAGCACCACGGGATGGCCGAGGTCCCGCGCCGCCGCCGCCGCCGCGTCCTCGGAGCCCACCTGCCGCCACGGCACGGTCGGGATGCCGTAAGCGTCGAGCACCTCGAGCGCCTCGGTCTCACTCAGTTTCTCCCGCCCTTCGGCCCTGGCCCGGCCGATGATCGCCGTCACCCTGGCCGAGTCGGCGGGGAAGCGCAGTTCCGTGCCCTCCGGGCGCTCGAGCCACTTCCGGTAGCGATTCATCGCCGCCAGCGCTCGCGCGGCGGATTCAGGGAAGATGTACCCCGGCATCCCGGCGCGGAGCAGGTTGCGCATCCCGGCCGACACCCCCTGCCGCCCGAGCAGCACGGCCATCACGGGGATGTCGCGGCGGGACGCCGTGGCCTGCACGATGGCCTCCGCCACATCGCCCGCCTGGCCTTTCAGCGGCGGCGGCGCGACCGACACGATCACCGCGTCAATATTGGGGTCCTGGAGCACGAGACCCACGACGTTGCCGAACGTCTCGGCGGTGGCCGACGCGATGAGGTCCACCGGGTTGCGCACCGCCGCTTCCTCAGGCACCTGGGCGCGGATGGCCTCCTGGGTTTCGGGGGCGAGTTCCGCCACATGGAGCCCCAGCGACTCGCAGGCGTCGGCCAGGATGATCGCCGGGCCGCCCGCGTTGCTGATGATGGCCACCCGGTTGCCCCTGGGCAGCGGCAGCCGCGGGAACGCCATCGCGTAGTCGAACAGCTCCTCCAGCGTCTGCGCGCGCAGCACGCCGCACTGCTCCATCAGCGCGTCGGCCGCGAGGTCGGTGCCGGCCAGCGCGGCGGTGTGCGACGAGGCCGCCCGCGCCCCCGCTGCCGTGCGCCCCGCCTTGACCACGAAGATCGGCTTGTGGCGCGTGAGCTTGCGGGCGATCTGGTAGAACCGCCGCGCGTCGCCGAAGCTCTCGAGGTACATCAGGATGACGCGGATCCCGGCATCGTCGGCCCAGTAGAGCAGCAGGTCGTTGCCCGAGACATCGGCGAGGTTGCCCACCGAGACGAACTGATGGATCCCGATTCCCAGCTCCTCCGCGTAGTCGAGGATGCTGAGCCCCATCGCCCCGGACTGGCTGATGAATCCGACCGGGCCGTACGGCGGCATCGTCGGCGCGAAGGTCGCGTTCATCGAGAAGTCGGCGGCGCTGTTCAGGACCCCCATGCAGTTGGGCCCTACCATCCGCATCCCGTAGCGCCGGACGACCTCGAGCAGGCGCTGCTCCCGTTCGACCCCTTCGCCCCCGACCTCCGCGAACCCGGCGGTGATGACGACCAGCCCCTTCACGCCCTTCTTCCCGCACTCCTCGGCGGCGGCCAGCACCTGGTCCCTCGGCACCACGATGATGGCCAGCTCCACCGGGTCGGGGATCGCCGTGACGCTGGAGTACGCGCGAATCGAGTGGATGACCGCCGCGTTCGGATTGACCGGGTAGAGCGGCCCGTTGAAGCCGTAGCGGATGAGGTTGTCGAGAATCTGGTACCCGATGGTGTTCGGGTGCCGGGACGCGCCGATGATCGCGATGGAGTGCGGGCGCAAAATCGAGTCGGGCACGAAGAGAACCTAAAGCCCCGGCGGGATGGGGAACAAGCGTGAGCTTGGCATTCGCCGCGGCGGCGAGTAGACTGGGCCCGGTGAAGCCCCACCGCTTCCGCGGCGCCCGCACCGGCGCGCTCGCCGTACTCGCGCTCGCAGCCTCTTCAGGGTGTGCCGATCTCCTTCCCCTCCGCGGCACCGTGACCGTGCAACCCGGCGCCGCCGCGCTGTGCGTCGGCGACAGCCTGGCCTTCACCGCGCAGGTGCTGGACAGCTCGGGCCACCTCGTCTCGTCGCCGCAGTTGCTGTGGAGTTCGAGCGCGCCGCAGGTGGCCTCGGTTGATCCCTCCTCCGGCATGGCCCACGCCCTCTCGACCGGGTCGACCCAGATCACGGCGGCCTCCGGCGGCGGGCGCAGCGCGCCGGCGGCGCTGGCCGTGCCGGCCGACCTCGTGCCGGAGTTCGTGCCCGACAGCGTCGTGCTCGCGCCCGGCGACACGATGACGCTCGGCGTGCGGCTCAGGCGGCGCTCCACCGGGCCCGTGCCCAACCGGACGCCGGTGATCGCTCCGTTCGACTCGAGCGTGGCGTCCCTGAACGCCGCGGGGCTGGTGACCGCGAAGGTCGCGGGCCGCGCGGGGCTCTCGCTTGCGGCATGCGGCCAGCAGGGCGGCGGCGCGGTGGATGTCTTCACCCCTCCCGACAGCGTGACCGGCCTGGCCTACCTCTGGCTCTCCGGCGCGAAGGAGCTGAGAGTGCGGCTTCCGGTCCGGGCGCTCAACTTCACGCGGACCGGGGGTGGCCCCGCGTTCCAGATCGTTGGACCGGTGAACAATACGACGCGCTTTTTCCTGTACGAGGACACGGTGCCGCTCACGGGACCGGGCGCGTACGCGCTCGATTCTCTTAAGTCCTCCGAGGTGACGCAAGTCCTGGCGTGCCAGCCGCCACGCCCGTTCGCCATGTACACCGACCAGGCCAACGTCAGCCAGTTGACGCAGCTGTTCGGGTTGCACGGCGCCGCCGCGCAGCTCACGAGCTTCGCGCCGCAAAACGGATACAAGGCGGTGAGCGGACGGCTGGTCTTCCGCATGCGGGGAGAGGTAAGCGGACAGCTGGGTCCGGGCGGCGGCGCGGACACGCTCGCGGCGATCTACACTTTCAGCGCGCCGCTGGTGAGTTGGGCTGGCGTGTGTCCGTGAGCGGAGTGGGACTAGGGGCTAGGGGCGGAGGGGTCTATCCCCTAGCCCCTATCCCCTAGCCCCTGCCTGTTATTAGCCCCTGCCTCCCCCTACTTCACAATCTCCACCAGCCCCGCATCGGCGTAGCCGCGGATGAAGCTCTCGGCGTCGGTCGCGGGAATCGTGACTCCGGTGAGCCTCGTCGCGCGCGCGGCGGCGCCGGCCAGGAACTCTTCGATCGGCCGGCCCGAGTACGCCGCGTCGTCATCGCGCATCCCGGCGACGATGGCCTCCCATGTCCCGACGTACGTCACGCCGTCCCTGGTCGTGATCCGGTGGACCTCGAAGCCGCGGGGCTGGCGGTGCATGGCCTGCAGCTCCGTGACCAGCGTGCCGAACAGCTCGAGCTGCGCGGGGTCGCGCGAGCCCGTGCCGTCGGGGCCGGCGGCCTCCAATTCGGCGAGGAGCAGGTCCGTCGCGTCGGCGTCACCCGCCAGATCGGCGAGCCGGACCAGCCACGGCTTCAGCTCGGGGTCGTCCTCGGGCAGGCGGTAGATGCTCCGCTTCAACTCGATGAGCCGCCAGATGCCGAGCTCGTCCCAGTGATCGTCGGGCTCGGTGCGCTCGAACTCCGCCAGCGCAGGCTCGTACTCACCGCGGTCGTAGAGCAGATTGGCCAGGTAGATCCGCGCTTCCCCGTGCTCGGGGTCGAGCGCCAGTGCCTGGCGCAGCCAGCGGATCGCGTCCCCCTCGGCCGCGAGCCGATGCGCCGCGTATCCCACGCAGGCCGCAGCCTCCGCGCTGTCGGGATGAGCCGCGAGCGCCACCTCGAAGAAGCGGCGCGCCGCCTCCAGCATCCCCTCCCGGAACAGCGCGCGCCCCATCTGCAGCACGATGTCCAGGTCCTCCTTGAAGCCCAGCTCCAGCACGCGGTCGAAGCACTTCAGTCCGGCGTCGCGCGCGCCGAGCTTCAGGAGCACTTCCCCCAGGCCGGCGAGGGCGTCCTCGTGGTCGGGGTCGAGCTTCAGTGACGCCTCGAAGCTCTGGCGCGACCAGGCGTACTCCTCTCTCGCCAGCCGCGCGTATCCCAGCCCGACGTGCAGCTCCAGCGCGTCGGGGTAAATGCCCAGGCCTTCCTTCAGTGCGACAACCGCTTCGTCGTATCGCCCCTCGTTGTACAGCTGGTGAGCACGCTCATCGTATTCGTCCGAACTCAAGAAGGGATCGGACATCGAGCAGGACTCCGCGGGGAAGGTCGTGATATGATAAGAACCGCCGGAATCACGAGCAAGAGTAGAACTCGCGCCGGGACGCCACGTTGACGGAGGGACGGCGCCGCGTGTCCCATGCCGGGACGCACCGCGTCGCGCGGTTCCGGTCGCGCCGGCGACTCACCCGGCGGCCGCGCGCACCAGCTTGCCCCATTTCTTGAGGAGACGGGCGAGCGCCGCCTGCTCGCCGGCGGCCAGCGCACCGGCCAGTCCTTCGATCCGCGCCGCGTGCCGGGGAAAGGTCCGCGCCATCAGCGCGCGGCCCTTCGGCCTCAGGTGCGCGCGCACCACACGCCGGTCGTCGGGCGAGCGCTCGCGCCGCAGGTAGCCCACCCGCTCCAGTTGATCGGCGACGTAGGTGATGTTGCCGCTCGTGACCAGCAGCTTCTCTCCGATCTCGCACAGCGGCAGCGGTCCCTTGTGGTAGAGAACCTCGAGCACGGCGAACTGGGCCTGCGTGAGCCCGTAGCCCTGGATGTCGCGCGCCGACGCCCGCCCCACCGAGGCCGCGCAGCGGGCCAGTGCGACCCACAGCTTCAGGGCGCGGTCGGCCGCGGGCCCGTACGAGCGGCGCGGCGGAGGCGGCGCCGGCGGCGCCGGCTTGGAGCGTTTCATCTTAAGCTTAAAATATTGACGGTCCGCGCGCCGTCAACGCGCCGGCCCCGGACGCACCGCGCCCGGGTCCCGGATGGTATCCGGAGCCCGGGCGCGGGCACGACACGACACGACGGGTGGCTAGTGCTTGCCCGTCATCTCGTCGGCGAGCGGCCCGGCGTCATACACGTGCCGGAGCGCCTCGATGATGCCGCGGGAATCCACCCACACGGCACGCCCGACCGACTCCGAGTAGAGGAAGCGGAGCGGCTGATCCTCGATGTTACCGTCGAAGATCAGTCCGACGATCTCCCCGTTCTTGTTGATCACCGGGCTGCCGGAGTTCCCGCCGATGATGTCGCTGGTGGACACCGCATCGAGCGGCGTCGAGAGGTTCAGCGAATCGCGGTGCGACACCCAGCGCGGGGCCAGGTCGAACGGCGACTTCTGGCCGAAGCTGTAGAACCGGTCGTACAGCCCGTAGAAGGTGGTGAACGGCGGGGCGACGGTGCCGTTGTACCGGTAGCCCATCACTTCGCCGTCCTGGATCCGGAGGCTGAAGGTCGCATCCGGCGCGACGGTATTGCCGAACACCGCCAGCAGGGCGCGGGCGATGCGCTCGGACGCCTGCGAGTCAAAGTTGTTCAGGTCGGTCACCTGCTTGGTGATCTGCCGTTCCACCGGGTCAATCAGCAGCGCCAGCTTGACGAACGGGTCGGCCGAGGCCTTGACCGCCACCGCGCCGCCCTGGAGCAGCGCCTGCCGCTGGTCCGGCGTCACGATCTGGCTCGACGTGACCATCTCGCGCGCCGCCACTTCGGGCGTGCGGCCGCCGAGCACCGCCCTGAGGAGCGGGTCGGTGGCCGGCAGGTCCTTCTGCATCTGCGTGAAGTACGCCGACAACAGCATGATCTCCGACGTCGTGTCCACCGGGGCGGCCATCATCCCCTGCATCCGCTGCTTCATGGCGTCGCGGAACATCGGCAGGCGCGCGCTGTCGGGCTTGGCCGCTTCGGCCGGAGACCGCACGATGATGCTGGCCACCTGCAGCAGCCGGGCGCCATAGGCGCCGAAGCTGTAGTAGCGCTGCCGCACCGCTAGCTGGGTGAGCTGGCGCCAGATGGCCGCGCTCTCGTCCCAAGTGTTCCCGTACAGCCGCTTCCATTCGGGATTGGCGTTGACGCGGGCGCGGAAGTTCCGCTCCCACTCCCGCTTGTGATTAATCATCTGCGGATTGAGCAGGCCGGCCTGGTAGCCGTCAATGGCCTTGTAGGAGTTTTCCAGGCCGAAGATCTCGTTGCGCAGCGCGCGGGCGCGATCGTCGCTCAGGTTCGAGAGCTGATGATCCACCCGGATCCGGTCCGCCAGCATGCGCAGGCTCGCCGGGTACTGCACGTCACGC
>Ga0182021_10009567_pt1 | contig 11492 bp, 11 predicted proteins | sample 612E3MmetaG_FD_120493 | JGI IMG/M metagenome (GOLD analysis project Ga0182021, IMG submission 120493) | Permafrost microbial communities from Stordalen Mire, Sweden - 612E3M metaG (Illumina Assembly) | ecosystem: Environmental > Terrestrial > Soil > Wetlands > Permafrost | place: Sweden...
CACGGATCGATGGCTGAGGTGACCTCTTCTTCCTATCCGCAATCCGCCGCGCCAACCCAAACCCCGTCCCGACTACCCGGATGCGGAGGCCAATAAGGGAAAGACCACACGAAGCAAATTCTACTTGACCCCGCGGGCCGCTTTATCGATGGCACCATACCCCCGGACTCCAAGAAAACTCAGGCACCATACCCCGCTTTGCCAGCGGTCTCTCTGTGTCACATTCCGCTAGACTCGATCCGCAGAAGAGACATAGAGTCGCTCCCATGATGAGAGTCTGGAGATCTCTGAAGTACTGGCTACTTGGGTTTCTCTGTGGTGCGACAGTTGCGTGCGCGCATACGCCTGAGGACGTCAGGCGGTATAAGGCAAGTGACTATGAATTGCTCGTCGAGTGTCTCCACGACAAGGACAGCAATGTTCGGAGAGCTGCTGCGGAGAGACTCGGCGAAGTATCAGACCAGAAGGCCGTACCATCGTTGGTTGCCGCTCTAAAGGATCCGCACCGGTTGGTGCGGGCGAAAGCGGCTTCAGCTCTGGGAAACATCGGCGACGCGAGCGCCGTGCCGGCGTTGATCGAAGCCGTACGCAGTCCCGATGGGGAGACCTCTGGACAAGCCGCACTAGCTCTTGGAAGGATGAGAGGCAAGGCCACGGCCGCCATCCCGACACTGCTGGAGGTGTTCCCGGAGAGTCCAGTGGAGGAGCGAAAGATTGAGGAGACGGCACCGCCGCAACACTTGACCGGGACCTTCGATTTCGGTGGTGCTTCTATTACCGCGCCTATGGTGAGCACCTCCTATATCATCAGAACGGTCGAGGTCCCGGCCGCCGCCAGAGCTCTCGAAGCCATCACCGGCATCGACATCGCTGACGGAGGAACGAGCAGGGCCAGCTGGCGGACAGCCATCGAACGTCGCGATCGCAATACCAGCCAACCGCGATAGCGCTCACTCAAGAAACATCAGAGACGGTCAGCACGAGCCAACCAATGGGGCCAGAAGTATACTCATGGTGCGCGCCACGCGCGTCGGCGAGAAGGCAGGCGCGGTGGGCTTTGACTGGCCGGATGCGGCTGGCGTGCGAGAGAAGGTCAACGAAAAGCTGGCCGAGTTGGCCATGCCTGCCAAGCGGGTACCGGGCATCGATACGCCGGGTTCCGGGGGATGATCTTCACAGCCAGCCGGCAGCACGTGCACCCAGCAACAACACCGCGCCCCACGCGCCAGCGGCGACGTCGTCCGCCATCACGCCCCAGCCCTCGGGCAGGCGCTCGGCGGCGCGCGCGGGCCAGGGCTTCCACTGGTCGAACGCGCGGAAGAGAACCACGCCGACCACCAGCCCGATCCAAGTCGCGGGCGCCGCGAGCAGGGTGATGAGCACGCCGGCAACCTCGTCGATGCAGACGATCTGTGGATCCTTGATCCCGAGCTTGCGCACCACCTGATTCGACGCCCATACGCCCACCGCCATGATCACGATGGCGGCGGCCGCGACAGCGAGGGGGCCGCCATAATGGGCAAGCAGAAGACAGAGGGGGATCGCGCCCAGCGTCCCCGCGGTTCCCGGCGCCCTGGGCACGCGGCCACAACCGAACCAGATGGCCAGCAGGTACGCCAGCCGATACTTCACGACTCCTCCCCCAGCATGGCGCGTACCTCTGCCGAGTACTTTCCCTGTTCATGCACCACCAGCGGTGCTTCCGTCTTGGTCTCGACGATCAGCGCCGACCGTCGTGCTTCGAAGCAGAAACGGCGTGCTTGCGCTCCCGTCTGCGCCTGCACCATGCGCAGCCGGGCCATGCAGAGGCCGCGCGCAGCCAGGGCCGCGCGCATCTCTCCGAGGCGATCGGACGGAAAGATCGCGGCCACCCGTCCGTCGGGCCGCAGGGCCGCCCGGGCCACGTCCAGCCATTCGGCCAAGGTCAGCGCGACCTCGTGATGGGCCAGCGAGCGTTCTGCCTGCGGCGGCAACACACCCTTGCCCAGGGGCCTAAACGGCGGGTTGCTGGCGACCAGGTCGAAAGCCGCGGGCGGTACTTTCCCGGCCTCGCGTACGTCAGCCGCCACGACGGAAAAGCGCGCGCCGAATCCGTTTGCCTCTACCGATCGCGCGGCCAGCCCTGCCAGTCGCGGCTGAATCTCAACCCCCAACCCAGTCGCCGCCGGATCGCGCGCCAGCAACAAGAAGGATAGGGCGCCCGTGCCGCAGCCAATGTCCAGGAAGTGGCCGTAGGGCGCACGGATGAAACCCGCGAGCAGAACCGGATCCAGACTGGATCGGAAGCCGCGCACCGGTTGGATCAGTTTCACCCGGCCGCGCAGGAGAGTGTCGTGGGTGACGTCTTCCGGCTCTCGCGCGTCGCCGGCGAGTCTCATGTCTTTGGCAGCACCGGCTCCTCGCCGGGATCGATGCGTGCCATCACCAAGCCGGTGGCGAGTTTGGGCTGGAAATAGGTCGATTTCTGCGGCAGCACGAAGCCTGCCTCGCACGCGTCCAGCACCTGGGACACCTTGGTCGCGTTCATGAGGAAGGCTGCCTGCGCCTCGGAGGCGGCCACCCGGCCCAGGGTTTCGCGCAGATCGTGGCTGTAGGTCAGGTTCGACTGGCGGGCCATGGCCTCGGACCCAATGCCGAGAAGCGGGTCCAGTACCAGGCCGTGCAACACGCTCACGTCCAGGCGGGCGAGGGTGGGCGGGCCCAGGCGCGCCAGGTCCGCGTCGGCGCGCAGCTTGAGCCAGGTGGTCCCGGCTACGCCGGCTCGACGCAAGCCAAAGGTCACCGCCTTCTCCCCTTCGCGGAGCAGGCGTGCCTCGATGGCGGCCGGGGCTTCCTCGCTGCCTGACACCACTTCGAACCAGGGCCGGCTGCGCTCGGCCAGGGTGTCGAGCGCCTCGGCCGACAGGCCATGCACCATCCGGTGGGTGGGCAGCACCAGCAAGCCCGGGTCCTCGGCGCGGGCAAAGAACATCACGCCCCAGTCGGCCAGGGAGCGGCCGAGCGGCACGCCGGCAGGCCGCAGATCGTCGCGGATGGCGACCATGGTTTCATAGCGGTGATGGCCGTCGGCGATCATGACACTGCGGGGGGCTAGCCCACGCGCCACTGCGGCGATGACCGCCTGGGCGGTCAGCACCCACAGGCGGTGGCGGCAACCGTCGGGCGTGGTGGTATCGACATCAGGCGCGGCGACGCAGGCGTCGTCGAGCACCGCCTCGATGGTGCCGGCGGGATCGCGATACAGGGAAAACACCTGGGAAAAGTGCGCGCGCGTGGCGTGAATCAGCTTGAAGCGATCGATCTTGGGGCCCGACAGGGTGTGTTCGTGGGGCAAGACCACGCGTGCGGAAAACGGCGAGAGCTCGATGAGCGAGACGAACCCCTTGCGGGTGTACCTTTGCGGGCCGGCCGTCCCGGTGAAGGTGAAACTTTGTTCGTAGCGATACAGGGCCGGTCGTGCGTCCTGGCGCAGGGTTCCCTCGGCCAGCCACTTGTCGAGCTGCACGCGCGCGTTTTCGTAGCGGGCGTCAGCCTCACCACGCGGCAGATCCAGATGCACGATGTTGCGCGGGTGGCGGGCTTCCAACTCCTTGCGCTGGGTTTCGTTGATGACGTCATAGGGTGGGGCCAGGAGCGGCGCGAGGTCGGGAAACCGAGCCTGGTCAAAGCGGAGCGCGCGAAAGGGAGCTATGCGTGCCATGGCTCAAGCAGTCTATAGCCAGAGGCGGAGCACGGTCACGCCCAAAGCAATCACCCTAGTTTCGCGGCAAGCGGAGCCGCAGACTGGATTTTCGAAATCGGCGGCGGGCGGCTGACGAGACGGAACGCTTCACAGTTTGACTACCGCGCAGGGCCATAGAATCTTCATGGCGTGAGCCGGTTTTCGTTTCTGGCACACTACCAGGCAGAGGCACGTGCGATTGGCTTCCCAGGATCAGACCGCGCTGCGCGTGGTCAGGCTGCACGAGCGGTTTTCCCCGCTTGAGGCGGTCTATCGCCGCTACGGCCGGTATGTGGCGGCAGTCATCCTTCGCCTTGAAGGACGGCAGGCCGAGGTCGAAGACCTGGTGCAGGAGGTGTTTCTCGAAGCCACCCGTGGCATCGCCCGGCTCCAGCAACCCGAGGCCGTCAAGGGCTGGCTGGCGACCATCGCCGTGCGCGTGGTGCGCCGCCACCTGCGCCGCCGCCGCCTGCGCGCCTTCCTGGGCCGGGATGGCGGGGCCGACTACACGAATCTGGTCGATCCCTCGGCCTCGCCCATGGATCGGTTGATCCTGAACGCGGTCTACCGCGTGCTCGACGAGATTCCCGCCGACGATCGCATCGCGTTTTGCATGCACGTCGTCGAAGGCGAGACGCTGGAGGCGGTGGCGCGCCTGTGTGGTTGCTCCTGCGCCACGGCCAAGCGCAGAATTGCACGGGCGCAGCGAGTGATTGAAGAGAGGATGGGCGATGTCTGAGCCCCGCCACCTTCTCGAACGAATCGCCAGCGCGGCCGCACGCATGGATCCCGGATTTTCCGATGGTGACATCGATCGCCTGGTGGAGGGGACGCGCCGCAAGCGGCGGCGTCGTGTGGTGGGGCGGGTCGGACTGGGCGTGCTGCTGGCCGGGGCCGGGATCTTGGCCGGGCTGCAGGCCACGGCACCGGGTCCCGCTCCCCAGCCAATTGTCGCGCTTCCGCAGGCCGGGCCGTTGCCCCTGTACCTGCGCGATGGCTCGATCGCCAGACCACTCGATTCCTCCAGCACGCTGGCGGTGCGCGAAGACTCACCCGGCCGGGTTGCGCTGGCGCTCGATCGAGGACGGGCCCGTTTCGAGGTGGTGCCGCGGGCAGAGCGGCCCTTCGTGGTCCAGGTGGGCGAGGTCACGGTGACGGTGGTGGGAACCGTCTTCACCGTCGAGCGCGTGGCCGATCGCATCGGCGTTTCAGTCGAGCGGGGAACTGTGCGGGTTGACTGGCAAGTCGGCGAGCAGGTTCTGCATGCGGGCGGGAGCGGCTGGTTTCCGCCCGTGCAGATTCGCCCGCCGTCAGCCGAAAGTCGGATTGAACCGTCGGGAGCGGCTGCGGATCGGGTGCCAGGAGACGCCCAGCGCGGAACAGCGGAGGCATTCGAGCGATCGGCGACGCCGCAGCCCCGTCGCGGGAGGTTGGCAATCCTCGCAGGGCACCCAATTCGAGGTGATGGCGTGGAAGCCGGCGAATCGAGATCCGGGCCTCTCCCCAATCGAGCAGAACCGCCTGGCCAGGACCTGTCGGAACGGCGACCGGGGGACTTTCGCCAGGGGCTGCCGGAGCCGCCTGCCGCTCGCCCAGCCCGTGCATGGCAGCCGAACCTTGCCGCGCACGACGAGAGGCGCGGGGAGGCTGTGCCCGCGCCGACCGCCGAGGCTCTGCTGACAGCCGCGGACACGGCCCGTTCAGCCGGTCGGCGCAGTGAGAGTGTCGCGCTCTTGCGCCGCCTGTTGCTTGAGCACCGGGCCGATGCGCGAGCGCCGCTGGCAGCCTTCACCCTGGGCCGCATTTTGTTGATGGAACTGGCGCAGCCGGGCGAGGCGGCGCTGGCCTTCGCCGAGGTGCGCGCGCTGGCCCCGGCCGGTCCCTTTGCCGAGGACGCCCTCGCGCGCGAGGCCGAGGCCTGGAACAAGGCGGGGGACGCCGGCAAGGCGGCCGCGCGTGCGCGTGAGTATCTGCGGCTCTATCCGCATGGCCGCCGCGCCGGATCCCTGCAGGGGCTCATAGGGATCGAGTGAGACCGGGACGCATGCTCGCTCGCAAGCTGGGGGTCGCGACTCTTGCAGTTGTGGCGGCCTGGGGCGGCGGATCCGCATGGGCCGCCGAGGACCCAACCGAGCGGCGTGTGGTGCTAGCGACCACCGGCTGCCCCGCTGGTGTTGACAGTGCGATCCGCCGCATTGTTGGACTGGAGATCGGAGATCTGCTGGCCGAAAACGGGGAGGCAGCGGAAACGGATTACCTGGCCGTGGTTTGCGCCCACGATTGGGCACGACTGGAGGCCAATGGCCCCGGCCGTCCCCGGCAGATCGATCGGACCCTGGGGCTGAATGACTTTCCGGCCGACGCCGTGCCGCGCGCCCTGGCCCTGGCCGGAGTCGAGATGCTGGCGGCGTTGAGTCCGGCGGTGCGCCGGCGCGTGGAGGCCGGAGCCGCGAAGCAGGAAGTGCCGGCCCGTGCGCCGGTCGTGCAACTGGTGCCGCCGCCAGCCTGGCGCGCGGATGCGTCGGTGGTCTGGCACGGCTTTCTTGGCGACAACGGCCTTTCACTCTGGGGCGCCCGGGGACGCGTGGGACGCGAGCTGGGTGAGCGCCTGAGCCTGGGCCTCGATCTTGACGCTGTCAGTGGCAGTCGCGCGGTGGCCCTTGGGCAAGTGCGCGGGGTCTTGGTCTCAGCCGGAGCGTTCTTCGGGGTCCATGCCGGTGCGCAAGATCTCTTCGCCGATCTCGCTCTCGGGGGGCGCATTGGGATCGCGTATCTAGCGGGCGATCCGGGTTCCACCAACGTGGCAGGGGATCGTGTGTCGCACGCCTGGGGCGGTCCGGCGCTGTCCCTCCGGTCTTGGGCTGGCCGCGGAAGACTCGGCCTTGTCTTCTGCGGCGAATCCGGCCTAGCCCTGCTGGGGGCCGAAGGCCTGGTCGGCGGCGCGACCGCCGCTAGTGTGCACAATTTCTGGGTCTCGCTTGCCTTGGGCGTGGGAATTCGCCTGTGACGCTGACTTTCTTTTCCCCGGGGCGTGAGCCGCTTTTTCAGGTTTGGACACCTAGGTGACATGAAGAACAACTGCCTTATCGCCCTGCTCGCAGTCGCCGGCACGCTTCTGCCTATTGCAGCCTGCAATTCGAAAACCACACTGTTGAGGATCCGAGACGCCGACGTGGATCAGCCTGCACGACTTGACGCGCCCAATTCAGGGGACAGCGGCGCGGCAGGAATAGCCGGTACAGGTGGCAGCGGCGGCGCAGTGGCAAGCAGCGGCGCTGACGCAGGCGTGGGTGCCCCCTCACCGCGAAGGCTTGCGGCAGGCAACTACCACACCTGCACGGTGGTGAGCGACGGCCGCGTGTTCTGCTGGGGGAGCGGCGGCCTCGGCCAGCTTGGAAACGGCGGGACCACAGATTCGCTAGTCCCGGTTGAGGTCGTGGGGATCCTTGCGGATGAGGTCGCGGCGGGCGGATGGCAGAACTGTGGCGTCTACGAGGCACCCGCTACCTGTCCCCCTTGCCCCAATCAGTACTGTTGCCCATTCCCGGCTTGGAAACACTGTGTGAAATACGACACTCTGGGCATTTCGGCGCATAGCTGCGCCCGAATGGCTGATGGAACGGTTCGTTGCTGGGGCTCGAACACGGTGGGCGAGCTGGGAGTGATCGCGGGAATGTATCAATCGCCCTACACGGATTGGGGCTCCATGCCGGTAATCAGCGATGTTTCCGCTTTGCAGGTGGTTGGGGGAAACGGGCACACCTGCGTCCGTACCAGTGACGGGAGAGTGTCTTGCTGGGGCTACAATGGAGTCGCGCACTACAGTTCGGCATCGTGGCAGTCAGATGGCGCTCCCTTTACGACTTTCGCCGACTTGGCCGCGGTGGAGATCACGGCAGGCGGTGGCCATGGCTGTGCCCGCAATGGCAACGGACAGGTGTTCTGCTGGGGGCTCAATTACTATGGCGAGCTAGGTGACGGAACCAGGACCGACAGTCTCAATCCCTCGGCGGTTCCGGGGCTTTCCGCGGTGGAGATCTCGGCGGGCGGCGGGCACACCTGCGCGCGAAGAAGTGACGGAACCGTGGCCTGTTGGGGCGACAACCTGTCAGGGCAACTTGGGGACGGCACCCTTGTCAATCAAAGCCTTCCGGTTGTCGTCGACGGGCTGACCGGCGCGGTGGGCATCGCGGCCGGCGAACGTCACACCTGCGCCCGCTTGAACGACGGCACAGTGGCCTGCTGGGGCGCCAATGAGGCGGGCCAACTGGGCGATGGCAGCACCGTCGATCGCGCGAAGCCTGCAGCAGTCTTGGGGCTGACGGGTGTGGTCGAGATCACAGCGGGTGCGCAGCATAGCTGCGCCCGTTTGAACGATGGGAGAGTGGTCTGCTGGGGTGACAACGACTCCGGACAGCTTGGCAATGCAACCACGACAGCCTCGGCGACTCCGGTTGAGGTGGTCCTGCCGGCCAAAGGCGACGCAGGGGCCGCTGGGACGCGCGATTCCGGTTCCGCTGTCGGCACGCCCAAAGGCTTCCTGATTGTGAACGCCACGGCGAACACGATGTACCTCGACCTGGGCAATCCCGTGAAGTGCCGCGCGCAGGATGCGTCTGGTTGGCAAGCGTGCGAGTTCTTCGGAATGTATTGTCTTCCGAGCTGCCAGTACATCCAGCCGGGCGAACAATGCTGTGTGGCTTGCGAGCAGCAAGTGCCCTCGCTGCTCGCCGTGCCGGCGGGCGGAAACCGCACAGTCGCGTGGACCGGCAGTCTGTCCGCGGTGCGGGCCGACTACTGCTCGGATTGCCAGTGCCAGGAGCAATCTGCGGTCGGCCAGGGTACGTACGAGGCGACGGTGCGGGTCTACGACCAGTATTCTTGCGTCTGGGGCCAACCCTGCCCGGAGCGGCCAGACGGAACCATCCCATACGCTGCGCCGCAAGGCAGCTTCGAGGAGCGTGCAGTCCGGTTTGCAATTCCGTCCACCAGCGAGTTGGTCGTGATAACCATCCCAGCAGAGCTGTCGGGAGTAGACGCCGCGTTGGATTCCGCCTCCAGTCCCTCGCCGGATGCCAGCGCTCTGGATGGGCCGGTGGCGATCTCCGACGCCGGGCTGTGTGGCAACGGCAGAGTGGAACCCGGCGAGGAATGTGACGACGGCAACACTCTCGGCAATGACGGCTGTTCGAGCCAGTGCAAGATCGAATGCGATTGGATGTGCGGACGCCTGGGTTGCCCGCTGTGCGGGGGACCCCAGAGTGTGTGTGGCAACGGGGTTCTAAATTCCGGCGAGCAATGCGATGATGGCAACGTCCTGAGCGGCGACGGCTGCTCGGAGTCCTGCCAATTAGAGCCGAGCTGGATCTGCGCCACCCCGGGGAGGGCTTGCGTTGCCGATTGATGTGGACTATGGCGCCTGCACAAACCGATGATACCTATCGACGAGATCTAGTGCCGCGTTCGGGGAAGAGCTGGGCGAGGCCGTCGGCACTGGCCGCGGACAAGCCGCGCTCGGTGATGAGGCCGGTCACCAGGCGCGCGGGGGTGACATCGAAGCCGGGGTTGGCCACCGGGCTGTCGGGCGGGGTGATCAGGACTGCTGTGGGCTTTCCGTCTGGCCCCAGGCCACGCACCAGGCGCACCTCGTCGGCGCCGCGTTCTTCTATGGGGATCTGGGTCACGCCGTCGCGGATGGTCCAGTCGATGCTGGGGCTGGGCAGGCAAACGTAGAAGGGCACCTGGCAATCGTGCGCGGCCAGTGCCTTGAGGTAGGTGCCGATCTTATTACACACGTCGCCGGTTGCCGTGGTTCGATCCGTGCCCACGAAGCAAACGTCGACGGCGCCGTGCTGCATGAGGTGGCCGCCGGCATTGTCCACAATCACATGGTGGGGCACGCCATGTTGGCCCAATTCCCAGGCGGTCAGTGAAGCACCCTGGTTGCGCGGCCGGGTTTCCTCCACCCACACATGCACCGGAATGCCAGCATTGTGCGCCTTGTAGATCGGCGCCAGGGCCGTACCCCAGTCCACGGTTGCCAGCCAGCCCGCATTGCAGTGGGTGAGCACGTTCACCGGACTTGATCCCTTGCGCCTGGCGATTTCTTCGATGATGCGCTTGCCGTGCTCGCCAATGGCCGAACACATGGCCACGTCATCGTCGCAGATCCGGCCCGCGTGGCGGTAGGCCGCCCTGGCGCGTTCCGCGGGCGGCAACTGGGCGGTCGCGGAACGCATCTCGTCCAGGGCCCAGCGCAGGTTGATCGCCGTGGGCCGCGTGGCCAGAAGCTGCGCGTGGGCGCGTGCCAGGCCCGCGTCGCTGGCGTCCTGCCGCGAGGCCAGCGCCATCCCATACGCCGCTGTGGCGCCGATGAGCGGCGCGCCCCGCACCACCATGTCAGCAATGGCAGCGGCCGCGTCGTTGCACGTTTGCAGTCGCGCCAAGCGAAACTCGTGCGGCAGCAGCGTCTGGTCGATGACATCGACCGACCATTCGTCGGCGTGCAGACGAATCGTGCGATAGGGAACCCCGGCGATGTTCATCAGGGCTAGTCCAGGTACTTCGCGGTCAGCGGCGCCAGGCGATCGCGAACCTCGCGCGGGATCTGGCGCCGGTCGCTCCAGATGGCCAGTTTAAGCGCCTGCTGGCAGGTGCACGCGCTGCCGGGCAGCGACGCGATGGCGGGCAGCCCGGCGCGGATCAAGCCCAAGGCATTCTGGGTTGCGGCGTGCACGTTGCCGATGATCTCTTCCAGAAGGTGAATTTGGTCCACGTCGGTGCGGTGCGCGCGCCAGCAGTCGTAGTCGGTCGACAGGGCCAGGCAGGCGTAGCAGATCTCAGCCTCGCGAGCCAGCTTCGCCTCGGGCATGAGGGTCATACCGATGAGATCGCCGCCCCACTGCCGGTGCATCTCGCTTTCGGCGCGCGAGGAGAACTGCGGCCCCTCCATGCACACGTAGGTCCCGCGCAAGTGAACCTTGGTAGGCACCGCGGCTGCCGCACCGGTGAGCGCTGCGCGCAAGGCCGGGCAAAAAGGCGCGGCCATCTCCACGTGCACGGCCAGGTCTTCAAAGAAGGTCCCTGGTCGGCGAAAGGTGCGGTCAATGGCTTGATCAGGTAGCACCAGATCGCGCGGCGCAATCTCTTCGCGCAAGCTGCCCACTGCGCCGCTGGCGATGATGCGAGTCACGCCCAGTTGCTTGAGCGCGAATATGTTCGCCCGGTAGGGCACGGTGGAAGGATTCAGCAGATGGCCCACGCCGTGACGGGACAGCAGGGCCACCTCCACGCCGCCGATCGCGGTGGTCAGAATAGGGGCTGATGGACGGCCAAAGGGCGTGTCTATGTCATGCGTCTGGCCCTTGCCGACCGTGCCCAGCATGTCGCCAAGTCCCGTTCCTCCAATGATGCCGATCATGAAAACCTCCGTGGTTCGTCGAGGGACACAGCCTGCATCGCCCGGCGCGCTGGCGCAAGCGGGATGCTTCCTAGCACTACTGATTGAAATTCTCCCGTCGGCGTCGCTGCTGCGGGCCCTGTGCGCTTTCTCGCTCATCAGTCAGATACGTCGAGTATCTTCCCTCGTCGCTCGTCGCGGCCAGGGCTCCTCGCGACGCGCCGGCTCGGTCCGAATTCCAATCAGTAGTGCTAGCCGAAGTTGCGCAGTAGAGCGGGCGAAGCCCGCTTAAGTGCCTGAAATCACGTGGTCGAGGCTCGTAGGTCTGGACTACAAATGGGCTTGTGGACCCCGTCGATTCCGACCCGCTCG
>Ga0182021_10009569_pt1 | contig 11490 bp, 8 predicted proteins | sample 612E3MmetaG_FD_120493 | JGI IMG/M metagenome (GOLD analysis project Ga0182021, IMG submission 120493) | Permafrost microbial communities from Stordalen Mire, Sweden - 612E3M metaG (Illumina Assembly) | ecosystem: Environmental > Terrestrial > Soil > Wetlands > Permafrost | place: Sweden...
GGCAACCGAGGTTCGCGGGGAGCTCAGCGAGGAGACGACGGCTTCGCGCATCCTGTCCCTCGTCGCACACTACGTGGGGGCCAAGGTCGGCGTGCTCTACTCGATCGCTGAATCGGGGATAGCAGAGCGCGCGGCGACCTTCGCCTGCGCCAGCAGCGGCGAGGGCGCGCCACCCGCATCCATCCAGCCGGGCGAGGGTTGGGTGGGCCGGGTCGCTCTCGATGGGAAGCTGGCCTTGCTCTCCAGCGTGCCCGAGGAGCACGTCCGCATCGTGACCGCCACCGGCGAGTCGAGGCCACGGCAACTCGTGGTCGCGCCGCTCTCGGGCGAGGGTCACACGCTTGCAGTGATCGAGCTGGGCTTCCTTGCAGCGCCCGCCGCGGCTGTGCTGCAATACATCCAGGCGCTTTCCGAGTTGGCCGGCGTCTCGCTGCGCTCGGCTCGCTATCGAACCCAGCGCCAGGCGCTGCTTGATGCCACTCAGCGACAGGCCAAGGAACTGCAGACTCAGCAGGAGGAGCTTCGAGTCGTCAATGAGGAGCTGGAGGAGCAAAGCCGCGCCTTGCGCGAATCCCAGGCCCGCCTCGAGGCTCAGCAAGTGGAGTTGGAGCAGACCAACGTGCAGCTCGAGGAGCAAGCGCAGGCGCTCGAGCAGCAGCGCGACGATCTGTCCCGGGCGCAGGTCGCCTTGGTCGAGAAGGCCGACGAGCTGACTCGGACGAATCAGTACAAGTCCGAGTTTCTCGCCAACATGAGCCACGAGCTGCGCACGCCACTCAACAGCGCCCTCATCCTGGCCAAGCTGCTCGCCGACAACAAGGACGCCAACCTCACACCCGAGCAAGTGAAGTACGCTGCCACCATCTACTCCTCGGGCAACGACTTGCTCGTGCTCATCAACGACATCCTCGATCTTTCGCGGATAGAGGCAGGGCGGATGGAGCTCCAGGTCGAGGCGGTGGACGTGCCGCGCACCGTCGATGCCCTCAGACGTACCTTCCTGCCCGTGGCCGCCGAGAAGAATCTGGTCTTCGAGGCGCAGCTTGCCTCGGGCGCGCCCACGTCGATCACCAGCGATGGGCTGCGCATCCAGCAAATCCTGCGCAACCTGCTCTCGAACGCGTTGAAGTTCACCCAAGCCGGATCGGTGGGCCTGCGGGTCTCGGCCGCCCCGAACGAGCGCGTGTCATTCTCAGTGAGCGACAGCGGCATCGGCATCGCCCCTGATCAACACCAGATCATCTTCGAGGCCTTCCGCCAGGCCAACGGTACCACCAACCGCAGCTACGGAGGCACCGGCCTAGGACTCACCATCTCGCGCGAGCTGGCCAGACGGCTGGGCGGCGACATCGCCGTGGAGAGCACCCTGGGCCAGGGGAGCATCTTCACGCTCACCATCCCGAGGGTGATCGAAGTCGTTGCCGCCGAAGCCTCGCCTGCTCCGAAACTTTCGGAGCGCCCCAAGCCGGATCGGGCCGCCGCCCTGGTTTCGAAGGTGCGCCCCGAGCCACAGGCGACCCCGCCAGCCGTCGAGGACGACCGTGAGAGCCTGCAGCCCGAGGAACGGTCGATCCTGGTCGTCGAGGACGACCGCGCGTTCGCACGTATCCTGCGCGATCTGTTGCACGAGCAACGGTTTCGCGCGCTGGTGGCGACGACCGCAGCCGAAGGCCTGCGCCTGGCAGAGCAATTCGTGCCCAGCGCCGTTCTGCTCGACATCAACCTGCCTGACAACTCCGGGCTTTCGGTCCTCGAACACTTGAAGCGCAACCCCGGGACGCGCCACATCCCGGTCCATGTCGTCTCGGCCCTGGAGTACACCCAGCAGGCCCTCGAGATGGGGGCGGTTGGCTACGCCATCAAGCCGGTCAAGCGCGAGCAACTCATCGAGGCGATTCAGAGGCTCGAGCAGCGACTCGCGCAGAAACTGCGGCACGTGCTCGTGGTTGAAGACGTCGCCGCCCAGCGCGAGGGCATCGTTCAGCTTCTGAAGGCTGAAAACGTGAAGATCGTTTCGGTCGCGACCGGCGCCGAGGCGCTGCAGCGACTGAGAGAACGCACCTTCGACTGCATGGTACTCGACCTCACGCTGCCGGACATGTCGGGCTACGATGTGCTCGACAAGATGGCGGCGGGCGAGGCCTTCTCGTTCCCTCCGGTCATCGTCTACACCGGCCGTTCGCTCGACCGTAGCGAAGAAGAGCGGCTGCGTCGCTATGCCAGTTCCATCATCATCAAAGGCGCGAGATCGCCGGAGCGCCTGCTCGATGAGGTGACGCTCTTCCTGCACCAAGTGGAAGGCAACCTCCCGGCCGAGCAGCAGCGCATTCTGCGCGAGGTGCGCAACCGTGAGGCCGCGCTCGAGGACAAGCACATCCTGGTGGTCGACGACGACGCCCGCAACGTGTTCGCGCTGGCCAGCGTTCTCGAGAGCAAGGGCGCCAAGCTGCGTTTTGCCCGCAACGGCAAAGAGGCCCTGGCTGCTCTGGAGAGCGCCGAGGCTTCCGGCGGCGTCGCCGTCGATCTTGTCCTGATGGACATCATGATGCCCGAGATGGATGGCCTCACGGCCACCCGTGAGATCCGCAAGAAGTCCGAACGGAAGAGAGTGCCGATCATCGCCCTGACTGCCAAGGCGATGCCGAATGACCGCGAGGATTGCCTGCGCGCCGGCGCGGATGACTACATCGCCAAGCCGCTCGACATCGACAAGCTGCTTTCGCTCATCAAGGTCTGGATCCCCAAGTAGAGGCACGACATTGTCAGGCGAGTTCGACATCGAGCTGCCCTTGCTGCTTGAGGCCATCCACCTCAAGTACAGTTACGACTTCCGCCGCTACGCGCTCTCCTCGCTCAAGCGCCGCCTGGAACAGGCGTTGCAGGATTTCGATTGCCGGTCGCTCTCGGCGTTGCAAGAGCGCGTGCTGCGTGAGCCCGAGGTCATGCGCGGATTGCTTGCCCGCCTGACCGTGCAGGTGAGCGAGATGTTTCGCGACCCCATCTTCTATCGAGCCCTGCGCGAGAAGGTCGTCCCCTACCTGCGCACCTATCCCTCGCTCAAGGTCTGGATTCCGGGCTGCGCCACCGGCGAGGAGGTCTATTCGCTCGCCATCCTCCTGCGCGAGGAAGGGCTGCTCGACCACACGCTCATCTACGCGACCGACATCTACCCCGAGGCTCTGCGCAAGGCCGAGGCCGGCATCTACCAACTCGAACGGATTGCCGATTTCAGCAAGGCGTATTGCGAGGCGGGCGGCCGCGCCTCGCTCTCCGACTACTACACGGCCGGGTACAACGCAGCGGTCTTCGACAAGAGCCTGCGCGCGGGCGTGCTCTTCTCTGACCACAGCCTCGCCACCGACAGCGTCTTCGCCGAAGTTCAGCTCATCACCTGTCGCAACGTTCTCATCTACTTCGACCGTGTCTTACAGGATCGCGCCGTCTCACTGTTCTGCGACTCGCTCTGTCGCAAGGGGTTTCTCGGCCTGGGCGCGAAAGAGACGCTCACCTTCTCGATCCACGCCGCGGAATTCGCGGAATTCGTGCGCGACGAGAAGATCTACCAGAGGCGTTGAAGATGATGGCCACGCTCACCCCACCTGCCGAAGCCCAGGCACCCGCGGCTATCCTGGTCGGCGGCTCCGCCGGAGCGATCGAGGTTGTCGCCCTCCTGTTGGGAGCGCTGCCTGTCGACTTCGCCACGCCCATCGTTGTCCTGGTCCACCTGCCCAGAAACCGGCCCAGTGCGCTGGCGGCGGCCTTGGGCGGCAAGTGCAAGCTCGCTCTGCGCGAGCCGCTGGACAAGGAACCGCTGGCGCCTTCGACGGTCTACCTGGCACCTTCCAACTACCACTTGCTGATTGACCCTGGCCCATCATTCGCCCTGTCGGTTGACGAGCCGGTGAATTTTTCGCGGCCTTCCATCGACGTGCTCTTCCAGTCTGCCGCCGACGTTCTGGGTCCGCGTTGCGCGGGGATCATTGTCTCGGGCGCCAACCCGGACGGGGCGCGCGGCCTGCAGGCCATCCAGGTAGCCGGTGGCCGGGTTGCCATCCAAGACCCTGACGATGCGGCACAGGCCGTGATGCCGGAAGCGGCGCTCGCCCTTTGCCCGAACGCGCAGGTGCTGTCTGCAGAGGAGATCTCTCAGTGGGTGCAGCAGCCCTGCACGTGGCAGACTTCCGGGAAAGGCGCACGATGAACGGCCTGCCCAAGCTCCTCCTGGTTGACGATCGCCCGGAGAATCTCCTGGCGCTCGAGGGATTGCTCCGGCGCAGCGACGCTCAGATCCTCAAGGCCGAGTCCGGCAAGCGCGCCCTCGAACTCCTGCTCGAACACGAGGTCGCGCTGGCCCTCATCGATGTGCAGATGCCCGAACTGGATGGCTTTGCCCTGGCCGAGCTGATGCGCAACGTGGTTCGGACGCGCGAGATCCCCATCATCTTCGTGACCGCCGGGCTCCACGATCGGGATCGCGTGTTCAAGGGCTACGAATCGGGCGCGGTGGACTTCCTGGTCAAACCCCTCGATGCACGCATCCTCGCGAGCAAGGTGAGCGTGTTTCTCCAGCTCTATCGCCAGAAGCAGTTGCTGATCACGGCCAACGCGCGGCTGGTCGAGGCAGATCGGCGCAAGAACGAGTTCCTGGCGATGTTGTCCCACGAGTTGCGCAACCCACTCGCTCCCATCAAGAACAGCCTCTACATCCTCGACCGCGCCGCGCCCGGCGGGGAACAGGCCCACCGCGCCCTCGGGGTGATCGATCGCCAGGTCACGCAACTGTCGAACCTGGTCAATGATCTGCTCGACGTCACCCGGATCACGCGCAACAAGATTCAGTTGCAGAGACAGCGTCTTGACCTCAACCAGCTCATCCATCGCGCGGTCGAGGACAATCGCAGCTTCTTCGAACGAAACGAGGTGCGGCTCTCATACGAGATCGGGCCTACCCCGGTGCTCATCAATGCAGACGCAACCCGGATCGCACAGATGGTCGGGAATCTTCTACAGAATGCGGCGAAGTTCACCCCGCACGGGGGACGCGCGCACGTCTCCGTCGCGGCTGAGGCAGGCGAGGCCGTGGTTCGCGTGGTCGACAACGGCGTCGGCATGGCGCCTGATACGCTCGCGCATCTGTTCCAGCCCTTCATGCAGGCCGATCAGTCTCTCGACCGCAGCATGGGAGGGCTGGGGCTTGGGCTGGCGCTGGTCAAGGGCCTGGTCGAGCTGCATGGGGGCCGCATCCAGGCCCAGAGCGACGGGCTCGGAAGAGGGGCAGCGTTGGTCGTCCGACTGCCACTCGATGACGGGGCCGCCCTTGAGAAGCCGGCCGCGCGCGCGAATGGCCCGCGGGTCTGCCGGCGTGTCCTGATCATCGAGGACAACCTCGACGCGGCGGAGAGCCTGCGTGAGGCCCTGGAGCTCGGCGAGCATGAGGTCGAGGTCGCCTACGGCGGGCTCGAGGGAATCGAGAGAGCACGGTCATTCCATCCCGACGTAGTCCTCTGCGATATTGGCTTGCCTGGCATGGACGGCTACGACGTGGCGCGGGCCGTCCGCAAGGACCCGGCGTTGCAGTCCACCCTGCTCGTGGCCCTGAGTGGCTACGCATTGCCGGAGGATGTGGAGCGAGCCGCCCAGGCTGGCTTCCAACACCACCTTGCCAAGCCGCCAAGCGTGGACGCGCTGGAGCGCGTCTTGTCGGAAATGCCAGAAACGCCCCGCCCCGACGCAAGCCCGTCGTAGTGAGCTGCGGTTCCGTGGCGAATCAGCGGGCGGGTCGCGGCGACCTGGCCACAGCCCGCCCGCGCGCCAGGCGCTATGTCAGTCGCGCCGTGATCTCGTGGACGTCGCCCTTTTCGAGCTTCAGTCCCTTGGTTTCGTGAGCCCGACAGACCGCGTCCGGGTTGGGCGCTTCACTCAGGCAGTACGCCTGCCCGTCCTTGGTGAAAACGGCCTCAACCGAGGTCACCCCTTGCGGCCCAACCTTGCCGATCTCCTTTCGCATCTCGTTCAGGGCCTCCTGTGGTACCGAAGGCATCTTCGCGTGGAAGTCGATGTAGAGCGGCATGTCCCAACCTCCTTTGATTGAATGGTTCACGGACTCAGCTATGGGTACGTCTCCTGTTCATTACGATGCCTCGGGTTCAAAAACGTACCGAGTGCAATGGGGCATCGTTTTCCCAGGGCCAAGAGCCGCAAGAAGCAGCACTGGTCAGCAGCGTTGCGCCGAATCTGCGGGCGTGTGGCGCGTGCCGCCCTGCCAGCCGCGACCCGAAATCGCAATCGGGGCATCGAACCTATAGGGCGGTTGAGGACCTTGACACTCTACGCGATTCTCTTCTTGGCGGGCGCGCTGACGATTCTTCTGCCCTGCATTCTTCCCCTGGTGCCGCTGGTCCTCGGGGTCAGCCTGGCAGGGCAGCGCCGCATCCGGCCCCTGGTCATCGTGGCCGGGATGGCGGCCAGTTTCGTGATCTTCACCTTCGTGCTCCAGGTCGCCCTGGCTCGTTTCGTGGCCGCCGCCGATCTGATTCGCATCGCCAGCACCTATGTCCTGCTGCTGTTTGGCGCGTGCTTTCTCAGCACCAACGCGCGCCTGCAGATCGCGGTGGCAGTGCTCGGCGCGCTATTCTTCGTCTCGCACGGCTGGGTCGCTGTGTTGCTGGCCGCCTTGCTGGGAACCGGCGCGGTTCTTCTGGCAGGCCCGGTGGCAGCCCGCATCCAGCAACTCGGGAGCAACGTCCAGCACAACGCCAGCGCTGGGCTGGGCCGCGAGTCCCTGCTCACCGCCCTCATCGTGGGACTGACCCTGGGCCTGGTCTGGGTGCCTTGCGCGGGGCCTGCGCTGGGATTTGCGCTGGCGCTGGTGCGCGATCAGCCGGGCCCGCGCGCGCTCGCAGCCTTGAGTGCGTACGCGGTCGGTGCCGCGGCTCCGCTGCTCCTGGTGGCCTACGGCGGCCAGCAAGCGGTGCGTTCAGCCCGCGCCCTCAATCGTCACGGCGGGGTCATCAAACGCGTCGCCGGAGGGTTGCTCGTGCTGTCCGCGCTGGCCCTGCGCTACGATTGGCTGACCAGCGGGCAAACCTGGCTGGCAGAACACACCTCATTCGGTTCGCTGGCCACCTCGCTTGAAGAAAGGCTGGTGGGCAAGAGGCTGTCCTTGCCGGCGCGCGCTCTCGCCAGTCCGGACGGCGACCGAGCGGGAACGCGGCCATCGCCTGCGCTGCCCCAGTTGCCGAAGCTGGGCCCGGCGCCGGAGTTCGCCGGCCTGGCTCCCTGGTACAACTCGCCGCCGCTGACTCTGGCTTCGCTGCGCGGCAAGGTGGTGCTGGCGGATTTCTGGACCTATAGCTGCATCAACTGCGTCCGCACCCTGCCCTACGTGAAGGCGTACTGGACGCGCTACCAGAACATGCCCTTCGTGTTGGTCGGGATCCATACACCCGAATTCGTGTTCGAGAAGAGCCCGCAGAACGTGGCCGCCGCGATCCAGCGCCACGGACTGGCCTATCCCGTCGCGCAGGACAACGAGTACGGCACCTGGAATGCCTTTGGCAACCGCTACTGGCCAGCCAAGTACCTCATCGACGCCGAGGGCATCATCCGCTACACGCATTTCGGCGAGGGCGACTACGAGGAAACCGACCTCGCCATTCGCAGCTTGCTGGCCGAGTTGGGGCGCCAGCCGAATGGCCCGGTGATCGGCGGTGGCGCGCCCGCACCGGCACCCGTGCTCGATCGATCGCCCGAGACCTATCTCGGTGCGCGCGGCTGGGCGGCCCTGGCCAATGGGCGAGACGAGCCCGATGCTGGAGTCCATCGCTACCTCGCTCTGGCTGCGCTGCCGCTGAATCGCTATGCGCTGGTCGGCACCTGGCGGCTGGTCGAAGGCGAGCGACAGGTGCTGGCCGGGGCCGAGGGCGCAATCCGCTTCCACGCGCTCGCCGGAGAAGTCAACCTGGTGCTGGGTCTGGAACCCGGCACCCCGGCGCGCACCGCTGACGTGGAAATCGACGGCCGGCCGTCCAAGACCATCACCATCGACCGACACGATCTCTTCAATCTGTGGAGCGGCCCCTACGCCGAGCACGAGGTGTCGCTGCTGGTCCACGGCCGCGGCGTGTCCGCCTACGCATTCACCTTTGGTCAGTGACGTCAGTAGGAGCGACCGAGCTTCGAATTCTACGTCGCGAAGCCGAAAAGGCCCCTCCTCACCGTAGGCCAGATCAGTTTCTCGTATTGCTGCTATCATGGTGGTCATGCGCTTGTGGCTGTGTATGGTTTCCCTGGCGGGCTTCATGGCTGCCTCGCTGCCGGCGCGGGCAGAGGGCGGGGCTTTCCCCGAGATTCGCGTCAAGGTCGGCGAGTCCTACCAGCTTCGCCTTGGCTTCATCATCGTCGGACTGGTGTGCGACGACAACTCGCTGGTGCGGGTCGAGGACGGCGGCGATCATCTTCGCCTGGTGGGCCTGGCGCCGGGCCGGACCAAGTGCGGCTTCTGGAGCAACCCTCAGTCCCCTGCGCCGTCGAAGGTCTACGAAGTCGTCGTCACACGCGCCCCGCCCCCGAGACGCTGATCGCGGACAAGCCCGCCCATTTCCTCTACGGGTAGCCTTGCAGGTTCGAGTTGGTGACCGTGATGCTCTTCGTGTTGGTGCCGACAGCCGTGCCCACGTTGGTCACGCTGCCAGAGGAGACCACCGTCCAATGTCCGCCGGTGTTGCCCGTCATCGTGGTGTCGGCGATGGTGAGAGTCCCCCCCATGTTGTTGCTGGTGAAGAACAGACCGCCCCCGAATGCACCCGAACCGGCGCTGTTGTTGAGGATGGCGTCGCCGCAAAGAATGATGTTCACCGAGTTGCCGTCACTGTAGAGAGCACCGCCGTTTCCACCCGATCCAACCTCGTTCTGGCCGTTGTTGATGACCGAACACTTGGTGGCGTCGTCGTTGTTGGCCCCATTGCCGGTCGCCGTGTTGTTGGTGAACAAGCTGTTGTAGACGTCCAGTTCGGCGAACAGGCACCCGACCGCCCCGGCATTGCTGGCGGCGTTGTTGCTGAAGGTGCTTCCCGCGATGAACACACCGGTCTTGCTGCCCAGGACATAGATGGCGCCGCCGCCCGTGTCGGGCCCCAGGGACGCAGCCTGATTGTTCATGAAGATCGAATCGATCACCGTGAGGTTGCCGTCCCTCATGTAGAGGGCCCCGCCTTCGCCGTCGTCCCATCCTTGTGAACAGGGCGCCGGAGCGGTGGGGATGGCCTGAGTGGGCGTGGTCTTGCCATTGATGAGCGTGATGTGTTGAAGGGTCAGTCCGTAGTTGTTGGCCTGAAAGTTCGCGCTGTCGAACCTCAGGATCTGAACCGCATTGCCACCGTCGAGGGTGATCTTGTTGCCACCGTCGATGACGGTGTTCTTGGTGGTCGGAAGGTTGAGCGTGGCGGTGATCGGAATGGTGACCGCGCCGCTGCCGCAGTTGAACGTGATGACGCCGCCTGCGGTCGCCGCCGCTTTGAGCTGAGCGAAGGTGCAACTCGCCTCGGTGCCAGTTCCCACCACGGTCGGATTGGAAATGTCGGCGGGTTGGCCCCTGGCGGGAACGCCCGTGCTGCACGAGCCGTTGGGGTTCCCGGCGCTGGTGATGGTTCCGGTGCTGGTCGCGCTGGTGCCCCCAGATCCGCCTGTGCCACCCTTGGCGCTTCCGCCTGCGCCTGTGCTCCCACCGCTACCCGGGCTCGAACTTCCGCCGGTGGCGGGCATTCCACCCGTGCCCTCGTTGCTGGCACTCGAGCCTCCGCATCCGGACCCAAACAGGACGACTAGAACCAAGCATCGTGGAGCGCGCATCCCGCAATGGTATCATGATTCACCCTCGATCGCTTCGCCCGCGGGCGTCGGGGTGATGTCAACCTGGGTAGGGTTCGGGTATCGCTTACCCGTCGTCAGACGCGTCGTCGGAAGCGTCGTCGGCACCGTCATCGCTGCCGCCGCCGGCATCTACATCCCCTGACTGTACCTGAACATCGATCAGGCAGAAGTTGAACGGCAATTCGGTCTGTAGACCAGGCACGATGATGGCCGCCTGCTGGATCGGCGTTCCCGGTGTCAGCGGGTTCTGGGGCTTGCCACCGGTCCAGCAATTGGTCAGCAGCGAGCCCCAGGGAATCAACTGCCCGCTGACCAGCGGCGCGCACCAGCGATCCGCGCTGCTGTGAGGATTGGTGCCCTGCAACTGCACGCGCAGCGGGGTATCGCTGGGATTCTCGACGGTGACGATCAGTCCGCCAGTCTCGGGAACCGCCCAGGTCAGTTGCGCACCGCCCGCAGTGTCTTGATTCACGTTCCAGCCCAGCATGGCAAAGCCGGTCCAGTCCATGCGCCCGGTGACGGTCCCGTGCATGCAGAAATACTTTCCAACAAAGGGTGGATTGCAGGAGCCGCTGCCGCAGTCCGGGACAATCTGCGCGGCGCCAGGATCGGTGGCGGTGAAGCCGTAGCCCGCCCAAGGGCCTGTCGTCAGGTAGCCGTCGTTCACCACATTGCTTGGTGCGTACACGAGGGCCGCATCAAGAGCCGTCGCGTCTGCACCGCCGCCGTCACTGCCGGTGCTGTCGCCAGCCTCCGCACTCCATCCCAAGCCCGCGTCCGGCGCCGATGACCCGCCCCCGCATCTGACGGTCGCCAACAGACCCGCGCAAACGATTGTTCCTTTGAAAAGCTGAAGGGTTCTCATGTCGTGCCTTTGCTCGCGGTATCAAGACACAAACTACCGCGTGATGTCCACTCTTTGACCCAGGCTTTTGAAACGCCTCCGAGATCGACGTCCGCTACTGCAAGGTCGAGTTCGTGATCGTGATGCTCTTCGCGTTGGTGCCGACCGCTGTGCCCGCGTTGGTGACGCTGCCAGAGGAGACCACGGTCCAATGTCCGCCGGTATTCCCAGTCATCGTGGTGTCGGCGATGGTGAGAGTCCCCCCCATGTTGTTGCTGGTGAAGAACAGACCGCCCCCGAATGCACCCGAACCGGCGCTGTTGTTGAGGATGGCGTCCCCGCAAAGGATGATGTTCACCGAGTTGCCGTCACTGTACAGAGCGCCGCCGTTTCCGCCCGATCCAACCTCGTTCTGGCCGTTGTTGATGGCGGAACACTTGGTGGCGTCGTCGTTGTTGGCCCCATTTCCGATCGCCATGTTGTTGGTGAACAGACTGTTGTAGACATCCAGTTCTGAGAACAGACATCCGACCGCGCCGGCATTGCTGGCAGCGTTGTTGCTGAAGGTGCTTCCCGCGATGAGCACACCGGTCTTGCTGCCCAGGACATAGATGGCGCCGCCGCCCGTGTCGGGCCCCAGGGGAGCGCCCTGATTGTTCATGAAGATCGAATCGATCACCGTGAGGTTGCCGTCCCTCATGTAGAGGGCCCCGCCTTCGCCGTCGTTCCATCCTTGTGAACAGGGCGACGGGGCCGTGGGGATCGCTACAGTGGGA
>Ga0182021_10009570_pt1 | contig 11490 bp, 8 predicted proteins | sample 612E3MmetaG_FD_120493 | JGI IMG/M metagenome (GOLD analysis project Ga0182021, IMG submission 120493) | Permafrost microbial communities from Stordalen Mire, Sweden - 612E3M metaG (Illumina Assembly) | ecosystem: Environmental > Terrestrial > Soil > Wetlands > Permafrost | place: Sweden...
CTACTGTTTTTTTAAGACATCCTCATGGAAACCGGAATTAAAAGATAAACGCCTAATATTTTCTTTTGTTTTACTGGCAATATTTGTATTATTTTTTCTCAGACACTATTCTCTGAATATATTTGAACCTAAATCACCTGGTCGGGGATATTCCTATTCTGTATCAATGAAAGAATATTTTCTCACACAGTTCAGCGTCATCCTGACTTATGTTCGCCTGTTCCTCCTGCCGATTAATCAAAATCTAGATTATGACTATCCAGTGTCTATCGGCTTCTTTCAATTAAATACTTTTTTGAGTTTTTCAGTTCTGCTGGGAATCTTAGCGGCCGGCGTCTCGATGTTTAAAAAATACCGTTTGATTTCCTTCGGGATATTCTGGTTTTTTCTGACCTTGTCCGTGGAATCAAGCATTATTCCTATTTCCCAGGATGTCATTTATGAACACCGCACCTATCTACCTGGTTTTGGTTTCTTTCTGGCCATGACCGGAGCGTTCTTTTATTTTTGCAGGGAAAAGTATTTACAAGTTGCCGTGATCATTATTCTAATGATTGCCACAGTTAACACAGTGTTGACCTATCAGCGCAACAAGATATGGAAGGACGACTATACCTTATGGACTGATTGCGTAAAAAAATCTCCAAATAAGGCGAGACCGAATTGCAATTTTGGCCTTGCACTGTTTTCCTATGGAAGAATCGAGGAGGCTATTTATCATTACAACAAGGCCATCGGCATAACAACTGATTATGCCGATGCTTACAATAACAGGGGGGTTGCTTACGATAAACTCGGTCAGTATCAACTGGCCATTGAGGACTTCAATAACGTCATCCGCCTAAAACCGGATTCAGCCGATCTCTACTACAACAGGGGTGTTATTTATGATAAACTAGAACAACACCAACATGCATTGGAGAACTTCAATGAAGCCATACGTCTGAAACCAGGCTATACCGCCGCCTACTGCAACAGAGGGATTGCTTACGCTAAATTAGGCCAGTATCAACTGGCATTGGAAGACTTCAATGAAGCCATCCGCCTGAAACCTGATTATGCCGATGCCTACTACAACAGAGGAATTGCTCATTTAAACCAGGGCAACAATGAATTAGGCTGTCGTGATGCGCAAAAAGCATGTGAATTGGGCGACTGCAAATTTTTAGAAGAGACTAAACGCAATGCAGACTGCCATTGATTTGATGGGGGGACTCTAAAGCCGAATCATACTTTCCCCCTAGTGTGATTATTGGTCTATTTGCGCTCGAGTAGACTTATTTTCTGCGCCAGGTTTTTCACCTGATCGCTTAACTGGGATATTTTAATAGCAAAATGCAACGAAACCAAAACCAGAAAAACTATGCCGAAGATAAACAGGGTGGTGGTCGGCGCCACGGCCCCGATCAAAGCCGTCAGTTTGACGAGCAGATCGTACCAGACGGCCAGAACAAAGATGACAAAACCCGTCAGCAGCCACAACCATGAATATTCCGCCCGCAGTTTTCGATTCCGTACGAGGGAGATGATGACCACAAAAATGGCAAGACTGACAATAATGGCGAAGATTTTCTGATGTAACGTCATGACTGCTCTCCTCCTATAAGCTAGATTTCTTTCTCAAAAGAATTATAAAGATTGATATAAAAACCTTGAAAAAATAATGATTGATCTTGAATATTCCCCGATGCATGCTCCTCCCTTCGGGATTCGGCTGCATCATTACGGAGAGTTCCGTCATCCTAAAGCCCATCCGATGCAGAACAATGATAATATTGGCATCGGGGTAATCGTGAGGGAATCCATCCTCTGTAAAATATCGAAAAACATTCTGGTTCATGCACCGATAACCGGAAGTCGGATCCGTAATGGTCTCGCCTGTAATTATCCTGATAATTCCGCGGAATAACTTGATCGCCATTAATTTCAATAAACCGGTCTTATATTTGCTGTTTTTTAGAAAGCGGGAGCCGATCGCCATGTCACATCGGCGATTTTCAACCATCGCGAACATATCCGGAATATGTGCGGGATGATGCTGCCCATCTCCATCGATCTGCAGGATAGTCTCATAATCGTTTTCGAACGCATATTTATATCCTGTTTGAACGGCCACGCCTGCACCCATATTGAAAGGATGCCGTATCACCATAGAGCCCGCTGATACGGCGCTCTCCGCTGTCCGATCTTTGGAACCGTCATCAATTACCACAATCTCCGCGTCGCTGTATTTCCTGATGCCTTTAATGACCGAAGCGATCTGCTTCTCCTCGTTATAAGCAGGAATGATGATCAATCTCTTGATGCTCAATGGATTGCTCCGGGTTTCAATCTTAAGATCCATTTTATAATGTTCCAGTATGTATTCAGCAAATTATTCGCCAATCCAAGCTTCCAGCCACCTATCTCATTATACCAGATCCGGCCGCTGAACATCCCAATAATATCCCGATCCTTTACCCGGCGTAATGCCTGCGAATTGCACCGGGCCGCCAGGATATATTTCCAGTTTTTCAAGCTTAAGAAATATTGATATACTTTCAATTTGTCTCTGAACCAGCCCTTCTGAAAGGCGAACAGCAATACACCGAACTCCATAAAGACAAAAGCTAATGAAATCGAAAGCAATGTGGAAACCTGATAATTCTTGATCATGGCCAGAATGCGGTTCCTATCCAACCAGTAATATTTCCGGGCATCGCCGGCATATTCATACTTGTGATAAACGACTGCCTGCTGATCTGAAACACATCGCCAACCGACAAGCCATATCCTCCAGCCCAAATCATGATCCTCGTTATACATCCGGAAAACATCATCAAAAAGACCTGTTGTCTCCAAGACCTTTTTTTTATAAAGAACCGCCGCGCCGGATGGGCAGCAGATGTCCCTAACAGATTGAAAATGGACACTGGAAAATTCTTTCCCATATCCCTCGCAATATCCGAATCCTAAAAAATGTATCACGTTCCCCATACTGTTGACTTTGTGTTTATCAGGCCAAAGCATGAGTCTTGCCTGCACGGCCCCTATTGTGTCGTCACTTTCTGCCGTTTGTACCAAATGGCTGATGCAGTCGACCTCGACGATCGTATCCATATTAAACAAAACAAGGTAATCGTACCCCTCCTGCAACGCCAAACGCATGGCATCGTTGTTCCCCTTGGCGAAGCCATCGTTATTTTTGTTCCGGATAACCTCCACCTCCGGAGCAGTTTCTTTCAGGAATGCTAAACTCTCCGCCGTGGATTGATTATCCGTGATGAAGATCTTCTTTTCTCCTCTCCAGTCCTGTATCCTCAGGCTTTCAAGACAATCACGCAAATATCTTTGGGCATGATCCTTATAATTGGGGCTGATGATGATGGCTACTTTCTTTTGCATCCTTGAATCCATGATGCGAAATCAACTATTGCTTTCATATCATTTATGGTTTTCTAATTTCTGCTTCTTATGATAATTTATATCTTACTTTGTCAAATTCTGCAAAGTTAGTTTCGCCCATAGAAAATATCCTTAAAACTTTGCAAACACTATTTACCTGTGGTAATAAGAACACGGTTATTACAGTGCACCATATCGCAACAGATCTCCAGATATTTTCATTCGGCACCCCTTGGGGAACCGAGAGAGCGGAGCTTTATTTCCAGAAGAGTCAGTAAAATGGGGAGGAAAAATAGAGACGCTGGGGGGATAAAAAAATATTTAACAATTTATGATACCACTATTCAAACCATTCATAAATAAGAACTGCATAAAGGAACTGAAAAAGGTTCTTTATTCTGGCTACGTTGGTGAAGGTACTAAAGTAAAAGAATTTGAGAGACTTCTTACCGATTACTTGAATGGGTATGTAGTTTCAGTAAATAGCGGCACGTCTGCACTTCACCTTGCTTTACACATCACTGGAGTTAAAAATAAAATTGTTATATCCACTCCCATGACGTGTCTTGCGACTAATACACCCATAGTTCAGAACGGAGGAAGAATAGTATGGGCGGATGTAGACCCAGAGACGGGTAATATAGACCCGGCTTCTATATCTAAGAATATTACTCGGAACACTAAGGCAGTTATGGCAGTCCATTATGGTGGAAATCTATGTAATCCTGTTCTTACTGAGATATGCAAGGATAGAGGATTAACTCTAATAGAAGACTGTGCTCATCTTAATGGTCCAGGTCTTGGCGGGTTACAGTGCTACTCTTTCCAGGCTATAAAACATTTAACCACTGGAGATGGTGGTTGCCTTGTCACTAAAGACAAGAAGATATATGATAGAGCGAAACTGCTTAGATGGTATGGAATAAACCGCGAATCCGGACAGAATATGAGGTGCATGGAGCCTATCTCAGAGGCAGGATACAAGTTCCATATGAATGATATCTCTGCAACCATAGGAATATCAAACTTCGAAAAACTAGAGGATATAATTTCAAAAACTAGGAAAAACGCACAATACTATAATGACGCCTTTATGAATCTTGATTTTGTTAAACCGGTTCCCGTTCCGCATAGAAATGATTATTGGTTATATATAATCCTAGTAGAAAAGAAACCACAGTTCTTGGAGTATATGAAAGATAATGGTATAGAGACTTCCCTTGTCCATGCCAGGAACGATATACAGCCTATTTTCAAGAGTTCCAGACGCAAACTTCCGGGCTTGGAAAAGTTCTGGGAGAAACAAGTCTGTATACCGGTTGGATGGTGGTTAACTCATAAACAGGTAAAGTATATAGCGGATAAGGTAAGATATTTTAATGAAATTTGCTCTGGTTAGTTTCGGTAATGAGGAAAGCTACGGACTTCTGTTCGCTGGAACAGAGTTCAAGAAGCATGGTGAGATTAAGTTCTTCGATGCTGAGATGTCTGGTCCACTAGACGATATTGAAAAATATCAACCGGACTATGTATGTTTCTCTCCTCTGACGGTATTTTATCCACAGGCTAAACATATAGAGACTAAGTTAAAATCGAGATTAAATTTCATCTCGATATATGGAGGGCATCATGCAACCAATTGCGGAGAGCAACTTGGAGATATCACTGTCATTGGTTCTGTGCATGATATGGACATTAATCATCTTGGAATACAGATGATGGGGCCAACAAAGCCAGAGAATCTCATAAGTCCTGCACGAGCGGAGTACTTTAGAGACATACCTCGTTTCAAAAACAGGTATCGTAAAGTAATGCTATCGGTTACAGGATGTCCCTGGACTTGCACATATTGCTCCTCTGCCTCCCCGGTAACAAGAAAACTCTATGGAAAAACATCCTGCCATCTAAAACACCGCAATATAGACGATATAATCAACGAAGCCATGTTTATTAAAGACTGCACTCAGGAAATAGAATGGGTAGATGATGATGTATTCTTTGGAGACCATGATTGGTTAAAGGCATTTTATAAGAGATGGATAGATGAGATTGGCATTCCGATGTACGTATCAACTTTATCTATAAGTGCTTTAAAAGCCTCTCCCGAACTCCTTAAACTGATGCGTAATGTAGTCAATGTAGTGGGATTGGGAGTTCAGGCAATAAATCCAAAATCTCTTAAGCTTCTGGGGCGGGAATGGGATGATGAAATGCAAATTAAGGCAGCTTATGACTACCTTACTTCTTTTGGGTTCAAGGTCAATCTGCAGTGCATTATAGGTCTTCCGGTTCAAGATCCTGTAGGAGATGCTTTAGAAACTATCGAGGGAATGAAACGAATAGGAGCCGGAAGCGTTGCATCGTGTTACCCTTTACAGATTTATCCCAATACAGGATTGGAGCAATACTTGAAAGATAAAAGATATCCACTTAATGCCGAATGCAATGGAGATACAAATACCGGATTGCCCGCGCTTGATTTCGGACATGTTGTTAACAATAGAATTCGTAATATCTGTAAGCTTGCTACTATGGTTGTCAAGTACAATATATCTAACCAATGGTTGGAAGCCATGATGGATCTGGACTTAAGTTCTTCCAGCCAACCAATGTCTTTAGTTAGATATTACGAGTGTATCAAGGATAGGCTTCCAGATAAAGCCGATAAGATTTTTAACGATATAGTGAAAGGCATGAATGTCAGACATTAAAACTGTCCGGCATATTTTTACAATGAAGATAAGTAAGGTCTCGGGCAATAGTATTGATTCAATTATAGCGTTACCGTCTGGAGGCACTGAAGAAAGTCGTGGGAGCGAATCAAAGATGAGGTTTCACGCGCTCTTACGAAAGATCCCCCTGCTCGGCAAAGAAGTCGACCGTATGCTCATATTTAATAGCGGCCTTTTTGATCCCGGCTACTATCTTGCACGCTATCCTGACATTACCTCTGATCCGCTCGGACACTACCTGAAGCACGGTGCTTTTGAGATGCGCGACCCATCGCTTTTTTTTAGAACCCGTTATTATCTTGAAGAAAATCCCGACGTGGCAGCCGCGGGAATCAATCCCCTCATCCACTTCATCTTGTGGGGAGCGCATGAGGGCAGAGATCCCAGTCCTTTTTTCGACAGCAGCTTTTATCTGGAATCCAACGCTGATGTACTCGCCTCCGGAGTCAATCCCCTGGCACATTTCATTTTTCAGGGGAGAGGTGAGGGTAGAGATCCGTGTCCGCGTTACGGGCCTCGTGTTCATCTCTATGCAACATGTTGGAACGAGGTTCGACAGCTACCTTTTTTTTTCAAACACTACGATAGCATCGTGCAAAGATACGTGATTTTCGATGAAGGCTCGACTGATGGTTCACTTGATCTCCTTCGCGGGCATCCTAAGGTCGAGATCCGAAGATTTGTCCGCAACGATCCGGATTCTTTCATTCTTTCGGAGCTCGATCTTTTCAACAACTGCTGGAAGGAGAGCCGCGGATTCAGGGGGAGTCCTGTCGCCGATTGGGTGATCATCTGCAACATTGACGAACATATAGTTCATCCCGATCTTGGCGGCTATCTGTCGAAGTGCCTTGATGCCGGAATCACAGCGATCCCGGCACTCGGTTACCAGATGTTTGTCAAGGAATCCCCACGATCGAACGAACATCTCTGCAAAACGCAGACATGCGCTCTACCCGATCCGACCGATTGCAAATTGATCGTCTTCTCGCCAACCGCCATCAAAGAAATCAATTTTTCCGAAGGTGGGCATGCTGCCCGGCCAATCGGATGCGTTGTTGTACCCGCAAGGGACGAACTTCTACTCCAGAATTATCAGATTCTGGGGATCGACTACACCATGGAGCGTTTCGCCGAGTTGCGGTCAGGCCTGGGATCTTACGATCATGCTCGCGGATGGGGCTTTCATTATGGGTGGACCCGTGAAGATCTGGAACGGATGTTCACCAGTTTACCTGAACAAGGTGTCAATACGGAGATTGTTTTACATAAAACATGGAAAAATTATCCCTACCCGGAATGGTGGAGGAGCTTTTATAGGAAACATGTTCATTCCACACCCCCATTGCTAAGTATTGTTACCACGGTTTATGATAGAGTGGATGACCTGGAATCATGCATCAAGTCGGTCAGAAACCTGAATTTTCAGGACTATGAACATATCATCGTGGCAGATCACCCGCCGCAGGATATTTTTTTAAAAATCGAGAAAATTATTACTGACGCTTTCGATCCCAGGATTTCCCTTTACAATCTTTCAAACAGGACCAATAATTTGGGAATATCACCGGCTGAATTCGGACTGAGGAAATCCACCGGAAAGTACGTTAGCTTTCTAGACGACGACAACGGGTATTTGCCGAATCATTTTGACGCCTTAATCGATTGTCTTGAAACTAACCCCCAAACTGGATTTGCTTATAGTACATGCCTTTGGAACAATGAAATGATTCTCAATCACTCTCCGGCATTGGGCAGGATTGATCTGGGACAAGTACTCTTCCGCAGGGATACCTTTAGGGATTGCATCAATGACGAGTTAAACTATTCAGGCTACGACTGGGACTGGCACCTGATCAGCGATTTTATCAGCAAGGGCGTTTCATATACGCACATTACCCAGGAAACGTTCATCTTCAAGTTAAAAAAGTATCCTCAATTCGCTCCGAGTTGAGCTCTTGTTGCTGCCTTTAAGATGCCTGGTTTGGTTTATGCGATATCCAAGAATCAGGAGTTGAAGACTCGGTGGGGAGAATAGACAAGGAGAATCGTTTAGCCCATCATTGGGGATAACCGGCATCCACATTGCCCAGTGTCTTTGAACGCTGCCGCTCCAGGTTGGTGAATATCTTTATCGATATGTATGTTCCCTTCAAAAACAGGTTTCTTATCTACTCGGCCTTCCGCGAATTTCGGGTGGGGGGTATGAGAGGGTTGGTGGTAGCCCTGCGTCGGTATTTCAATCAGCAGTTCCGACACGATGCCAATGAAAACTCCTCTGCCCAAGACAATACCGTCGGTCTGGCTACCATAATCATTCTGAACAAGGACCGGATGGATCTCATCAAACCGTGCCTGGAATCGATTGAACGGCACTCCAGCGCTAAATATCAGGTGGAAATACTTATCGGGGACACCGGAAGCACTGACCCGGCCGTCCTGGGGTACTACCAAGATGCCCAGTACCACTTCGGCAACCTACGGGTGGTGTTTTTAGGGAAATATCACTTTTCCAGGAATTACAACTGTCTCATCCAAGAGCATGCCCGTGGCCAATACCTGTTGCTCCTCAATAACGACACTATAGTGCAGGAAGGGTGGCTGGACGCCATGCTGGAATCACTGGATGACCATTGTCTGGGCGCAGTGGGGGCTAAACTTCTCTACCCAGACGGCTCCCTGCAACATGCCGGCATTGAATTCACCGCCGCTGGTCTAGGAATCCATACCTTCAAAGGCGCCCCCGCAGATACCCCTGAAGCCAACATTCCCGCCCTGGTTCCCGCAGTCACTTTCGCTTGCGTGGCCATGCGGCATGAAATCTTCGACCGTTTCCGGTTTGATCACCATTTCCGAGAAGAGGCCCAGGACACTGACTTCTGTATACGTCTGGCTTTTGCGGGCTTCAAGGTGCTCTATAACCCTCAGGCAGTGGTGATTCACTGGGAATGTTCCTCCCGGGATTGGCGCCGGGGCGAAAAGGATCGATATCGCCTAAAAAAGCTTTGGGGGTCAAAGTTGCAGGCTTTGGCCGCAAATCCCCAACGCAGCTATTATAATCCACTGAGCGGCATGGACGCTCTCGTTGTTATGCGGGACGACGGCATTGGTGACTTGCTTTCCGGAATGTCGGTCTTTGCCCTGCTGCGGCGTAAGTTTCCGACAAAAAGACTCATCATGGCCACCTATGTCCGGAATATCGAGATGATGGAGGCCTTCCGCATCTTTGACGATTTCATCCCTATCCCGAATGATCATAAATATGTCCCTCTGCCCCTACCTAAGGGTGCGGAAGTCATCAATCTCATCAACATGGAAATGCACTTCACCCCAACTTGGGGGACACCTCTCAAAGACAACATGGTTCCTCGACAGCTGGCCTATGCCCGACGGTTGGGGGTGGATCCACCCTTTGAACCTATCTCCTTGCCCCAATACCCCGAGGCCAGATGCCGGGTTCATAACCTACTCAGAAAGCTGCGAGTGTCCCCAGAGCAACATTTCGTCGTCTTAAATCTACTCGCCTCTAATCCCGCACGCAGCTGGTGGGAGCCCTATTATCCCAGCCTCATCCGGGCAGTGGAGGACAGGGGCTTCACCCCCCTGGTGGTAGGGCTGAAATCCAGCCGCTATTTTAAGGGCAAGCGTTTGGTCAACTTGACCGGTAAGACAGCCACCATCCCGGAGTTCATCGAGGCCGTGCGCCTGGGGAGCTACGTGATCAGCACCGATACCAGTGCCTATCACATCGCCGCCTTGGCCGACATCCCGTTTCTGGCTATTTTTACCGGCGGTGTCAAACCTGAAGCCCGGCTAGCCTTCTACCGCCGTTGGGAGGCGGTAGAACCACCACCCATCCTTGCCTGCCACCCCTGTTGGGATGAGGGCTGCAAGGACATGGCTGTGCGCTGGCGGCGTGAACCCTGTTGCATAATCGTAACTCCGGAAATAGTCATTGACAAATTCCACAAGTTGGTGAGCGCCTACCCGGTCTGAGGTAGCTGCCAGTTGTAGGAGGTCGAGTCCATGGTGAACAATGCCCTGAGCGTTAAAACCTTAAAAATAAAGGCTCTATGAATGAGAAACGGAATTGAAAACTAAACAGATAGTAATCGTGAAAAATGGTGCATTTTTGCCTGGTCTTATCTGGACGCTCGTCCGTACGGATTTCAAGACACGTTATCATGGTACTTTGGGTGGCTATCTCTGGGCTCTCGTCAAACCGCTTTTCATGTTTGCGGTCCTTTATACGGTGTTTTCCGTTATCTTTTCTATGGACCCCAATTACAATCTGAACCTGCTCATTGGACTGTTTCTCTGGGATTTTTTTTCAGAGGCCACAAAAACGGGATTCCTGTCTCTTCATGCCAAAACGTTCTTGCTTACAAAAACCAAGTTTCCGGCATGGATTGTAGTATTGACTTCAGTCTCGAACGCATTGATTACCATGAGTATCTTAGGCTTGGCAGTTTGTGCCTATATTTCCATCTTCAGACGGCCTTTAAGCTTGCTTGAAATCAGCTGTTTTGTTCTTTATATATTTCTTTTTCTGATCATCATCATCGGGATCTCACTTGCAGGAAGCGTACTTTTTCTTCGCTACCGGGATATTAATCAGATATGGGAATTGCTGATACAGGCGGGATTCTTTTTCACTCCCATAGTTTATCCTCTGAATATAGTGCCGCATAAATTTCATTTTTATCTATATGCGTGGCTCCCCACAGCGGTGATCCAATTTTCAAGGTCTGTACTTGTCAAAGGCGAGATTCCAACCATTACCGCCCATCTCATGCTGCTGGGCGCGGCGACGGCGGTGTTTTTTGCGGGCGTAGCATTGTATTGCCGGCTTGCTCCCCGTTCTCTGGAAAGGTTATAGTGCCATGGTTGCCCTGAATATCCAAGAGATTTACAAGAGCTTCTCCATCCCAACAATAAAGCTGGATACTGTTCGGGAACACATCCTCAACAGTTTCAAAATGAGGAAGTATTTAAGAAACCGACGGGAGCTCAAAGTGTTGAGCGGCGTAAGTTTTTCTGTAAAAGCAGGTGAAACGATAGGTATCATGGGAAGAAACGGGTCTGGTAAAAGCACATTGCTTAAAATTATCTCGGGCATTTACCAGCCGGATCGGGGTGCTGTTCAATGTGCCTTGCCGATCACACCTATTTTGGACTTAGGTGTAGGTTGGAATCCGGAACTCGATGCGGTTGACAATATTTATCTGTTGGGTACCGTTATGGGCCTGACGCTTCGCGAGTTAAAAACCGCCAAAGACGAAATTTTGGAGTTTGCAGGACTTAAGGAATTTTCGCGACTTGAGCTAAAGCATTATTCGTCGGGAATGGCCGTGCGCCTTGCCTACTCCGTTGC
>Ga0182021_10009571_pt1 | contig 11490 bp, 10 predicted proteins | sample 612E3MmetaG_FD_120493 | JGI IMG/M metagenome (GOLD analysis project Ga0182021, IMG submission 120493) | Permafrost microbial communities from Stordalen Mire, Sweden - 612E3M metaG (Illumina Assembly) | ecosystem: Environmental > Terrestrial > Soil > Wetlands > Permafrost | place: Sweden...
ATATACGGTAATCAATTAAAACTGGCACAGGGTGGTCAATCGACCCGGCCTCTCCATTTAACGTTCATCTGTCCTTCGCTCTTTAATCAATTTTGACACCAGGATGTTTGCGTTGCCGGTGATGTTTATGATATATATGCCAACTGGGAGAGTGCTTATATCCAATTCAATGGATTTATCACGGGCAGGCTTTAGTAACATCAGTAACCCACGGGTATTATAAACCGAAATTATGTTTTCGATGGTTGCCCAGGTCTCGGGAAGGGTGATGCTTACTTTGTTGTTTGCGGGATTTGGGTAAAGGACAATGGATTCCTGTATTTTTTTATTATCTGCAACTCCGTCTACTGCTGAAGACACATTTACCATTTTTATGGATGTGGTAGAACCGCCAACCGTGTTGGAAAATGTTGAAATGGTCAATGCAGGTGTTTTATTCACACCATCGTACCATGAATAGGTGACTCCATATACATGCACTACATTTGTGCTGGATGAATCAGAGTAGTTTTGGATCACTTTTACCCTCAATAAATTGTTATATCTTCCTGAAGGCAGGATCAATGTTCCGTAACCATCAGCAACAGTGGTGCGGGTGCCGATCCGGTAATGGTTAATACCAAGGTAAAATGATGTGGCATACAAGCTGTCGACCAGGTTGCTTCCATAGGAAAAAGGATAAGTGAACATTACTTCCGGATCTGAGTAGATCCATGAATTTACAGATGAACTCATCCCAATAGTTTCATATTCCGATGATGTAACTTTATAATAACCGTAAACAGGGTCATTCGCATAACTTACTGTGGCATCCGGGAAAAGAGCACCATAAGGTGTAACAGAAGGAGCAACATAGTTATATGCAACATAGGTGGTTTGAATATCCAGGTTGGAGAAATTCCAGATCTTCCCGGCTCCGGAGTCACCAGGGAGAACCCCGGTCGTGTCGGCATTATATCTCTTAAAAGAATCCCCTGGCTGGGGGGCAGAATTTGACGAACTCAGTGTGGGGCCCTGGGGAAATGCACCAAATGATGTAAAGAGCAATAAATACGTAATAATTTGTTTTCTCATAACATGAAGATTTTAGTTCAGCATTTAATATGAATGCATAATAAAGGTAAAAATACATAAATAAAACTCATTTGAAGGCTAATCTATTTTTATTGATCCTAAATGCAATCTTGCATTTTTACTGCAATTCACAAGGATCCTTACCTGATGAAGAGGTCCGAGGAATGAAGGATTCTCCAAGTATATAGGTAAACGTGTTATTCAAAATCTGATATTTCCAGATGGTTTAGCATTGGATACCCAGAAGCGACAATATCTAACTTCAAAAGTCAATGTCCTGTTTGCAGCAAAGGCACAGTTTATAAAGGAGTCGGAAGAACAGAAAAAAGAAATCCCCGCCAAAACTGGCGAGGACTCCTTGGAAGTTGCGGGGGTAGGATTCGAACCTACGACCTTTGGGTTATGAGCCCAACGAGCTACCTCTGCTCCACCCCGCGATATTTTTTACTACCTTTGTCTGTTGTTCGTGGCGAATAATAAGCTTTCAGAATGCAAAGATAGACTTAGTTTGCCGGTTCTCCAAATTTATCACGGATTATTATGGGCCATAAAGCCGGTTATATCACAATTGTCGGATATCCGAATGTGGGAAAATCTACATTGATGAACGCCCTGATAGGTGAAAAGCTTTCCGGTATCACACCAAAAGCCCAGACAACCCGCCATCGTATTATCGGAATTCTCAACGGCGAAAATTATCAGATGGTTTTCTCCGATACGCCGGGGATCCTGACCCCGAAATATAAGCTTCACCAGGCCATGGTATCTGCCATAAGCGCCTCCCTGTCCGATGCCGATATCATCCTGCTGGTCTCTGAACCGGGACATAGATTCTCGCATGAGGAAATCCTTGAAAGAATTATTCAGACCTCCCTCCCTGTTATTGTCCTGATCAATAAGATTGACACGATCAGCCAGAGCAAACTTGAACTTGAAGTTGAAAATTGGGCGAAAGTATTACCTGAGGCTGAGATACTTCCTGTTTCCGCCCAGTTCAAATCAAACCTGGATCTCCTTAAGTCAAGGTTGATCAAGCTCCTCCCGTCGCATCCCCCGTATTATGGTAAGGATGAACTTACCGACCGTAATGAACGCTTTTTCGTGTCGGAATTAATCCGCGAAAAGATCCTGATTAATTATTCACAGGAGATCCCTTATTCGGTCGAGGTTGCAATAGAATCATTCCAGGAAGAGGAAGCATTGGTAAGGATCAGGGCGATTATTTATATTGCAAGGGAATCGCAGAAAGCCATTATCCTTGGCCATGAGGGAAGGGCAATTAAAAAGCTGGGCACCGATGCACGAAAATCCATTGAAGAATTTCTCGGTCGTCATGTTTTCCTGGAACTGCATGTAAAAGTTTCTAAAGACTGGAGAGAGAATGAACTGACTCTCAAACGCTTCGGCTATAATATCAATGAAAAACAGGATTAACTCACTATTTCACTATCTCACCATTTGATTATAATAACATGTCCAGAATAATTGCTATCGTTGGGAGGCCGAATGTAGGCAAAAGCACACTCTTTAACCGGCTGGTGGGGCAAAGGGAAGCCATTGTAGATCCTACCAGCGGCGTGACCCGCGACCGCCATTACGGTACATCCGAATGGAACGGCTTCCAGTTTTCGGTGATCGATACCGGTGGCTATGTGGATAATTCAGGTGATATCTTTGAATCGGAAATCAAGAAGCAGGTCAACCTCGCGATTGAAGAATCAGACATCATCCTCTTCATGGTAGATGTCAGGGAGGGGATTACTCCGATGGATGAAGATGTCGGGATAATGCTCAGACGTTCGGGTAAAAAAGTATTCCTTGTGCCAAATAAGGTTGACAGCATCAGGCAGGTTGATTTAGTGCATGAATTTTATGCACTCGGGATTGAAGATATGTTCGGCATCTCCGCTGTCAGCGGCAGCGGCACCGGCGAATTGCTCGACGCCGTTACCGCCCTTTTTCCCAAAGATGAAATCTCATCCGAAGAAAAAGACCTTCCTGACCTTCCCAGGATCGCGATTGTCGGCCGGCCAAATGCAGGAAAATCGTCCCTGATCAATTTTCTGCTTGGAAATGAGCGCGCCATTGTGACTCCTTTGCCAGGAACCACCCGTGATTCCACCCATTCAGAATATAAGTCTTTCGGTTTGAATTTCCTGCTTATCGACACAGCAGGGATCCGTAAGAAAGGAAAGGTAAAGGAAGATGTGGAGTTCTATTCGGTGATGCGCGCTATCCGTTCTATCGAGAACAGCGATGTATGTATCCTGATGGTCGATGCCGAGCGTGGCTTTGAAGCCCAGGACCTGAATATCTTTCATGTCATCGACAGGAACCATAAGGGAGTGGTTATCCTGGTCAATAAATGGGACCTGATCCAAAAAGAAACCAATACACATAAGCAGTTTGAAGAAATGATCCGCGAACAGACAGCGCCTTTTCGTGATGTCCCGGTCCTCTTTACTTCGGTTACACATAAACAACGCATACTCAAAGCTATGGAGACTGCTGTTGCTGTATACCGGAGCAGGATGCGTAAAATTCCGACCAGGGAATTGAATGATTATATTCTGCCTGTCATTGAACACACCCCGCCTCCTGCCGTCAAAGGCAAATATGTCCGCATTAAATATGCAACCCAGCTCCCGACAGCTTTTCCTTCATTTGTATTTTTCTGTAACCTTCCCCAATACTTAAAAGATCCCTACAAGCGTTTTATTGAGAACAAGCTTAGGGAACATTTTGATTTCACAGGTGTTCCGATCGAAATATTTTTCCGTCAGAAATGAACCGTGGGATGAGAATAGATAAATGGTTATGGGCTGTTCGTTTGTTTAAAACCCGCAACCAGGCTTCTGCCGCGTGTAAAGCAGGAAAAGTCGGGCTTGGCTCTCAGTTCATGAAACCTTCCAGGGAGGTCAAAGCCGGCGATGTGCTGATCATATCACAAAAAACAATCACAAAAACTGTAAAAATCCTGGACTTTCCTGAAAACAGGGTTGGTGCGGCACTCGTTCCTGAATACATGCAGGATCTGACTCCCGATTCTGAATACACTAAGGCCAGGATGGCCAAGGAGGTAAATTTTGAATACAGGGATCCGGGTGTTGGCCGACCCACCAAGCGCCACAGGAGGGAGATCGAATCTCTGAAAAACTATCTTGGTGAATGATCAGCAACCGCTTACCGGATCTTAATGACCTCGCCTTCAATGGCCGGAATAAGGAATACGGAGCTTATCCCTTAAGAAAAAAATATCCACGGTACCTCCTTATTTCCCTGCTTACAGGTGTTTTCATTTTCACGATGGTTTTCTTTATTCTTTTCCTGGATTTCCTCTGGTCGGGAGAAAGCCCATCGGAACTTAACTATATTACTGATGTTCAATATTACAGTCTGCCACCACCTGAGGATGATTTGAGTAAAATGGCAGGTGCCCTTTCAAAACCCCAGCCGGAACAGAGAGTTCCCATTGTGGTTGATTCAGTTGAACTGGAAAAATTGAAACCGGTTGAAGCTCAACCTCCCGCTGAAGAAGAACAAAACGTTTCGGATACTTCTGGACAAAGCAAGGGAAATGCAGTTACAGGCAACGGTACAGGAGATGCCACCGGGATTGTCACAGTCATTGATGTTTATCCTAAGTATCCCGGAGGAGATGATGCCAGGCTGTGGTTCCTGAGAAAAACCATCCATTACCCGAAAGCTGCATTAAGAGCATTAATACAGGGTGTCGTGATCGTGGTGTTCATCATCGAAACCGATGGGTCGGTTTCGAATATTGAAGTGGATAAAAGAATAGGAGGGGGTTGCGATGAGGAAGCCGTCAGGGTGACAAAACTCATGCCTAAATGGGAAGCGGCCCGTCGCGCAGGCAAACCCGTAAGAGTCATCGTCCGCATGCCCATAGTCTTTAAACTGCCGGGAAAATAAAAAAGGCCGCTCACCAGGAACGGCCTTTTTAGAATATTCAAAGATCCTGCTATTTCTTTTCAGGAGCTTTCTGATCGGCTGGTTTTTCAGCAGGTTTTGCAGCTGGTTTTCCGGCATCTTTCTTTTCAGCAGGTTTTGCAGCTGGTTTTCCGGCATCTTTCTTTTCTGCAGGTTTTGCAGTAGGTTTTGCAGCATCCTTCTTTTCAGCTGGTTTTGCGGTTTCCTTCTTTTCTACTGGTTTCTGATCCTTGGTTTGCGGAGTAGTCTGCGGAGTCTGTCCAAAAGTCAATCCGGCAAACAGCATGAAAGCTGATACTAAGACAACTAATTTTTTCATAGCGTTTGTTATTGTTTAGGGTTAATGCATTTTAAGCGGTGCAGATTTGCATCTTTTTATGATTCGTTTACTCCAACGATGAACGTAAATTTTTTAAGGATTTTATAAAGATTATGCTTGTTTTGACCTGCCTTGTATGATCTCATTCATGAGGTCCAGAATACTTGCCTGGTCAAATGGCTTAGCAAGATAATGAGTACAACCCTGGGCAATCAGGCTGTCTTTATCCCCGCTCATGGTATAACCCGTAACAGCAATTATGGGGACTTCCTTATACCCTTTGATTTTTCTGATCTCCTTCGTGGCTTCTATACCATTCATACCATATCCGAGGTTAATGTCCATAAGGATCGCGAGGTACTTTTTCGATCTCACTTTCTCAATGGCGGATGCACCATCAGGGGCATAATCAACCTTGCAGGTTTTTCTCAGAAAAAACTCTGTGAGTTCCTTGTTAACAAGGTTATCTTCTACCAGCAGCACCCATGGAAGCTCAGTTTTCTTTTCTTTTTGTTCTTCTTTTGCTTCCGTTGATGCAGGAATTGTTTTGGCCTTGAGATCAGCTTCTTCGGAATAAGGAAGGAAAATATAAAAAGTTGAGCCTTTGCCCGGTATACTTTCCAGGGTGATACTGCCTTCCAGAAGATCAATGATTTTTTTACAAATGGTCAGGCCGATACCGCTTCCCTGGTACTTCCTTCCGAATCCTTCACTGACCTGCCTGAATTCCTGAAACACCATCTCATGATAATCTTTATCGATGCCTATACCGGTGTCGGTTACTGAAATCATTACCAGGTTTTTGGTTTTCGACTTCCCTTTTGAGATTTCAACTGTAATGCTGCCCTGTTCTGTGAATTTAATTGCATTATCAAGGATTTGTCTCAATAATTGCTTCAGAAGTTGCTCGTCTGTTTTAATTATTATATCCTGATCGGATTTCTGGCTGATTGTCAGGTTCTTTTCTCTTGCCTGCTGTTCATAGGATTTTAAAACCGAAGCAACACATTCTTTCAGAAAGACGGGTTTCACCGACAGACTGATTTTTCCGGCCACCAATTGCGAAAGGGTTATCAGCGAATTCAGTGTGGTCATTAATCTTCTGCCTGAGGCATGGATATTCTCAGCCATTATTGCATAATCACTATCCTTCAGTTCATTCTTGATAATCTCAGCAAAACCAAGGATCCCATTCAGGGGTGTTCTGAGTTCATGACTTACGTTAGCAAGAATTGAGGATTTAAGCCTGTCCGATTCTTCAGCTTTTTCTTTGGCGATGATCAGTTGATTCTCGACAGATTTCCGAAGGCTGATATCCCTGTCAGCCCCACGGTACCCTATGTATTTTCCACTGGCATCGAACAGGGGGATTCCTGAACTCTCGAGGAAAACGGTATGTCCGTCACGGTGAATAGCCCGGTTAGTGATCAGGTTCAGAGGTTTATATTGATGAACAAATTTCCTGATCGAACCTTTGACCTGTTCCAGGTCTTCTGGGAACAGAAAATCAAAGGGGGATTTTCCCAGCATTTCTTCAGGACGGTAACCCATGATATCATAAACCTTGGAACTGATATAGGTATATCTCCACTGAGGATCAATTTCCCAGATATAGTCATTCGTGATATCGACAATTGCCCTTAACCGCTCCTCACTCTCTTTGACGCGGGCATCCGCAATTTTATTATTCGTTATATCCCGGAAAATATCGAAAGTGCCTGTTGGCTGTCCCAGAATATCATATTGAGGTGTGGCAGTAATAATGATCCATCTCCTTTGTCCGTCAGGACGAAGTAACTCGACCTCGTAAATCCCTTTATCCCCCTTCTTCCGGTTCTGGGTTTGCCTTAAAATCTCGGCATGGGAAGACGGATGGACAAAATTGAGCAGTTTCTGGCCAATCAGTTTTTCAGTTGGAAGGCCGAAAATTTCCGAAGCCATAGGATTAACGTAAATAAATCTTTCGTTATGATCAACAATTCCTATCCCTTCACCGATATTTTCAACAAGTTCTTTGTACCGTTCTTCACTTGCCTTTAAGGCGGTCTCTTTGCTTTTGATCTCAGAGATATCACGGGCACTCACAAGTAAATAATCAATTCCATGTATTTCAACTTTTTGCCCACTCGATAACACGGGTATTCCTGCGCCATCCTTACGGATCAGCCTTGTTTCAGCGAAACTGACAGGATTCCGGACATTCCCCTGATCCAGAACCCTGAGGGCTTTCTCCCATCCACCTTCAGAGAACAGGTCATGTGCAGATAGTTTTAGTATTTCTTCTTTAGTATAACCGAGAATTTTAAGACAGGAATGGTTGGCATCGGCAATTTCCCCGCTTTTGGGCAATATCATGATAATGGCGTCCGTTGCCAGTTCAAACAAAGCACGATACCTTAATTCCTTATGTTTGATCAGCCTGTCAAATTTTTCGATCCTTGTTTGAATCGTTTTTACAAGTTCATCAGGGTTTGCAGGTTTGGTAATATAATCATCGGCCCCCATTTCCATACCCTTGCGGATATCCATCTTTTCGGCCAAAGATGACAGGAATATAAAAGGAATATCAGCAGTTGTAAAATCTGCCTGGAGGGTCCTGAACACTTCATGCCCATCCATTTCAGGCATCATAATATCACAAAGAATAATATCAGGAAGCTGCGTTTTGGCAAGCCTGATCCCTTCAGGCCCGTTATCTGCTTTTATTACATCAAATCCGAAATCCACCAATAGTTCTCCCGTGGTTTCAAGGATGATCAGATCATCTTCTATAAGAAGAACTTTTTTCACAATTTCAAAAATACTTAAAAATCATTAAAAAACCAGATTTATCCTAAACTTACCGGAGTAATTACTCTTTATTTTTTGTATCAATAAGAATCGTCACAGGCCCGTTGTTAACCAGTGATACATTCATTAAAGCGCCAAAAACACCAGTCTGGATTTTCTTTCCGGTTTCCCGGCCCATTTCTGCAATAAATGATTCATAAAGGGGGACCGCTGTCTCCGGTTTTGCAGCACGGATATAGGATGGCCTGTTACCCTTTTTTGTACTGGCATGCAGTGTGAACTGGCTGACTATCAGGATATCACCTCCGGTATCCGTTACCGACAGGTTCATGACCCCATCAGGGTCATCAAATATCCTTAACCTGGAGATCTTTCCTGATAACCAGATGACATCCTCGTGAATGTCTTCCTCTTCTATGCCAAGAAGGATCAGCATTCCCGGACCGATACGGGCAGTAAACTTTCCCTTAATCTCTACTGAGGCAGATGATACCCGTTGAATCACAGCCCTCATACTGGTATTAATTCTTATTTTCAGGGACACTTTTAACAGATTTGCGCCCTTCTGATTCATTAAACGCAAAATATAGCGTAAAGTTACCCGGGAATTTATGAATTCATGCATTAATATTAGTTTTGTACAAAATTGCAGTATGACCAGGTTAAGCGTTAATATCAATAAAATAGCAACCTTGCGGAATGCAAGGGGTGGGAACCTGCCGGATCTTCTTAAGACAGCCCTGGATTGCGAACAATTCGGGGCGGAAGGAATTACTGTGCACCCGCGTCCTGACGAAAGGCATATCAGGTACCAGGATGTTCTGGACCTGAAACCTGTCCTGAAAACCGAGTTCAATATAGAAGGTTATCCTTCCACGAATTTCATTGAGCTGGTAAAAAAAGTCCAACCTGCCCAGGTCACCCTTGTACCCGACCCTCCGGGTGTTTTGACCTCCAATGCCGGCTGGGATACACTGAAAAATGAACGCTTTCTGAAAGAAGTGATCAGTGAGTTTAAATCCTGCGGAATCAGAACTTCAATTTTTATTGAAGCCGATGTTGCAATGATCATCAACGCTGCAAAAACAGGAACCGACAGGGTAGAGCTGTATACAGAGGAATTTGCAAGGAACTTCCCTCTCAGTCCAAACATGGCAGTCAGCCCTTTTCGGGAAGCAGCAAAGATCGCAAATGATTCAGGATTGGGGATCAATGCCGGTCACGACCTTAACCTTGACAATCTGAGATTCTTTTATCTGAATGTTCCCTTTCTGCTTGAAGTATCCATCGGACATGCATTGATATGCGATGCATTATATTATGGCCTTGAGAATTCAATCCGAATGTATCTTCGGCAATTGGCGCCAAATAATAAATAATGATGACTGTGTCTTTTGAAAAAGCTTTGCAAGAGGGCGATCTTAAAGGCCTGCGGTGCGTTCCCAAGTCAGATCTGCATGACCATTGCATGCTGGGTGGGAAAGCTTCGGTCATCAACAGGTTTAATGGAGTGAAACTAAAGGGTTTCAGTTCCGATAAAATGGGGATTGAAGGCCTGAACAATTGGATCAGCGAGGTGTATGCACCTTTTTTGAGGTTACCTGGCGCATTTGAGAAAGCGGTTGAGGCTGCATTTGTCCAGGCTAAATATGACGGGATCAGGGTTCTTGAGATGAGCATGGATGGCTTCTTCGGAAGTTTGTTCAATATTTCGCCTGAAAGGGTTGTCAACTCATTGAAATACTTTCATACACAAATTGCCCCGGAAATTGAATTCAGGCCTGAGCTCGGCTTTTCGAAAACATTGCCATTAAGGACGATTTTAAAGCATCTGGAGCCCTTCCTGGCCTTTGATTATTTCAAAAGCATTGATCTGTATGATGATGAAAACGCCCAGCCCCCGGAGAATTTCCGTGAACTCTACCGGTTTCTCCGGAAAGCCGGCCTGAAGCTGAAAGCACATTACGGTGAATTCGGAAATGCTGAAACCGTCAGGAAGGCAGTTGAGATCCTTGAACTTGACGAGGTCCAGCACGGCATTGGTGCTGCAGAATCACCTGAAGTGATGCACTGGCTGGCTGAAAACTCAATACGTTTGAATGTCTGCCCCGAAAGTAATATAAAACTGAAGAGGGTGAGATCATATAAGACCCACCCGGTAAGGATATTGTTTGATCATGGTGTAAAAGTCACGATTAATTCGGATGATGCCTTGTTATTCAGGGCAGGGGTTTCTGAACAATTTCTTAAACTATACCGCAGCGGACTTTTCAGCGCTGCTGAACTTGAAACCATCAGGCTGAACGGGTTATCCTGAATGGCTGATCGGTGATTTAAGCTGTATTTGCTTTCTTTATACCTCCGAAATATTCAATGGTTTTCCGCAGAATATTATATTGAAGTGTCAGATAGAGGATAAGTGACATAAACCAGAGGGCGCATATATTAAACCAAAGAGTACTTATTGCAAGATTACCGATAAATTTCAGTGGGGCATAGAAATGGGATTTGCCGACTCTTGAAACAGGATCCATGAATACAGGGTCTTTTTTCCTTATCAGCTTGTCCCTGCCCTGGATGATTTTATCGGTTGAAGCCGAATTTAAAACAAGGTCGGCAAGATCATCATTATAATATTCCTGACGGAATGCGTATACCCTTTCCTGCCCCATGTCATTCACAAGTTTATGGTAAATTGCATCATGGGAAGCACTGGCATTGTTCAGCCTGCCTGAGAAAACAAAGTTCAGGGAGTCAAGCCATGAACTCATCTGCTTTCTGGTTTCATCAGTAAACAATGAAATTTTAAGATCGGAAAGAGGATTGTGCCGAAAGCCCGCCTGTTTTTCAAGGCCGGGGATTTCATTCCCGAGGATTTGCATCATGGTTTCTGTCTTTCTAGTATTCTGCCTTCTGACAATATTCAACCGGCATTCATCCAGCATGCTTTGCAGGGCCGGTATCTGATAAGCCGTGATCCAGGAATAGCCCGATATTGCCTTTTCGGAAGGATAAAACAATTTTTCATAGGGATTGTCTTTGAATTGCGTCACTGCCATGGCTTCAAAGCTCCAGCGTGAAGCCATCAGGTCGCCAATCAGGGGTACGTTCACTCTTGAGCTGATGGTCGGATTAAGATTATCGAAAGGCACGATAGTTCCGCTCAGCAGCAACTGGGGAACCAGGATAAACGGGATCAGGATATAAATCGCAACCACTGAGTCCAATCCTGCGGATATGTTTAAGCCAGCCATATTGGCAAAGCAGGCAGTACTGAAAAGGATAAGCCAGTAGGCAATGTTCAGGTCTTTTATTCCCAGTATCCAATTCCCGGTCAGAACATACAATAGCGTCTG
>Ga0182021_10009573_pt1 | contig 11490 bp, 14 predicted proteins | sample 612E3MmetaG_FD_120493 | JGI IMG/M metagenome (GOLD analysis project Ga0182021, IMG submission 120493) | Permafrost microbial communities from Stordalen Mire, Sweden - 612E3M metaG (Illumina Assembly) | ecosystem: Environmental > Terrestrial > Soil > Wetlands > Permafrost | place: Sweden...
TGCCTCGTTTACCACTCTGCCGGTGGTCGGAATACCAATAAAAACAAAAAGTCTGAACGGGCTTGATTCGCTTCTTTCCACCGTCGGAATGCCTCCGGGGATACCAGTCGCCACCGTCGGAATAAATTCCGCCAAAAATGCCGGACTTCTGGCGATTCAAATCCTCGCTGTCTCGGACCAGACTTTAGAGAAAAAACTTTTCGCCTATAAGCAAAAGATGCACGATGAAATCAAACAGAAAGGCGAGAGACTTTTAAAATTGGGATATAAAAAATATTTGGAGAAATAATCATGAGCAAAATTACCAAAAGGAAGATTTATTCTCAGGATGGTGTAGACGTGGAAGAAGAGTCTTCTTTTAGTAGTTTCGCAGGGTCTATTTGTAAAGCCAGTTACAAGAACTCCCCTTTTGTCGATATTCATGACCTTTCCGGGGGAAGCTTCCGTGGCCCACGCCCTTTTACTTTTAAAAATCTCCCGAAAGGTTATCTGATTGAAGCTTCAACTGACGGCATCGGAACAAAAGGAATTATTATTGACGCAGCTAAAACTCATCACCTAGCCGCTTATGACCTTATCGCTATGACCGCCAGCGACATTACTCGCTTTGGAGGTGTGCCTTTAATTTTCATAAATGTTTTTGATGTTTCTTCCGTTGGGAATGAAGGTGATAAAGTAAGCAAGACTTATAAAAGTGCCATTTCCGGACTTGGTGATGTCGCAAAAGAGAGTAAAATTGTCGTCTTGAAAGGCGAAACGGCTCAGATGGGCAACGCTATTGGTTCAGAGATAAAAGATTCAAAAACCAAATTGAATTGGTCAGGAACAATGATTGGCGCCTATCACAAGGACAAAATGATTACCGGAGAAAGTATCGCCGCCGGTCAAGTGATTATCGCTTTGAAAGAAAATGGTTTCCGCTCTAATGGCATCAGCTCGGTTCGCAAAGCTCTGAGAGAAAAGTTCGGAGAGAAGTGGTGGAAAAATCCGAAGGCTAAAGAAAATATAAAATTGGCTGCCACCCCATCGGTTCTTTATGATATGTTTGTAAACACTCTTCATGGATGGTTCAGTAAAGATTTTAAACCGGAAATAAAAATACACTCCGTGATTCACCTCTCCGGTGGAGCCTTTAAAGAAAAACTTGCCAAAGATATCCTCTTCCCGAAAAAACTTTCGGCAGAAATCTTCGATTTGTGGGAACCTCCGCAGATTATGAAAGATTGCGCCAAGTGGAGGAAAATTACCGACCTGGAATTTTATGAGGTTTGGCATGGCGGTCAAGGAATGCTTTTGATAATTGACGAAAAAGATGCCGATTATTGCATAAAGAGGGCCAAAGATTTTAATATTAAAGCCAAGGTCGTAGGTAAAATTACAAAAGAAAAAAGTCCACAGGTCGTAATAAATTCAAAATTGAATAATAAAAAAATTATTTATAAATAAATATAATTGCGTCGCGCTAATTAGGACGATTGCGCGACATGATTTCGCAAAATCATGAATATCGAAACAATAAAAGAACATATAGGCGATGTATTGAAAGAGACAGATTTCAAGGGAATCGGGAAAAGAAAAGTCGGTAAAGTGCGAGACGTGTATACCACTGCAGATAAAATTATTCTGGTTTCGACCGACCGCCACTCCTCTTTCGACAGGATTATCGCCTATGTTCCGTTTAAGGGCGAGGTGTTGAATCTGATTAGTTCCTTTTGGTTTGAAAAAACAAAAGACATTATTCAAAATCATGTCGTTCGTATCCCCGACCCGAATGTTCTGGTTGCCAAGAAGTGTTCACCCTTGCCGATTGAAGCAATTATTCGCGGATATATTACCGGCGTCACTTCCACTTCCCTTTGGACTCACTATAAGGATGGCAAACGTGATTTCGGAAACTTTGTTCTTCCTGAGGGCATGAAGAAAAATCAGAAGCTTCCCGAGTCGGTTTTCACTCCTTCGACAAAATTCGAAGAACATGACAGAACTCTTTCGCCCGGGCAAATTGTTGAGGAAGGTCTGATGACAAAAGAAATGGTAGAAAAAGTTGAAGCCACGGCAAAAAAGTTATTCCTGCGCGGACAAGAGATTGCTCTCTCGCATGGTCTAATCCTTGTTGACACCAAATATGAATTCGGCCTCGATGGAAATGGCGAACTGATTTTGATTGACGAAATCCACACTCCAGACTCGTCGCGATATTGGAAAGCCGAAAGTTATGACGAGAGATTCAATAAGGGCGAAGAGCCGGAATATTTCGACAAAGAATTTTTGCGAATATGGTTCAAAGACCATTGTGACCCATACAAAGACGAAGTCTTGCCTGTCGCTCCGCCGGAACTTGTCGCCGAGCTTTCCCGCCGTTATATTGAAATCTACGAAACCATCACCGGCAAACCCTTTGAACACGATTTCAATACGCCAATATTGGATAGAATTACTAAAAATTTAGAAAAAATATGATACAAGGAACAAATATAAACCCATTGGACGGACGATATTATGAGAAAACAAGGGCTCTGGCGCCGTATTTTTCGGAGTCGGGATTGATGAGGTATAGGGTGATGATGGAAGGCAAATATCTGATTGCTTTATCGCTTTCTCGAAAAGTTGGCTTAAGAAAATTCACCCCGGGTGAGATAAAAGTTATTGAGAACTTATACGAGAAGTTTAAAGACGATTCATATAAGAAAATAAAAGACTTTGAGGCGACGACAAATCACGATGTCAAAGCCGTCGAGTATTTCATAAAAGAGAAACTTAAAAATACATCTTTAAAAGACAGCATTGAATGGGTTCATTTCGCTCTGACTTCAGAGGATACAAATAATATTTCCTATGCTTTAATTCTTTCCGATTCTCTCGAGAAAGTTATGATTTCGGAAATTAATAAAATAATTTTTGAATTAGATATTCTCGCCAAGAAATATAAAAGTCTGCCGATGCTTGCCCGAACTCATGGTCAGCCGGCCTCCCCCACTACTTTCGGCAAAGAGATGAAAGTTTATGTCGCTCGTTTGGAAAAACAAATTGCGATTTTGGAAAATATAAAAATATCCGCCAAATTAAATGGTGCAACCGGCAATTGGAATGCTCATCTCGCCGCTTATTCGAAAGTGAACTGGCCGGAATTCAGCAAAAAATTTATAGAAGGTTTTAATAAAAATCGTTCGCAAAAACTCGAAGCAAATTTAATTACTACCCAGATTGAATGTCATGATAGTTATGTAGAAATATTCGATACTTTGCGAAGGACAAATACTATCTTAATAGATTTTAATCAAGACATTTGGAGATACATTTCCGATAATTGGGTCACCCAGAAGCCGAAAGCCGGCGAAGTCGGTTCTTCGACCATGCCCCACAAAATTAACCCGATTGATTTCGAAAATAGCGAAGGCAACCTTGGCTTGGCAAATTCCCTATTTGAGTTCTTTGCGCGCAAGCTCCCAATATCTCGGCTTCAACGTGATTTGTCCGATTCAACTGTCGAGCGCGCCATTGGCACAGCTTTTGGGCATTCGCTTCTTGCTTATGTCATGCTTTTGAAAGGACTCGGTAAAATTTCCGTCAATAAAGAGAAAATAAAAGAGGAATTACTCGTCCATCCGGAAGTTATAGCCGAAGCCATTCAGACAGTTCTTCGCCGAGAGAATTACCCCATTCCTTACGAAGCCTTGAAGGAGCTTACTCGTGGGAAAATTGTGACAATGGATGACTTTGCCACATTTATCGACAATCTTGATGTCCCAGCAAAAGTAAAGCAAGAACTCAAAAAATTTACCCCTCTCTCTTATATTGGTCTGGCCACTAAGATTGCCGAAAAATAAAATGGAGACACTTTCAAATTATGACCTTAAAAAGTTACTTATTGTTTTGGCTATATATCTGACTTCGCTATTTGCGGCCAATACTCTCGGGCTAAAAATAATGCCGTTTTTATTCGGTTCTCATCTTTCGGTGGCGTTTATTTGTTTTCCAATAGTTTTTATTACGACTGATGTTATCGGTGAAGTTTATGGCAAAAAAATTGCCAAAATATTTGTCCTGGCTGGGGTTATTAGCACTGCTTTGTTTGTCGTCTATTCCATCGTCTCACTCGCTCTACCGTGGGCAAAAGAAGGACTCTGGGCCAAAGACGGATACAATATGATGTTCGGCATCTCGGCCCGTGTTTCTGTCGCCTCACTTGTCGCTTTCGCAATCGGCGAATATCAGGATGTCATTTCATTCTTCTTTTTCAAAAAGAAAATCGGACAGAAAATGTTTTGGCTTCGGTCAAATCTATCCAATCTCTGGTCTCAACTTTTGGATAGTGTTATCTTCATGTTGATAGCATTCCTCGGAGTTTACGATAATCATACATTATTGATAATAATAATTACCTGGTGGCTCTACAAAGTGGCCATGGGCGCTTTTTACACTCCATTATCATATCTTGCCATAAGGCTTCTGCGAGGAAAAGATAAACAAATAAAAAATGAAAGTCTCACCAATTAAAACCAGAATATTCAGGGAAAATGAAAATCTTTTGGATTTTATAATTTCTTATGTGAAGAAATTGAAAAATAATTCAATTATTGTTGTGACTTCCAAAATTGTCGCGCTGTCCGAAGGCCGAGTGGCAATTATTAAAGATAAAAACACTAGAGAAAAAATAATAAAAGCAGAAAGCCAATTCGCCATGCGGACAAAGTATACGTGGCTAACCATTAAAGACGGCATGGTTCTAGCCTCAGCCGGGATAGATGAATCGAATGCTGACGGTAAAATAATTATGTTGCCTAAAAATAGTTTTACTTCTGCATCGCTTATAAGAAAGAAATTAATGAAGCATTATAAAGTTAAAAATCTCGGAATAATTATAACCGACAGCCGATTGCTACCGCTCCGAGCAGGTGTTGTCGGCATCGCTCTTGGTTATGCAGGGTTTAAAGGTGTCCGGGATTACCGAGGAAATACCGATCTGTTCGGTAGAAGTTTAACCCTTTCACAAAGCGATGTAGCCGACAGTCTTGCTACTTCAGCAGTTTATCTGATGGGTGAAGGCAGTGAGCGCCAACCTCTTGCTTTAATTAGCGACTCCAAAGTTGTCTTCTGTAAAAAGACAAACGTAAACGAACTTAAAATTAATCCCAAGGAAGACATCTATCAGCCCCTTTTCGAAAAAATCAGAAAAATAAAATTATAAGATTTTTTTTGCTACTTTTAGGATATTGCAGAAAAGCATGGCAATTGTCATCGGGCCCACTCCACCGGGAACCGGCGAGACAAAGCTTGCAATACCTTTCACACTCTCCAAATCTATATCTCCGACAATTCCGGAATCCGATTCGGATGTTCCGGCATCAATAATTACTGCCCCTTCTTTAATCATCTCTCCTTTCAAATATTTGCCCTTGCCCATGCCGGAAATTATAATATCGGCTCGTTTGAGAAGAATTTCTCTGTTTTCGGTTTTGCTTCTTATGACATCCGGATTAAATCCGCGAGCTTTGAGCAATGCATTAACCGGTTTGCCGACAAGGTCTCCAAATCCCATAACTACCGCATACCTTCCGGCTGATGAATCAAAACCTTGCCCCGTCGAATCGAGCAACCCCATGCAAGCCAGAGCCGTCGGGAAGCCCATATTGGTGACATCATTGTAGAATTTCTCGCTGGCCACAGTCCCCAGACAATCGACATCAAGATTCTGGTCGATAGCGTCCAAGACTGCTCGACAGTCGAGCGAGGCCGGCAGTGGAAGCTGAACAATAATTCCGCACATATTCGGTATTTTATTTAATCTCCCTATTTCATTTACCAAATTTTCGGTTGTTATATCACTCGGGAAAAATGCTTCATGAAAATGGATTCCGATTTCTTCGGCCTTTTTTCTTTTCATATTTACATACTGCGAAGATACAGGATTATCTCCAACGAGGACATCACAAAAAATCGGCTGAAACGGCAAAGTTGCCACCTCCTCTTTAATACCAGCCAAAATTTCTTTACTTAATTTTCTCCCATCAATTATCGTGGTTATCATTAGTCTTATCTTAACATATTTCTCAAACAGAAACGAAATTTAATTTATTTGTATTTAAAATGCCTGAAGTGGTTTGCCCGCAATAATTTGGTCTACTTCTTCAAAACCTGTCGGAAAAGCAAAATTATAACGCGCCGGAAGAGCAAAATAATAATTGGCATTATGGCCCAATTCGCTCGGGCCGATTGGCGCCGCCCCGAGAGATAATCTTTCTTGCTGGATTAAATTCCACTGTGCAGGTGTAAAAATCATAATCGGAATATCTTGCCTTGGGTTAGCGCTAGTCCAAAGTGGGTGCCTGATGGAAATCTCTGGGCCTGTTAATTTTTGGCTTGGTTCTTCTATCATATCCCCTTGCCAAGTCGAAGTGACGATAGTGTACCCTTTCCAACTGGCTGGCAAACTAAAATTAAACCCATATTGAGTGTTTGCGTAGACTATTTGAGTTTGAGCTGGAGTCTGAGTAACTTTGGACGACTTTTTGTTAATAACTGCAATATAACCGATTGCACCTACAAGGATAATCCCGATAATAATAAATATAACTGTATTTGTAAACGTTTTTTGATTCATGGGTTAATTATAACAGAATTTGATGAAAATAGCATGAAATGCATTTTACGAGAAAAGTTCCTCACAGTTTTCGCAAGGATTTTCGCAAGGACTGTCCTTGTGAGTTGTAGTTTCAATGAAAAAAGCTCTACCAAGTGGTACAGCTTTTCGTTTTCGGATAATTCTTTGGTCAGGCCACACGCAAATTGTAGGGTAAAAATTGATTAAAGGTAGCGTCGCCTTTTGGTCCTTCTGAGTTATAATACCAGCAACCCTTATCTTTGTTATGCTCAAATTTTATCACTTCATCCGGAATTTTATCACACCTGGTAGAAATGATTTCCCCTTTAACTTCTTCAACAATAGCCTCATCAACTTTTATACCCTTTCCAAGAATTTTAATCCTTTGGCCTTTTTCAAAATTTTGTAATGGCATAGTTAGCTCCTTTCTTTTTAAGTTTTTCTGAATATTATAATTTTGGGAAGGAATTGTCAAATTTTAATTCAGGTATCCTGGAACGCTGTCGGAGCTAATTTATTAAAAAAGGGATATTAAAATTTTCCTTTTTGTATTTTAGATACAACTCAATATCTTCATAATGGTCGAAGGCAATCTCTTCTTCTTTCGGCAATGCATCAAACGAAAACCACACTTGTTCAGTCGACTCACCGTCAGGTTGCCCTATTTTTTCTCCCGCGTCACAAAAATAAACGAAAGCTATGTTCTGCCTGTCTTCATGCCGACGATTTGGGTTATCGCGAATAGTTAAAAGTTGGATATTTTTTACGACATATCCTGTTTCTTCTAGGATTTCTCGAGAGACTGTTTGTTTTATTGTTTCATCTCTCTCAACATAACCACCAACCAATCCCCATTTACCTCCCTCAAAAAGTTCAGGAATTCTTTTTACGAGTAGAATTTTGTTCTCTTTTATGACGAGAACATCGGCACATCCATGTCTAAGTTGTGCATTAACATTGTTCTCAAAAGTGCATTTAATCATATTTCTTTTTTTAACCTTTGAATGCAAAGGCCATCAATACGATAGTCAAAGCATTCAGGATCACTAATGCTAATACAAATGCTGCTTTTGAGTGCATTGCACTAGGATTCATTAAAATATAGATTGTGTAGATTATTGCGACAATCGCCGCACCAAGAAAGTTTCCTTTTATCATAGTTTTAGAGTTGAGTTAAGTTAATAAAATACTCGACTTTAAGAATTATACCATATCTTCTTTTGGTTGTTTTGCGGAGAGTATGGAATGCTGTTGGAACCGAATTATTAGAGATTAAGGTCTAAATTTTATTCAAATTATGCCTAATTTCTCCCGATGCGGTCATAATGCCAATGGCATTTGATAATAGTTTTCTACGAAGATTCAATTTATTAAATTTTTCTTCAGTTAAATCTCCTTCTTTATTCCAAACCCAAGTATTTTTCCAATCTTCTTTATCTCGCTTATTTAACCTAATTAATTCATCATAAATTGCCCCCAAGTGTACTTTTGCCTTTTCTCTTCCTTCAACTGCTAAAATATTTTCCGCTATATTAAAGATAAATTCTAAAAAAATCGTGGGTGTATCTTCTTTTTTTTCGTGTTGATTTCCTTCATTTGAATTTTCGATTGAATTATTATTCATAATTTGATTATATCAAATTTGCTGGCGGAGGGTGAGGGTCGCTGTTGGAACCGAATTGTAGGGGAATGAGGATATTATTTAACTGTTTCTAAATGATCAATAAGATTATCTATAAAACTATTCATTTATATTTTAATTTTATAATTCTTACCACCTTTTCCTGTGGTTTTTATATAAGCAAAATCATCGTCTAAATTAACAAGCGTAAATGCGTTAGCGGCAGGACCCTCAACTTTGCCTGAAGTATTTTCAACCAATGACTGAACAGTTATGAAATGGACACCATTTACTACCGCCTTTTTATTCCAATGAAGATGTCCGTTAAAAACCAACTTAACGTTTTTGCCAACAATGGTGTCCAAAAATTGACGATGATTTTTGATAAAAGTTAAATCCGGTCTTTCATTAAACCAGAAATTTCCATGAGTATTTACCTTAACCAATGAATAATGTGAGAAAATAACAATTTTCTTGTCTGTGTTCATTTTTTTCTTAAACCATTTGAGTTGTGAAGAATCAAGTCTTATTTCTTTTGATGGATAAACCCGCTTAGTAAATAAAAAAATGAAACGAAAATTTTTACTATCAACGTCAAAATACAATTTTTTATATTTGAGTGTTTCCTTTAAATATTTAATGCTCAAATGTTTTAATTCGTGATTGCCGACAAGGTGATATACCGGGCAATTTAATTTTGATAATATTGCAAGCCCCCTTTTGTAATTTATCTTGTCTACCACAAGATTGGTATCCTCAATCATATCGCCTCCTTGAACCACAAAATCAGGCATGAAAGAGCCGTTCATTTTTTGAACGAAATTTCTTAGCAATTTTTGGGCATGTGGAGTCACCTTGCGATATATCCCTTTATAAGGACGATAATTACCTATATGAATGTCATTTATAATTGCAAATTTCATAAAATTATTTGACTAATTCTTCCATTGGAATACCTAACACTTTTGCTAGTTTCATTATATCAAAAGTTCCCTGTCCCCAACAGGTACCAAAATTATGAGATATAAATTAAAATTAGGATTAAAAACGAAAGCGGAGGGTGAGGGATTTGAACCCTCGAAGGTTGTAACACCTTACACGCTTTCCAAGCGTGCGCACTAGACCGCTATGCGAACCCTCCATACCCCGAATACTAATCTCACCGAAGCAAGACTAAGCCAGGGTATGCACGGAGCTAATAAAAAAAAGTCCATGCTCTAAAAAGAACATCTGGGCTAATCATACTAAAAATTCAATTTTTCAACAAACTAGATTACAAACTTTCTCTTAATCTTTTTATTCTCTCTTCAATCGGAGGATGAGTAGATAATAAACCGCTCATTTTCTTGGCAAAAGAACCACTACCTTTAGGATTGGCAATATACAAATGAGCGATAGCGGTTGATTGGGTTCTCATCGGTTGGCCATACTTGCTGATTTTTTCAAGTGCCGAAGCTAGCCCTTCAGGATAGCGAGTAAGTAAAGCACCTGAAGCATCGGCTAGATATTCGCGTTTGCGGGAAATTGCCAGTTGAATGAGAGTGGCGACTATTGGCGCCAGAATAGAAAGAATAATTCCGACAATGACCAAAATTCCGCCAGCTTCCCCGTTGTCGTTGTTACTACGACGTCCACCAAAGAAAGCCATTCTTCGCATCATATCGGAAAGAATGGCGATGAATCCAACTAGGACGACGGCCACGGTTGAGAGTAGCATGTCTTTATTCCCGATGTGGCTCATCTCGTGCGCCACCACGCCTTCAAGCTCGGTCTTGTTCATAATCGAAAGCAAACCGGTAGTGACGGCGACGACCGAGTGGTTCTTGTCGCGCCCAGTGGCAAAAGCGTTCGGCGACGGGTCGTCAATGACATAAATTTTCGGCATCGGGAGTCCGGCAGTAATCGCCAAATTCTCAACAATAGTATAAAAGTCAAAATATTGTTCGCGCGTGGCGGGGTGAGCTTTGGCCAGGGCAAGTGCAATTTTATCCGAGTACCAATAACTGACGATATTCATCAAAATCGAGAAAATGACGAAGATATAAAGAATATTCGGATTGCCGTAAACCTGCGAGAAAACATAACCGAGCCCGATAACTATGATGAAGAAGACGCTCATCAGCATCCAAGTTTTCCTGACATTTTGTCCTTGCTCGGTATAAAGTGTTGCCATACTATTCGATAGTTATCGGTACCAAAATACTTTTGTCGTTAGCCGGTAATCCCGAAGCATTGTCGTTGTGAATTTCAAGATAAGCGGGACCTTTAGGTAAACCAGTAAAATCGATTGAAGCAGTGAAAGAAACCGGATCGGTCGTCATCCATTCGGTTGTGGCTGTGCCGTGACCTTGCTTCAGAACATTTTTATTTAAGTCCAAAATATTCACCAAAACATTTCCTTCAAAAAAGTATCCGCCTTTAACTTCACCTGTAAGATTGAGTACTCCGGAAACTTTTGCATTAGGTAGGATTGAAAGAAAAACTAAATCACCTCCATTGCCTAAAATCCCAATATCGTGATTGTCTTGTATCGGAACAACAACCGGAGCATTGGCTTTTTTTGTGACAGTAAGAACAATGGCGAATAATATCATCACAATAAAAATAATTATATATATTTTTGATTTTTGATTTTGATTTTCCATATAATTTTTGATTTAGTTTTTAACTTCTAAAACCTGACATCAAACAATTAAAAGCTGACTTTTACTGGTTCCTTCTCAACACTATCTTGTTCTAGACCGAAGAATTCCAATGTTGTAAATTTAAACATCGAGGCAATGATACTCCCCGGGAACATTTGGACACCGGCATTAAAGTCACGGACATTTCCGTTATAAAATCTTCGTGAGGCCATGATTTTATTCTCAGTATCGGAAAGTTCGTTCTGAAGTTGGATAAAGTTGGCATTGGCTTTCAAATCCGGATAAGCTTCGGAAATGGCAAAGAGAGATTTCAAAGTTCCGGAAAGGGCATTTTCTGCTTCCCCTTTCTCGGCCTTAGTTCCGGCTTGCATAGCTTTCGAGCGAGCCTCGGTGACCTTTTGAAAGACTCCTGATTCGTGAGCGGCATAACCTTTGACGGTATTGACCAAGTTCGGGATCAAATCGTAACGGCGTTTGAGTTGGACATCGATATCCGACCAGGCTTCCTGGGCACGAGTTTTTAACGAGATAAAACCATTGTATTTAAAAATTAAATACAAAGCTAAGGCGACGATTATGGCTATAACGATATATAAGACTGGCATATGATAATAATTGGAGCA
>Ga0182021_10009574_pt1 | contig 11490 bp, 8 predicted proteins | sample 612E3MmetaG_FD_120493 | JGI IMG/M metagenome (GOLD analysis project Ga0182021, IMG submission 120493) | Permafrost microbial communities from Stordalen Mire, Sweden - 612E3M metaG (Illumina Assembly) | ecosystem: Environmental > Terrestrial > Soil > Wetlands > Permafrost | place: Sweden...
CCTGGAAGAGAACGGCTTGATGCTCGAAGCTGTTTCCATCCTCACCCTGCGCGCTGCCCGCCAGGGCTCCTTTGGCACCGACGATGTGTTTGGCGCCCAGGTAGCCCGCGCCAACGCGCAGGTCATTCAGCAGGCGCTGCGCGAGCGCAACGACATCGAGCGCAAGACCGAGATCGAAATCAAGCAGCGCGACATCGGCACGGCCAAGTTGCGCCTCGACCTCGATCGCGATCTGGCTTATGCCTCGGCGACGCAAGAGCGCGAAGTGCGCACTCTGCAAGCCAGCGAAAAAGCGACGGCGGATAAGCAGGTCTTTGAAGAAGCGCAGAAGTCTGAACTGGCACGTGTCTCCAAAGAACGCGCGGTCGCACTGGCCGAAATGGAGCGCGAACAGCAAATCGGCATTCAAAATGAACGGAAGCAGCAGGAAGTGGCGGCGGCTGAGATCACCCGCCACCAGGCGCTCGAACTTTCCGAGCAGCAGCGGCAGATCATCGTGACGCAAGAACAGCAAAAGCGCGAGTTCGCCGAGAAAGAGAAATTTATTGTATCGGCGCAGCGCGAAGAAGCGACGCAGAATGTGAAGACCGTCGAAGCCACGCAGCAAGCGCAGCGCGAGGCGAAAATCAAAGTCATCGAAGCCGAGCGCGAAGCACAGAAGGCGATGATCGAGCAGAAGAACAAGATCGAGATCGATGCCTTCCGCAGGCAGCGCGAGGCGCAAGCGCAGGCCGGGGCGTTGAAGGAAATCTCGGCGGCGGAAGCCGAAGCGGCGTTGAAACAGGCCGACACCCTCCGCACACAGGCCGCCGCCGAACGCGAGGCCGAGCAGCTGCGCGCCGACGGCATGAAGGCGAAGACCTCTGCGGCGGGTCTGGCCGAAGCCGATGTCATGAAAGCGAAAGCCGAGGCCGCGATGCGCGAAGCCGAAGCGGTCAGGGCTAAAGGTCTGGCCGAGGCCGAAGTGCAAAAGTCAAAGGCCGAAGCGCTGGCCGCGTACGACGGTGTGGCGCAGCGCGTGGAAATCACGCGCTTACAACTTGACGCGCAGGTGCAGATCGAAGTGGCCCGCGCGCAGGCGTTAGGCAATGCGCTCGCCTCGATGAACATCAAGCTCATCGGCGATCCGACCGCGGCCTCGCAGTTGCTGAAGATGGTCACCATGGCCGATGGGTTGGGCGAAGTCGTCAAGAACGTTCCGCAGCCGATGTTGGCCGTTGGTCAGCAAATGCTGAACAAGGTGACAGGCACGGAAGGCGATGGGTTATTGAGGATGGCGCAAGCCACCGGCGGCACCGGCGCGTCGTCCATCACCGACCTGGCGTTGCTGGTCCCGGAGTTGATCCGGATCGCCGAGAAGACGCTGGACGTGAACAAGCTCAAGGGCCAGACCGTGCGCGATGTGCTCGCCACGCTGAGCAAGCGCGCCGCGGCGGAAGATCGTCCGCTGGTTGAGAAAGCGCAGCAAGCGCTGGCGCAGATTCCCATCATTAACGACCTGCCGTTCGAGGAAGTGTATTTGCGCGCCAGTGTCACGAGCAAGTAATGGCTAAAACGCGGGAGCACTCCCCCAAAAGACGGGGACTTCGTGCACCGCATGTGTAAAGCGTAAAACGTAACATCGACATTTTACGCTTTACGTTTCACGGGTTACACCATGAAGTGGTTCGATCGTATCTTAACCGCGTTGCGCTCAGCAGCCCGCGATCTCATCAGCGAAGACGATGAGATCGAAGGCGATCGCATCGACACGCTGATCGACGCGGCGCAGACCCGTCTGGTGGTGCTGCGCGATGAGTTGGCGCAGGCCGTCGCGCGCGAGAAACGCGCCGAGATCGAATGGCACGCCGCCTGGGATCAGGCCAATGCGCTGGATACGAATGTCGATCAGGCGCTGCGCGCCGGCCAGGACGATCTGGCCCGCGCGCACATCGAACAGGCCTCCCGGGCGCAGGTGAAAGCCGATGAGCTGAGCGAACACTATCAGGCCTGTGTGCGTGTGACCACCCGCTTGCGCGAGGAAGTGAGCACGCTGCAAACGCAGCTCGACGACGTGCTGCGGCGGCAGACGCAACTCACCGAGCGGGAACACAGCGCCGCAGCGGTGGAGCAGCTCAATCGGTTGCAGCGCGAACAGCGCCGGGCTGCCTCGGAGCTTAAGCGTGATCTAGAAGATCGAGCGCGGGAAGTGGCGAAGCGGGAAGATTATCTGGCGGCCAGAGAAGAGATCGAGCGGACCAAGAAGTAAACCCGTCCACGAATCAACGCGAATCTACACGAAACTGAAACTCATTGGCGAAGATTCGCGTGAATTCGCGGTTAACAGTTTTTGACCTTATGCGACATACATCATGACTCTAACACTTGAACAACAACAGGCTTTAGATGAGCTCTTTATCCATGTGCCACTGCCATCCAATGGCAACGGCGCTGCGGCTCAGCCGGACTTTCTGCAAACGTGGTTCGGCATATCGGGCAGTGATCTGAAAGCCAAACTGCTGACGCTATTCGACAGGAAGAATGAATTCGAGTCGCGCCTGCTGGACATGGTGGAGAGCAACCCGTTGGATGCCGCCGTGACATTTCTGGCGGGCGCATCGTATGCGTTCTACCTGGCTGAGAAAGACGTCAACCCCAAAATCAAGACCTACGTCGATTCGTTTTACTACATTTCGACGTGCGCCTCGGTGGGCTATGCCGACATCTTCGCGGCCACTCAGGCCGGACGCGCGATTGCCGCGTTGGTGATGATCGTCGGGCCAGCGTTGGCTGCGCGCTCACTGGACAGGCCACGGGTTATGGATGCAGATAAGCTCACCTAGAGCGAATTCCTAAATGGTTTACGCTCGCGGCGGATGGTCACATCCGCCGTTTGGCCGCTGGATGTGACCATCCAGCGGAAGCAGTGGCGTAAATCAAAACGAGAACCGATCTAGCGTCTGCGTTGAAGCGCAAAGTCAGACGCTGTAGACTCTTCAACTCGTCGATCAAAAACCTCTCGCCAGAAATAGTTCGGCGAGAGGTTTTCGATCAGCTTATCTTAAAGCGAATTCCACTTTGATTTACGGCTCTGTCATTCCCGCGAAGGGGGGAATCCAGTGTCGGCGGCTGCCGAAGGTCCCGCCTTCGCGGGAATGACTACACGGCGCGATACCGTCAATCAAACTGGAGACCGCTCTAGTGCAGCGTAAATGGCTGTAAGTGTCGCGCGAAGTGTTTCTCTAGATCGGCGGCATATGCCTCGGGATTGGCGCGCAGCAAACTTATCAGACGATCGTAAAAGCGCCGCTGTCCATCGGCGCTCCGTTCAGTCAACACCGACCCGAAGGTGACGTGCAGCACTTCGCGCACATCGAACTGTTCCAGCAGGCGCGGCAGTTCGGCATCGGAGATATCTTCCGGCAACGGCGTGCGTGAGACTTCGGCCGACACATGATAACTGGCCTTGTCGGTATCGTAGCGCTCGCGCGCAAAGGTATAGATTTTACGGAAGAGGACGGCGTCCACTGCGGCAATGGTGCGCAGCGCCTCCAGGTAACTGGTGCCCGCCGTCTTCAAATGAACCAGGCCGCGCGTCTGCCGCATTGCCGCCGGATAAATGCTGAACTTATCCGAACCCAAGTGCAGACTCAATTTGTAGGGACCCAGTACGCGCGCGATGGCGGCATGCACGGCGATGTCTTTTTCAAAGGCGGCCACATCGCCAATGTAATCGACGCCCTTCTCAAACCGCCCGATGTAGCGCGGCGCCAGACTCACCCAGCGCACACCCTGCCGCCGCAGTTCGCTGGCGATGTAAATGTGCTCGGCATACGAGGTTGGTTGATCGGTCTCACCGACCGAGACTTCCAGTTCGCAACGATCAGGCGCAATCACCGCAATAAGATGTTGGTACAGGTGCGCCACGTGCGCTACGGCCCGGCCATACTTCACGACGGCTTTCAACAGAGTGGGTTCATCGAAGTGGAAGTGATAACCTTCGATGCTGAACTCTCGATTCAACAGGCCCGTCGCCAACGGCTGCTGCTCGCTTGGCAGCTGCTCCGCCGCTTGGCGCAGGTCTGGCAGGGTGGCCGTCTCCGCGGTATTGTTGACGTACTCGCCAGGATCGATCGTGAAAAACGTGAACCCCGCGGCCGCACACGCGTCGATGTCGGCGGTCGTCTTCAAACGATCGGCGTCGGCGCCCATGCCGCGCTGCCAGCCTTCTTGAAAGACGCCCCACGTCGCATCGTCCATCACTTGCTGCGGGGTACGGCCGGTGCGCGTCATCTCGCGGATCGACTGCTGCGCAAAGATAGGCGCGATATTGCCCGCCGCACGCACCGCACGCACATGCCCCGGCGTGGCCAACCCCAACCGATCGCCCAGTCCCGCCGACGTATGCAGACCCAGCACGCGCGGCTTCAACCACGGCAGTTGCCGGCGCAGTTCGGCCGCATTCCACGGACTCAACGGGCCGAGCAGCAGCAGCTCTCCATCGAGGAAAGAACGCTCGCCTTCAAACTGGCGTAACGTCGACGAACCTTTCCCAGTGAGAACGGCCAGCTGTGGACCTGCGGCGCTTTCGATCAGGCCGAACTCCGCATCACCATGCACCGCTGGCGAGCGCGGAAAGAGTTTCAAGTGGGGAAGAGCCGTTAAGTTAGACATACTGTATCCTCGCTGAAAGAATTGCCCGGAGTCAAACGTGAAACGAATGGCGCGACAGATCCAACTACGCACTCTGTTGCGCGCACTCAATCGCCGTGCGGATGTTGATCTCCGGTGTGGGTATCATGGTGACGCAGCCCGTGCCCACAATGTACCGTCGCCCGTTCGTCTGCGCGATGGCTTCTTCCACCTGCTGGCGCACCGCTTCGGGTCGACCGCGCAGCATCACCATATCGCGCACGATGCCGCCGCAGGCCGCGCCCTTGATCTTAGCCAAACCGTCTTTCAATGATGGTCCGGTTTCACGATCGTGCCAGTTCCACACTTGCAGTGGATAATCGGCCACCGCGTCGAAGTACACATTATCGCCGTGGAGGTGCATCACATTCAACCAGAAATTCTTCGTCGCTTCCAGAATTCGCAAATCGTACGCGCGCCCGAATTCACGGAACTCGTCCTCACTGAGCAAATTCGCCGTCGCATGTTGCACGGCATAGAAGATGCCCGCCGCGCCTGTCGCTGCAATCTCACGCACGAAGGCCAGCGTCGATTGCGTGATCGTTTCGAGCGCCGCAACGAAATCGGCCGTGTTCTGCCGCAGATCGATCAGCAGCCGCTCACCCGCTAGATTCTTCATCTGCGCCAGCGGACTGAACACCGTCTGAATGACGGGCACATCCGGCATCGCCTCCACCACCGTTTTCAGGCACTGCAACTGCGTACCCAGCGCCCCCGATCGCGCGTCGAGTACGCTCAACGCACGCCAATCACTGGCCTGTTCGATGGGACGATAGGTATACTGGCGCGTGCCTTCGGTGTTGCCCAACCAGACATCCTGCACGCCCCAATCCTTGATCTGAAAACTGCTAGCCGGTGTGACCTTCACAAAATCAAAATCCCAGCGCTGTTGAAAAGCAATCGTCGCCGCCGCTAAACTGGCGGGGTCTTGATCGTCGCCGGGGAAATGCCGCCACAACGCCGCCGGAACCCGATCAACACTTTGTCCGGCAATCGTCGCTTCAAGCCGCTCGCGTTTATTCATTTCTTCACCTCGATCGAAGTTAGATCCAAAGTATCCAACACTTGCTGATTTTCATCCAGCACCATCAGCCGCAGGGCGTATGGGCCTGCGGGAAATTCCGGCGGCAGCCAGAACCCGATCTGATCACGACGAATCTCGCCGCGCGCCAAGGCGGACACACTCGTCTCAACGGTCTGCGCGATCTCACCGGCCTGATCGAGTAACTCGGCACGCACGTTCCGCGCCGGCGACGGATCGCCGTTCGATTGCCAGAACAACGTCAAGCGCGCGAAGTTGGGCGTCTGCACGATCGGCGCTTCGATCGACCAGCCCAATAACTGCGCGCCGCCATAATCCCGATCGATTCTCTGCTGCATCTGTAGCGCTTCAATGGTCGGCGGATACGGCGGCGACACAACTCGCACGACGGTATCCAGCACCACATTATCTCCGACGATCTGACCGGCCTCATCAAACACCGGCGCACGTTGACCGTTGCCCAGTTGATAGAGTCCGGCCGATAGCCGATACTCACCCGGCGGCGTGCCCGGCAACACCTGCAAACGATGATCATCCCACACGAAGCGATCCACCGGCCAGCGCGTCGAGGGAAAGTCGCCGGGATTGAGTTTATCGGACTGGCCCCATAGCGTCGTCGCCGGATTGGAGAGATGCACGAAGACCTGATAGTTATTAGGCACGGGCGCAGTCGCATGCCAGTACAACGTGAGCGGCAGCACTTGCCCCGCCGCCACTTCCATCGACGGCAGATCGTAACCCAACAGATCGATGTGTCCGCCGAAGTTGGCGCGCTGCTGATGCTGTGCGCCGAGGGCCTGTCCTGCCGGTGAGGAATAGCGGAAGCACGCATCGCAGCGATCGACGACGGCGATCTTGACGCCTAGAAAGATCAAACTGACGAGCAGGAGATCGAGCGCGAAAGAAGGATGCCGCGCGACTACCTTCTCTTGCTTGATCGCAATCGTTTTGCGGCGGCTGACGGCCAACACAAAAATGGCGACCAACGCCCCAAAGGTGATGAAGCCGCCGATCAACTGTGGCTCGGTGGCGGAGAGTGTCGCTTCGATGGTATGGACGCCCGCCGGGATGGGAAATTCGATGAAGCCGGATTGATCCATTGGCGTGAGTGGAACCATCACGCCATCAACCAACACTGTCCAGCCGGGAAACAGGAACGTGAGCAGACGCCCCTTGAAGTCAGTGGGAGATTCGACATGAATACGATCGTAGTTGGCCGCGTGCGCTTCAGCCAGTGCCGTTGCGCCAGCAGGTAGCGTCGTGTGATCAAATTTATCGATCACAGCCGCGTTGTATGAATCCAATAGAGAAGCGGTCGGACCAGGCTCGCGTCCCACGGGAGTAGGGAGAAAATCGCCGGTCGAGGTTGTGCCTAGCGCCACGCCGCTCAATTCAAAGTCGATCATCGCGCGCGGCGAAGTGTCGCCGAAATTCGCGTCCCACAACGGCGGATACATGTTAGGCAGAGCAGAAATGAACAGCGCAGACAGCGCAACGACGGGAAAAATTCTGTGATGCAAAACGTAGTGCGTGGTGCGTGAAGTCTGGGCACTCGATCGATCTTCACGAAAGACGTAGCCGACGCACAGCGCTAACGTAAACGCCGCCGGGCCAAGGAAACGCCACGGGAATTGGACGAAGGCAGCCGACGGGATCGCTTCCCACAGAAACGACGAAGCGGGTGTGATGAGGAAAACAAACACCACCGTGACCAACATGAAGAATATGGCGATGCGGCGGCTCGTATCAGTACGTCGCAGCACCGCCAACACAACAGCTGGAATGAACAACAGCCACTGCACCACGCCGAGATTGTAGATATACTTTGGAGTGGTAGCGCCCAAATCCAAAGCGGGCGACGGCGACAACAGCATCGACAAGGGGATGAAATGATTGTGATAATCGAAGTGACCGGCGCCGGCCACGTTCAAGCGAATCGCATCTCGTTCGGCGCCGAAGGGCAGCCAGAAAACGGCCGTCAGGGCCGCCGCCAGACCGATCGAGACGACGTCATACACCCAGCGCTTGATCCCATCGACGAACAAGCCGCGCCAGATCAGATAAGCCAGCAGCAGCGCCACACCGATCAACGCGATGAGGTTGTGGCTGAAGATTAACGCGGCCAATACCAGCGGTCGCGCAATCGAGAACTGTCGGGGTCGATCGAATACGTAAAACACCCAGGGCAGTAAGCTCAACGCGAAAAATTCCGCTAGATCGCCGCGCATCAATGGATCGATGAACAAGAAGTAGGGCGACAACACAAACGCCGCCGACGCGATGACACCCGCGGTTGATCCAAAATGTCGTCGCGCCAGGAAGTACATGCCATACGCGCCCAGCGCGTACACCGCCACGATCACCAGTTTGACGCTCAACACCGTATCCACATCGGGAAGCGCATCAAACACATTGGCGAAGGCATACGTCAACGGCGCGTAGTAGTTGAAGATGGGATAGCCGTAGCCGTAATAGAAGTCTGGCGCCCAACGCGGATACAGCACCCCGTCACGCAACACATCGCCGTATTCAGCGGCACGAAAGACGTGCAATTCCAGATCGGTGTGACGCGGCAGGCCCGGCCGCGTGAGAAACGGCAAGGCTGCAATCACAATGACGATCAAGATCGTGAGAAGATTGAGGTCAACGCGACGGCGAATAGACATTTGTAACGGGATCTATAGACTGATCTGTATTACGACGTTTTTGACAGAAAAAGCAAGTGGGTTCTACAGTGGGATCAACAGATCAAAGCACATCTCTTAGCATGCCATTATCTACCTCGTTTATCTGGCATCGCAGCCCAGAGCCACGTCGAGAACGCGTTAAACAACGCTTTATCACGCAATCTAAACTTCATGTCACGGATAGTCTCTGCTATCACTTGACCATCAAATCCACTTGCCTCAACCCTTGTTTTGAAACCATCTAGCGCTGCGAGTGATGATACGACAGACTGTGCATCAGATATCTCCAAAGGCACAGGTCGGGTGATCTGCAAAAAAAACGTTTGCCCTTGCTCAAGGAGAAATCTTAGAAAATGAACGTGCGTTGTACGCCAATCTGGGGTTAAATCTACATCTGATTCTACTCTGCCCTTGCCGAATACAGGAAAACTCACAATCGCACCAGATTGCGGTACACTCTCCAACATTGAAGCAATTGAGGATGCAAAGGATGGCCCGTCGCAGTTTTGATAGATAAAGGCCGAATTCTCCACCGCGCTACCTTGATGGACGTCGTAACACCAATCGGCTGTTTTTAGGATGTAATCTAAATCCAGAATTCCTTCACCAAGATCAAGCGGTATAGATTCGCTACCATAGTAAACACCAAACATTGCCCCAACGCAATAAGCGATCGTATCAGTGTCAATGCCAAACTCATTTACCACTGAAAGAACAGCCTCACTGAATCGCTCTGCCCTACACATAAAAAAAGCCGCAGCAACAACTGTGCTATTGCCTGCACCTTTGGTTTGCCTATCGTAGCACCCAAGGCGAGACAAAACTGTTCCTACTGGAGTCTTTTTAAGGAGAGACTCTTTCACAAATTCTAATTGCTTAACAGTCTCATCTCTCACTGACTGCAATTCGTCACTAAAATGCAAGTGTGACTTTTCCTCCCATTGTTTTTGCCAGCGGCTATACTCAGGAACTTCTTGCAAAATGTCCGCTAGATTTGGGTAATAGCGAGAGCAACTCTCTATCAACGCTTCAAGCCATGCGATTTTGCCTGACGGATTCTTCAGCAGCAGTGCAATGGAGTCTGCCATCAGTAAGCTCCCAACAAGGGCTCGCAAATGACCGTGTGTGGTTATAGTACTGCGCCAGACATCTCTATAGAGAAGCATTTGATCATCGTAGTTTACTAGCGCAAGCGGCAGAATACGCATCGCCGCACCATTTCCACCGCCATTGACATACTTTGAGCGACTAGACTCATAGAAGTTGTCGTACCATTTAGCACGCCCTCTCGCGAGGTTTTCAGCCGCGAGCGTAGTGCCTACGCCTGCGCCCAACCGGTAGTGTATCCATAATGGCAATTCACACTGAGCGAAAGACTCGACATCAAAGCTGCGATCTGCTCTAATCGCTCTGGCAATAGCAAGCGTTAGCTGTGTATCATCTGAATACGCGCCAGCAGGTAACGGCAATTTGATCGTATATTTTCCGCGAAAGCGTGTTCGCCGAAGCCACGGAACAAGGTTGGTGAGTGCTGCTTGCCCGGTTTGTTCACGCAATTCAGATTTATCACGCACAAATTCTGTGATAAAACCGAGCGCATCACCTACGGCGGCACCAACAAAAGAGCCCCTGAAACGATCCCGAAGGTTTGGCTTATCGTCGAAATTCAAAGATAGTTGTGTCGACACGGAGTTTCTCCGTTGGAAGATTTAGTACATCAAAAGTAGAAGCCAACAAATCATGCTCGAACTGATTACGACAAGCAATGAAAAGCACATCCGAATATGGTATCTCACAATTGATCAAGACCTCAGCTTCTGGATCAGTAGTAAGATTATTAGGCAAGTGGTTAGAACGAGTATATATAAATGGTCCCCGATCACGGCGACCTTCAACTCTAGGCCCAAACATAGCTTGAAAAGTTGCTAGATCCCCGCGTATACCAAACAATCTAGCAGGCCGATAGGTAGCATTTGATATTGAGAAAGTAGTACTAGCGTGGTATATATATTTGGGATTTATTCCCAACACACAAAAACGACTACCCGGAAACCACCTGTCTCGAAAAATATTCAGCAAGTATATATTCGCATGTGTAATGGAAGTGTTCAAATTCCGCGGATCATCACGTCTCTGTTCGGCGTTAGGCATTATTAGCTCTTGCCATTCAACTGATACATTATGCAATTGATTACGTGGAAGAATCCTGCCATCGCCGACTATAGCAGTAACGCTTTCAAACCTAGTAAAGTGCACCAACTGCTGAATTTCACGGTCTCTGATCTCAGTCCGGAACAGAGCATGATCATTTTTGAGATTCATAGTCTATGCATTCTCGACCAGCGTAAGCAAGTTGTGATCAATATCATTCAAGAATCGCGAATATTGATCATGTGAAGATGTAATTAAAAGTGTATTCCTGGCGCGGCTTAACGCAGTATAAAGGAGTTGGCGATGAGCTGATAAATGCGCTGATGTTTCACGATGAGAAATTGAACCAGGCGAGAAGAAGTCATCATAACCAACAATAATCACATGATCGAACTCCAAGCCTTTCGCAGAATGCAAAGTCGAAAGGAACACACCACTCTGCGGATACTCATCGGCGTCTTCACGCAACAAAACTGGGCGAAAACCGTTTGCCAAGAGATGGCTCGATAAATTTTGTACGTGTTCTCTAGTACAATGTAACACCACAACAGAGTCATTCTCCAAATCAATTCCATTCAGGCGCTGTATCACATAGCTCAATTGAGCTACATATCGCCCTCTAAACCATTCAGGCTTATCACCATGTCTAAGTGTCTGAGAGGGATCAACTATTGAGATGTCGCCATTATTGGACTCAGATTGCATTAGGCTTGCGGCTACACTAGCTATCTCGTGGGTATTCCGATAGTTCTTTCGCAAATCAAGGCAAGTTGTACCATCAAAAGACAACCCGACATCATCCCAAATGTAATCAGCCTCAGTACTTCCCGGATTTAAGGGAATGGCATAATAGTCTCCATCTTACCGTTTGGAGACTTAGCCATGCCAAAAGAGACTCTGCCCCACGCCGCGAAGTTGACCGATCGGGCCACCTTGGAC
>Ga0182021_10009575_pt1 | contig 11490 bp, 9 predicted proteins | sample 612E3MmetaG_FD_120493 | JGI IMG/M metagenome (GOLD analysis project Ga0182021, IMG submission 120493) | Permafrost microbial communities from Stordalen Mire, Sweden - 612E3M metaG (Illumina Assembly) | ecosystem: Environmental > Terrestrial > Soil > Wetlands > Permafrost | place: Sweden...
CCTCCGCCACCCCGCGGACGCGCCGCAGTCCATGCACAGTTTCGTCGTGGTCGCGACGTTGCCGTTGATCGTCTATGGATCGCCCGAGCAAGCCGGGACAGTCTCGCCTGATTACAACTGGTATCTGTATCCGTCTGGTTGCACGGTGCAGGCCTCGGCTGGACTGTACTCCGACCCGACCCACGGCGCCCGGTGGCGCTGCGCCGGATGGACCGGCTCGGGCAGCGCGCCCGCCGCGGGAGCGTCGAACGCATTCTCCTTCACGCTCTCCCAGCCGTCCGTCATCACCTGGAATTGGGTCCGGCAATGGAATCTCGCCCAAACCTCGACGGTTGCCGGGGTCGTCAACGTGACGACGTGGTGGGATCAGGGGAGCACGGGCGCCACTGTGGCGGCCCCGGCGGAGTGTGCCGTCAACGCCACCCACTACTCGTTCGCTTGCTGGCGCCTCGACGGAAACAGGCAACCGGACCCGACCCATACCGCCGTGAACCCCGTCTCGAATGTCCCCATGACGGCGCCGCATACCGCCGCCGCCGTCTATCTCCCCTCGGATCAGGACAGCGATGGGAACGGCCTGCCGGACTGGTGGGAATACTTCTATTTCGGCTCCACAGGCACGGACCCTTCGGCCGATCCTGATGGCGACGGAGCCTCGAATCTCAGCGAATACCTGGACCGCACCGATCCCCGCCGCGCCGACTCCACGCCGAGCGCGCCCGGCATCGTGCACGTCCCGCTGACCGATCCCCAACAAATGCCGGCGCCTTACCTTGTCAGCGCAGCCATCACCGACAACTTCGCCGTCGCTTCCGTCACGTTGAACTGGAGCCGGAACGGTTCTCCGTATGTCGCGACCAACATGACACTCACAGGCGCGCCGGGAATCTTCCAGGCGGCGATTCCGCCGCCCGGAACCAACGGCGACACCTTCACCTATTGCATCGTCGCCTCCGACTTCGCGAACAATACGGTCACTAACGGCCCGTGGTCGTTCCGCGCAGTGTATGCGGTCATGTCCGTCACGCCCGCGGATCTCATCGGTCTCGTGCTGCCTCCGGATACGGAAACGAATATCCAGGTTCAAGTCGGAAACGCCGGCAACACCTGTCTGGTCGCCGATGTCTCCATCGCCTGGGCGGGACGTCGGGACGACTTCGAACAGGGCGCCGCGGGGTGGACGCATGGCGGAACCAACGATCTCTGGAACCTTTCGTCGCGGCGGTTTTCGTCGCCCTCCAACGCCTGGTATTGCGGCAACGCGGCCACCGGTCTCTACGGCGACAGCATGCATGCGTGCCTGTACATGCCGCCGACGTTCATCGGCACGGCCTCCAAACTCTCCTTCCGGCACTGGATCGAGTCTGAATTGGACACCCAGACGGGTTTGGCCATGCATGCGTGGGACGGCGGAATCGTCGAAATCTCGACCGATGGCGGCGCTCACTTCCTGCAAATGGCGCCGCAGGGCGGGTATCCCTACCAAATCACCGGATGGTGGGAATCACCATGGGATGATGGAACGCCCTGCTTCGCCGGCTCGGGCGGCTGGCAGACCGCCGTGTTCGATCTTTCCGCCTACGCGGGCCGGACTGTCGTCATCCGGTTCCATTTCGGCAGCGATTCCAATACGGGCAAGGAAGGATGGTACATTGACGACGTCGCCGTAACGCAGGATTCCGGCACCCATACATGGATCTCCTTTGCGCCCACGAACGTCGTTGTGGACGGCGGCCAATCCACCAATATCGTGCTGCACCTGAGTTCGGCGGGCATCCCCACAGGCAACCGCAGTTCCTCCCTGCACGTGAGTTCCGACGCCTCGGTCGCGCCGCTTCAGGATGTCCCCGTCATGATGAAGGTGCGATCTCCGCCCGTGGTCGGCCCCGTGGCAGCGCTCCAGACCTCGACCAACGCCGAGGGACTGGTGACCCTCTCCAGCGGAATCTACGACGCCGACGGCGATCTCTGTTCCATGGAGGTGCTCTGGTCCGACAACGGCGCGGCCACCTGGGCGACGGGCAGGATTCAAAGCGCCACAGCCACCACCGGAACTCCGGGGGTCCGCACCAATGCCGTGCCCCAGTTGATCGCTCTATCCACGTGGAACGGAACCAACATCTTCACCAATACCGTGACCGCCCTCTGGAACACGCTCCTCAGCGCTCCGCCGGTCACCCTTTCCACGGCCACGCTGGTCCGCGCGCGAGGCTGGGACGGAACCTTCTGGGGCAACCCTGTCACCAGCCAGCCTTTTGTTGTGGACAACCAGCCGCCCCTTCCGCCCGCCGGGCTCACCAGCGCGTCGCACGTGGCGAACGCCTGGTCCATCAATCCCGTCATCTCCGCTCAATGGCTTCCGGCCTCCGACGGAAACGGCATAGGCGGCTGTTCGTACCTCTACGGGTTCGCCGGCGGCCAATTCGGCATGACGCAGCTCTTGGGAACGTCCGACACCCAAGTCGTTAGCAGAGTTCTCTCGGACGGCGGCGATTGGTGGGTGACGGTCATCGCCCGCGACGCTTTCGGCAACCGCTCCGCCCCGGCCATGGCCGGTCCCTACCGGATCGATACCACGCCGCCCTCCTGCTCCAACGCGGTCGTGACCGTCGCGCACAGCCCGTTTGGCAATTACATCGTGTCCCAGTCCGCCACGTCCTCGTGGACCGGCTTTGCCGATGCCGGCTCCGGAATCCAAGGATACTTCTACTCGACGAGCAACAATGCCGGCACCCGGAGCGGCGCGTGGACGTCCGGTTTGTCAGGCCTCTTGCAGAACCTCCCTCAGGATCAGACCAACCGAATCTACGTCTGGGCACAGGACAACGCCGGCCTGATCGGCGACGCCGCCTCCGCGCCGATCCTCGTCCTCTCCCCGGGTGGGGATTGGGACCACGACGGTCTGTCCAACGCGCAGGAGGAACTCGCCGGCACAGACGCCGGAAACGCGTCCAGCCTCTTCAAACTCTCAGCCGCCCAGAGCCTTTCGAGCCCGACCGATACATGCTTCCTCGTGCGGTGGAACGGCGTCGCCGGCCGCCGCTATTCGCTGTCCTGGCTCGATTCGCTCACGCCGACCGGAACCGTCTGGAACGCGCTCCCCGGCGCCACGGACATCCCCGGCTGCCCGGGGACCATGACCTACACCGATCGCACCGGAACCGCAGTCCTCCGTTTCTACCGCATCTCGGTGGCGAGCCCATGACCCTTCTCCTCCTATGATCAAGAAACCATCCGAAATGCAACTCGAAACCCGGCCGGCCATGCGAGGCGGCTCGGGAACCGTTACGATCCGCCATTTCTTTAAGCCGGAGGAGTTCGGGGCCAAAGCCCGGCTCTGTGCGCGGCTCACCCTTCCGCCGGGCGCCAGCATTGGCACGCATCAGCACAGCGGCGAGGATGAAGTCTACATCGTTACCCACGGCACGGGACTCCTGGACGACGGCAAGAACCGGACGCCCGTGGCTGAAGGCGACGCCGTGCTCACGGGCCGCGGAGAGTCGCACGCCATCGCCAACACCGGTTCGACCGATCTCGAAATCCTCGCCGTGATCCTGTGCTATGCCTGACCCCTTGCCCATCCTGCCGGAATCGCTGGTCCTGCCGGAAAGAACGATGTTCGGCTGGGGAAAACTCGATACCCTTTTCAGCGAGTGCGCTCGCTTCGGCGCCCGAGGCGTCCTCGTGTACGGGGCGGCCCTGGCTCGGGACAACAGGGCGGAACGACTCCTCGCCATCGCCCCGGCGGACCTGCGCATTCTCCCCGTCCGCCACTCGGGCGGAGAGCCGACGCTCGCCCAAGTGGCGGCTCTGTTGGAGGCCGCGAAATCGTATCGGGCCTGCTGGATCGCGGGTGTGGGCGGCGGCAGCATTCTCGATCTGGCCAAGGCGGCCGCCGCTCTCTTCAACGCCCCGCGTTCCCCGGATTACTACCATGACGGCGCGGCCCTCGAACCGCCCGGCATCCCATTCGCCGCCGCGCCAACCACCGCCGGCACGGGCGCCGAAGCCACGCTCAACGCCGTGCTGACGAACGAGCGAACCGGCGCGAAGAAATCCCTCCGCGCCCCCGGCCTCATGGCGCGGGTCGTGATCCTCGATCCCGGCCTCCTCTCCGCCTGCCCGTCGGCCGTGGTCGCGGCCTCCGGGATGGACGCCGTCACCCAGGCGATCGAGGCGTTCACCAGCCGCCAGGCAACGGCGCTCAGCGATCAACTCGCCCTCCAGGGACTCGGGCTGCTGGCGAAGAACCTGGAGGCCGTGTCTGCCAACGCCGCCTCGCCGGCCGCGGCCGACCTTCTCGCCGGCAGCTTTCTCACCGGCGTGGCGCTGTCCTTTGCGCGGCTGGGAGTCGTGCATGGGATCGCCCATCCGCTGGGATCGCTCTATCAGGTGCCGCATGGCCTGGTCTGCGCGGCCTGCCTGCCGCACGCCGTCGAATTGAATCGCGAAGCCTTGGCGGGCAAGTACGAGGCCATGTCGCAAGAGATCGGAGAAGATCTCCTGACGCGGGTTCGCAACCTGACCACCCGGCTGGGGATCGAATCGCCGTTCGCGGGCCAGCCGGTGCGGGAGCGGGACGTCATCATTCGGGAAACGCTGGCCTCGGGATCCACCTTGGCGAATCCAAAGCGCATTACCCGCTCCGACGTCGAATGGCTCCTCGACCGGCTATTCGCCCGTGCATTGGACACGGGCTGTTTTTCTGGTACTAAAGGCGCCTGATGACCCTGCCACCATCTGACCACGACGCCTTGAGCCTGGAAACGCTGAACCTTGCGCTCGGCCATGTGCCCGGATATGCGCCCTGGCGAAGGTTCGACCCCGGCCGCCACGTCCCCTTGGACCAACGCTACGCCGCCCTCCCCGTCCTGACCAAGCAGGAGCTTCGCGCCCATTTCCCCCACGGATTCATCCCGCACGGCCGCGATCTGCAAGCGGCGCTGGCGAGCGGCGAAGTGGAATTCGCGAAGACCAGCGGCAGCACGGACGATCAAGTGACGCTCGTGTTCCACGCCCCTTGGTGGGAAGCGTCCGAGCGTGCCGCCTGGCAGTTGAATGCCCGCTCCGCAGCCATCGCCACCGGCTCCCACCGCGAAGTCGTCCTGGCCTCGCCCCGGTGCGTAGGCCCCGGGTACACCGAACGCCCTCTTTCGGTCGCTGAACGCACCTTGGGCCGCCACCTCTACCTGAACCAAAAGATGAACCCGGCCACCTGGACCGACGCCGATGTGGCCCGCATGGCGGCGGAATTGAACGAATACCAGCCTGTGGCTCTGGAGGCCGACCCGGCCTATCTCGCGCCATTCGCCAGCCGCGTGGAGCGGGCCGGATTGGCGATCCATCAGCTGCAGATCATCTTCCTCACTTATTCTTATCCGTCCCGCGCCTATCTCCGGCGAATTCGCCGCGTCTTCGCCGCGCCGACGGTCAGTTCTTACGGCTCCACCGAGACCGGCCACGTCTTCATGCAGTGCGAGGAGGGGCGGCTGCACCAAAACACCGCGCACTGCCGCGTGGATTTCGAGCCGTGGCAGTCGCGCTACGGCGGCCCGACGCTCGGCCGCCTGCTCGTCACGGTCTTCCACAACCCGTGGTTCGCGGTCCTGCGTTTTGACGTCGGCGACGTGGCACACCTGGACGAACGCGGCCGTTGCCCCTGCGGCAGAACGGACGGACTGACACTGGCTTCGATTGACGGACGGACCAAAGACGTGACGTTCACACCCGAGGGCGAACCGGTCACCGTTGATCGGCTCGATCGCGCGCTCTCCGGCGTCGAAGGATTGGATGCCTGGCAACTCGACCATCGGGCGGCCCGCGAGTTCTCCCTCCGCATCCACACCGACGCCTCCCCAACCGGACGGGTCCGTGACGCCGCCGCCGAGCGCCTTCGCGAGATTTATGGCGCATCCTGCCAAGTCGAGGTCCAGGCGGTCGCATCTTTGGAGGCCGAGTCGTCCGGTAAGTTCCGTTTCGTCCGCTCCGGGTTTCCCGTGGATCACACGGTGCTCTATGGCGCCCATCATCCCTCCGCCACCGACGAATCCCCGTTCTCCGTAGTCCACTTTCCGTGACCTCTACGTCCTCCATGAACCCTAAACCATCAACCATCCCCCATTCCCCCGTCCCCTCATCCATCTACCTGCTGGCCGGCGGCAACTGGCGAAAGAGCAAGACGCCCGACCCCCTGCTTCAGACATTCTTCTATCAAACCTTCGCCAAACCGCCTTCCATCGCCTACATCGGCGCGGCCAGCGGCGACGACCCGGACTTTTTTCACTGGCTGTCCGTTCTCTTCAGGACGGCCGGCGCGCGCCAGGTCCAGCTTGCGCCCACGGCCACGCACCGGGCCGACGAAGCCGAAGCGCGCCGGGTTCTGAATGCGTCGGATCTGATATTCGTGAGCGGCGGCGACGTGGAAGAAGGGATGCGCATTCTGGCCGGCCGTCAACTGGTCCCCTTCCTGCGGCACCTCCACACGGTCGGCAAACCGTTCTTCGGCCTGTCCGCCGGCAGCATCATGCTGGCCCGCTCGTGGGTTCGATGGGCGGACCCGCAGGACGACGCCACGGCCGAGGCCTTCGACTGTCTGGACATTGCGCCGATCCTGTGCGACACACACGCCGAGGAAGATAACTGGGAAGAACTCCACGCGCTGCTTCGCCTGAGCAAGGACGGCGCCGTCGGCTACGGCATTCCCTCCGGCGGCGCACTCGTCGTGGCCCCCGACGGCTTTGTCAAAGCCCTCGGCAAGCCCGCCGTCTGCTTCCGCAAAAACGGCAAGGCTGTGGAACAGTTGGCCGACCTCGGGTTTTGAGCCAAAACTTGGAATAGAGGATTTGTTCTGTTGACGGAAGAAAGGCACGGATGAACTTCGGAGGCGCAGAATGAGTGACAACAAACTAGATGCTTTGCCGCATTGCGGGCTATATTCAGCCAACTACAAGTGCTTTCGGGAACAGAAGACGGGATTTGATCGCATAGGAAGTCACAACACAGGGCATGCCACAACGGGCGGACCGTATTAGCCGACAATGAATAGGCGGAATCTGTACATCATTGCTGGCTCGAATGGCGCGGGGAAAACGACGTTCGCACGCACCTTCTTGCCGAAGTACGTGAAGTGCCCTCGGTTTGTGAACCCGGATCTTCTTGCCTCGGGGCTCTCACCGTTTGCACCTGAGTTGGCGGCACGGCAGGCCGGGCGATTGGTGATGGAACAAATCGTGGAGAATATTCGGCAAGGACTGGAGTTCGCGTTCGAGACAACGCTTTCAGGTAGAACCCAGTTGCGCCTGATTCAGCAAGCGAGGCGGCAGAGTTATGCCGTGCATATGTTTTACCTGTGGATTCCAAGCGTCGAACTCTCTCTCTCCTTCGCATCGCTGACAGAGTCGCTTCAGGCGGACACGATGTGCCCGCAAAGGATGTACGACGCCGCCTTGCCAGAGCCACGAGCAACCTGTTCCACCTCTACCGGACGCTCCTGGACTCTCTCTACTTCTTCGACAATTCAGGCGCGACGCCCCGGCTGGTCTTCCGTGACCTGAACGGAACTTGCGCTGTCCATGACAAACCGCTTTACAGAGAACTGGTGAAGGAGGTCGGGCCATGAAATCGACGCGCAAAGAAGCACATGACACCCTCGGACAGAAGGCAGAAGCGGCCATGGAAGAGGCGGTCGCCGGTGTCATCTACACCCACAAACTGGCGAAGCGCAAACTCGCGGTCTGGCGCGATGGCAAGGCCGTTCTGATTTCTCCCAAGGAGGCGATGGTTATGCGTGAAGGACAGATTCCTTATGGCAGGAGGAAATAGGCACCCGCGTTTCCATAGATGCCTACCGACCGTGTGTTCCCGTCCGCGAGCAAAGGTTCGCAAGCGAGGCGATCAGTAAAGACGAGACAAATCGAAGCCGCATGATTCCATCCGCCACGATTCCTCCCCTGATCTTGCGCGGGACGGTATTCGATCCGCCGTTGTTTTGCGCGCCGATGGCGGGCATCACGCATAGCGCCTTCCGGCGGCTGCTCGCCGGCTATGGCGGATATGGCGCGCTGTTCACCGAGATGCTTTCGGCCAAGTGGATCCTCCACGAAAATATCCACACGTCGCCCTACCTCAAGCGCCGCCCCGAGGAAGGAAAGGTGATTTACCAGCTTCTCGCCACGGAGGCGGCCCGACTGCCCGAGGTGCTCGACCGCCTGGCCCCGCTGAAACCGGACGGCCTTGACTTGAACGGCGCGTGCTCGGCCGTGAACGTCCGCCGACAGGGCGGCGGCTCAGATCTCTTTGACGATCCAAACCGCCTTCGCGAAATCGTCCGCGCCCTGCGCCGGCACTTCGCCGGCCCGCTCACGGTCAAAATTCGGCCCGGCCGCCAGGCGACAAACTGGCGCGACACCCTTCGCGACCGGTTGCGCCTGATGGAGGACGAAGGCATTGACGCGCTGACCCTGCATTCACGCTTCGAGGAGGAATCGGTCAACCGTCCCGCGCGCCATGCCCTGTACGCGGAACTGGCGGCGGAAACACGATTACCCCTGATCGCCAATGGCGACATCCACGGGGCCGACATCTACCGGCTGCGAACCACTGAATTCGCGCCCACCGCAGGCGTGATGATCGGGCGCATGGCGGCGGCGTGTCCCTGGGTATTCGCGCAGTGGCACAACCCGGAGTTGGCGACCGATCCGGTGGAGACATGGCGCCGGCTCTGCGCCTACATCCGCGAGGACTTCCCGCCGCCCAAGGCACTCGTCAGAATCAAAATCATCACTCCGTATCTCGCGCGGAATTTCGTTTTCGGCCACACGCTTTTCGCGGCGGTCCAGTCGTCGCCCGATCTCGCCACCGCCCTCGCGAGAGCGGAGCACTTCATGGCCCACTCTCCCCAACGATTCCACCGAATCAGTCTGGACGGAATCTGACGAACCGCGTACCCGATCCCGGCCCTGGCCTCCCCTGATGCGAAAAGACCACTGTTTCATGGGAGGGCGAGCGTCCTCGCGGGCCGGAAAGTGGGCCGAGAGGGTTTTTCAACGGACGGCTAGGCAACCGGATTCTGCACAAAAGCCCCGCCACGGCACTGCTTGAGATAGTTCAACGCGTGAACCTGGCCGGTCATCTCCAGATCGTCGCGATAAACCGGATCATGCCAGCCTTCGATGTCAATCGACCCTTGGAAGCCGCCCCGACGCAATTCGCTGATGATGTCGGTCCAGTTGCTGTCGCCGAACCCCGGCGTGCGGTGAAAGGCGAACTGGGCTTTCCCATGGATGCCATGCCTCGCCACCGAATCCCGATGGATTGTGGCATCTTTGCCGTGTACGTGAAACAACCGGCTCGTCCATTGCCGAAGCTGCGGCATGGGGTCAATCAGGCAGACCCTCTGGTGGCAGGGTTCCCACTCCAGCCCCACGTTGGCGGCCGGCACCGCATCGAACATCAACGTCCAGGCGTCGGGATTGTGCGCGATGTTCCAGTCGCCGCTCTGCCAGGTGCCGCCCATGCTGCAGTTCTCGAACGCCAGTCGGACCCCCTTGTCCTCTGCGCGCCGGGCCAATTCCCCGAACACCTTCTTGAACGGCCTAATGGAGTCCTCGATCGGCTTGCCCCGGATCCGCCCCGCGAACCCCGCCACGATGTCCGTCCCGAACAGGTGAGCGTTGTCAATCAAGGCCGCCCACCCCTTTCGCGTCTCCTTGTCCCTGTCGCCGGTCTCCAGCGGATTGCCGAAAACCGCCACCGAACTGATGACCGCGTCCCGGTCTCCGATCGCCTCCTTCACCTCGCCGGCGATCCGTTTCAAGTCCACGCCGCCCAAGGTCTGCCAGAAGGTCAGCGAAAAACTCTCGAATCCGTGCGGCAGAATCTGCCGGATGTAGTCCCCCGGATTCTTCGCGCCACTGACAAGGGTTCCAATCCGGATGTCCCGATGATTCTCGTGCTTGGTCACCGTCTTTTTCTCCTTCCGTTTCCCGCGCCTTCCGCGGCGCGGATCACCACTCGACCCTGACCTCGCGGCCTTTTGCCGCGCTCTCGATGGCGGCGAACACCATGGCCAGACTTTTGATATTGTCGCTGGACACCGTCTCCGGCGTCGCGCCCTCGCGCAGACATCGGAGGAAATCCAGGATCGCGCCGCCATGCCCGACAGGGGTTGCGGAATCCGCAAAGGGCTCGCCACGGACCTCCTCCAGTGGACGGTAGAGCGATCCGCTCGCCACCGCGGATTGCGCCTTCACCGCCTGCGCCTTGAGATCTCGATAGCCATCCCACCGGAAGCTACCCCGCGTCCCGACGCCATGCCAGGCGCATTCCCACGCGGTGTTCATGCCCTCCGAGCACCAACTGCCCCGGTAGGTGTAGACCAGCCCGTTGCTCATCGCAAACACCGCGACGGCGGAGGCGTCGTGATCGAACCACGACCCGGCCGGGTTCCACTCCTTGCAGTACACCGACACGGGGTCCCCGCCGCACAGCAGCCGCGCCGCGTCGAAGGTATGAATGGCCATGTCGAGCAGCAGCACGTGCCGCATCCGGTCCCTGAACCCGCCGAAATGCGCGCCGATGTAGAAATCGCAATTCAGCGTCGTCAAGGCGCCCACTTGATCCGAAGCGATGAACGTCCGCACCCGCCGGATCTCCGGCAGATAACGGCGGTTCTGCATCACCGCGTGCGTCCGCCCCGCCTTCGCCGCCGCCCGCACCATGCGCCGCGCGTTGGCCATCGTGTCGGCCAATGGCTTCTCGCCCAAGACGTGACAGCCGTGCCGGAAGGCTTCGACCGCCACGCCGACGTGCGCCTCGGGCACCGTGCAATCGAACACAAGATCCGGCTGGGTCTTCTGCAGCATCCGCCGGAGGTCCGTTCCCACCTCGGCGGACTCCAGATGGAACTCCGCCGCGCGCCGTCGGGCGTTGTCCTCGGCCAGGTCCACGAGTCCCACGATCCGCAGGTCGGGCAAGGCCGCCGCCGGTTTGAGCCAGGCGCCGCTGATGCCGCCGCAGCCAACCACCACTACGCGAAACGGAGCGGGCATGTTCCTACTTCTTTTCGAAGGCGGCATCGAACGCCACGGCGGACGGCGTAAAATCCAGCCTCTTGACAAACGAGCAGGCCTCGCGCGCCCCATGTTCCCGATCCATTCCGCTGTCCTCCCATTCGACCGACAGCGGCCCGGCATAGCCGATGGAATTCAAGGCCCGGAGGATTCGCTCAAAATCCACGTTGCCGCGGCCGAGGGAACGGAAATCCCAGAAGCGCCGCGGGTCGCCGAACGCCAGATGCCCGCCGAACACGCCGGACAGCCGCGGGGTCTGGCTCCACGCCACGTCCTTCATGTGGACGTGGAAGATCCGGTCGCGGAATCGCTCGATGAACGCCACGTAGTCCACCCCCTGGTAGCCCAGGTGACTCGGGTCGTAGTTGAACCCGAACGCGGGATGTCCGTCCACCGCCTCGAGGGCCCGTTCCGCGGAGAC
>Ga0182021_10009576_pt1 | contig 11490 bp, 8 predicted proteins | sample 612E3MmetaG_FD_120493 | JGI IMG/M metagenome (GOLD analysis project Ga0182021, IMG submission 120493) | Permafrost microbial communities from Stordalen Mire, Sweden - 612E3M metaG (Illumina Assembly) | ecosystem: Environmental > Terrestrial > Soil > Wetlands > Permafrost | place: Sweden...
TAAAGAATTTAATATGTCCGGTCAGGGTTACGAAGAATTAATAATTTTAAACAGAAAACTGGATGAATTGTTGGATCGGCATAGCAGCCTGAAACGTGAATTATTGGAACTAAGGAATGGGAATAATATTTTGAAAGGAATGCTTCAGGAACGTGAGGAAAAATTAAAAGAATTAGAAATTAAATACGAACGGGTTAAATTATCAGGAGCATTATTGGGTGAAGGAGAAAACGCTCATGAAGCTAAGAGAAAAATAACCGAATTAGTGCGGGAAATTGACAAATGTGTTGCTCTTTTAAACAGATAAGATATTATAATGGATGATAAGCTTTCAATCAGGGTTAATGTGGCGGACAGATATTATCCATTGAAGGTCGAACGGGAAAACGAAGAGAAGATCAGGAAAGCAGCCAGGATGATAAATGAAAAGGTGTTGCAGTACAAGCAGAGGTACACCGATAAAGATGTACAGGATTTTTTGGCTATGGCTTCCCTGCAGTATGTAATCAAACTGACAGAAGAAGAAGAAAAGCTTGAAAAAGATTATCTTCCCGATGCCTTAAAAGAACTGATACAAAAAATTGATTCAGTTCTTGACTTAATAGAGTAACTGCGTTCTTTCAAATAGAAAACTAAATTGCCCGCATTGTTTCTTCATTCATTTTTGAAACTCAACAGTTAAAACTTTGGAGCAACTCTTAGTTCAGGTAGAACAGGCCTCGCCCCGATTCGTCGGGTTTCTGCTAACTGCAGAACAGTGGACGTTTGAACTGGATTAGTAGCTCCAGCCATTCAGACATGGGGTTTTATAAAATCTGGAGGAACTTTGCGGGTTTTTTATTCATATATATATAATAAATAGATAGATGATGACATTAATAATAGGTACAATGAGTAACGGGCTATTGATTGTAATATGTATTTCAGCCCTGATTTTAGGTTTTGGCGGTTCTTTTTTCGTCTGGCAAATCGCGTTAAGAAATAAAAGCCGTAAGATAGTAAGTGAAGCAGAAGCCGAGGCTGAAGTGATAAGAAAGGAAAAAATACTACAGGCAAAAGAAAGGTTCCTTCAATTAAAATCAGAACATGAAAAGGTTATAAATGAAAAAAACAGCAGGATAGGACAGGCAGAAAACAGAATTGCTCAGAAAGAACAGACTCTTTCTCAGAAAATAGAAGAAGCTCAGCGTAAAAAAAATGAGGCAGAAGCAATCCGCGGAAGCCTCACATCACAGCTTGAACTTGTCGAAAAAAAATCAGAAGAAGTAGCAAAACTTCACAGACAGCAGGTTGAACAGCTTGAGTCTATTTCAGGTTTTTCGGCTGAAGAAGCAAAAAATCATCTTATAGAATCACTGAAGGAGGAAGCAAAAACAGGCGCAATGTCTTATATCAATGAGATACTTGACGAAGCTAAGATGACAGCTAACAAAGAAGCTAAAAGAATTGTCGTTCAGACAATACAAAGGGTAGCAGCCGAAAATGCAATCGAAAATGCCGTTACAGTTTTTCATATTGAATCAGATGAAATGAAGGGCAGAATCATAGGTCGTGAAGGTCGAAATATCCGTGCCCTTGAAGCTGCAACCGGGGTGGAGATAATTGTTGATGACACTCCTGAGGCAATTGTCCTTTCTGCTTTTGATCCCATCAGACGGGAAGTTGCACGGCTCGCTCTTCATCAGCTGGTAACAGATGGAAGGATACATCCTGCCAGAATTGAGGAAATGGTTGAGAAGACCAGGAAACAGGTGGAAGATGAGATACTTGAGGTAGGAAAAAGGACTACAATCGATTTGGGAATACATGGGCTGCACCCCGAGCTTATAAGACTGATAGGCAAAATGAAATACAGGTCATCATACGGACAGAATCTGCTGATGCACTCCCGCGAGGTAGCTAACCTGTGTTCGATTATGGCTGCTGAACTGGGTTTGAATGCAAAACTGGCAAAAAGAGCAGGATTGCTTCATGATATTGGCAAAGTGCCTGATGATGAGCCGGAATTGCCGCATGCAATTTTAGGTATGAAGATGGCTGAAAAGTATAAAGAAAAGCCTGAGATCTGCAATGCAATCGGATCACATCACGACGAAACTGAAATGACAACTCTCATCGCTCCAATAGTTCAAGTTTGCGATGCTATTTCTGGCGCAAGACCCGGAGCACGCCGCGAAGTGGTTGAATCTTATATTAAAAGACTTAAAGAACTGGAATCGCTCGCTCTTCAGTATCCGGGCGTTATGAAAACTTATGCAATACAGGCTGGCAGGGAACTTCGTGTAATTGTAGGAGCTGAAAAAGTTACAGATAAAGAGGCAGAAGGTCTTTCGTTTGAAATTGCCCGCAAAATTCAGAATGAAATGACATACCCGGGACAAATAAAAATTACGGTAATTCGCGAAACAAGAGCAGTTAATTACGCAAAATAACACAGTTCAATTAATAGTAAAATGGAAGGCATCTTAATAATTAGATGCCTTTCCTGTTTTTTATTACTTTGTTTAAGCGATTCTTTGTTTATCTTTGCGGCCTGATAAAATAAATGATTCAATGCCGCAGATAAAACTAATCAATATTGTAGGAGCAAGACCTCAAATTATAAAGGCTTCCGCTATAAGCAGGGCGATCAGGAAACACTTCTCGGAAAATATCAGTGAAATTATAGTTCATACAGGTCAGCATTATGATAAGGAGATGTCTGATGTTTTTTTTGATGAGCTTGAAATTCATAAACCTCATTATAATCTTGGTGTTGGTTCAGCCCGCCACGGTCGGCAAACTGCTATGATGATTACAGGTATTGAAGATGTCCTCCTTGGAGAGAAACCCGATTGTGTTTTGCTCTATGGCGACACCAATTCTACTCTGGCAGGGGCAGTGGCAGCCTCAAAGCTTCACTATCCTGTTGTCCATATCGAAGCCGGACTCAGATCATTCAATAAGACCATGCCTGAAGAATTAAACAGGATTATGAGTGACCATTCGTCAACTCTGCTTTTCGCCCCTACGAATGCTGCTTTTAAGAATCTAATGAGTGAAGGGTTCAAACCGGAAAACAGTCCTCCGTATTCTATCGATAATCCGAAAATATATCTTACCGGTGACATAATGTATGATAATACATTGTTTTTTGCAGGACTCGCTGAAAAAAAGAAAGCAACATTCCTTGATCGTTTGTCTCTGGTAAGAAATGAATATGTGCTTGTTACAATCCATCGTGATAGTAATACAGATGATATAGTTGTATTGAATGAAATACTCGTTACGCTGAAAGCGCTTGCTGAAGAAAAGAATTTAATAATGGTGATGCCGTTGCATCCCAGAACGATTGTTTCGCTTAAAACAAAACTCAAAAGTCTTTATGATAATCTGATCAATTGTGAACTTATTAAGATTATTCCTCCTGTTAGCTATCTTGAAATGAATCTTCTTGAGAAAAACTGCAGAATGATTATAACTGATTCAGGAGGTGTCCAGAAGGAATCACATTTCTTTAAAAAACCCTGTATTGTACTCAGGAAGGAAACCGAGTGGATTGAACTGGTCAATAATGGAACTGCAAAACTAGTCGGAGCCGACCCTGGTCGTATCAGATCAGAGTTCCTGAATTTTCTGGATTTGACGACTCCTCTTGAATATCCGGGTTTTTATGGTGATGGAAAAACAGCAGAATTTATTTTAAGCGAAATACTTCTGATGTTTGAAAAAGAGACAGTTTTATGATGTTAAATTCTGTTAAAATGAGTAATATTGTCTTTTACAATTGCTTATGGAAAGAATCTTAAAAGATAGCAGAGTGCTGGTAACTGGCGGCGCCGGTTTTATTGGTTCAAACCTGGTGGATTCTTTTTTGCAGTCAGGAAACAGAGTTGTATGCCTTGATAATTTTTCCACCGGAAAGAGAAAAAATATTGAGACTTTTCTGGACAATCCGAAGTTCAGACTTATTGAGGGTGACATACGCAATTATGAAGATTGTCTGAAAGCCGTTGAGAATATAGATGTTGTTTTCCACCAGGCTGCACTGGGATCCGTACCAAGATCAATTAAGGATCCCGTTACCTCAACTGATGTTAATATCGGAGGGTATGTTAAAATGCTTTTTGCATCAAAAGAATCGGGTGTTAAAAGATTTATCTATGCAGCAAGCTCTTCAACCTATGGTGATCATCCTGATCTGCCCAAAGTTGAAGATAAAATTGGTGCACCTTTATCCCCATATGCTATCACCAAATATGTTGATGAATTGTTTGCTGCAAATTTTGCTAAAACATATGGTATAGATGTTATAGGATTGAGATATTTTAATGTTTTTGGAAGGCGGCAGGATCCGGATGGAGCTTATGCAGCGGTTATTCCAAAATTTATGAAAACTCTTATGAAACACGAAGTACCTCTGATAAATGGTGATGGTTCGGTTTCACGTGATTTTACTTACATCGACAATGTGGTTCAGGCCAATCACCTGGCATCTGTAGTGCAGAATAAAGAGGCTTTGAATCAGGTTTATAATGTTGCCCATGGCGAAAGAACCTCACTAAATCAGTTGTTCACCTTTATACGTGCACTTGCGGCTGACTTTGACAGCAGCATTCTAAAGATCGAGCCATTATATGGTCCTGCAAGAGAGGGAGATATACCTCATTCACTTGCCTCTATTGAAAAGGCTAAAAAACTATTATACTATTCTCCTTCGTTTAATGTGGAGCAAGGCCTTAAAGAGGCAGTAAAATGGTATTGGAAGAATTTGTAACATTTGTTACAATACATATCAGAATAATCACAGAGTCAGCCATATACTATTTTCAGTTATGTGACTGACGAAGCGGTAGCATTATTAATATCATAGATAAAAGCCGGTAGGCAAATGGTGAAAGTAAAAATTATGATCAAAAATCGCATAGACGAATCAGTACCTTCCTTTTGTCTTTATACTTTTGTCTTTTATCTTTTTAGTTTATGAATTTTTGTTTTTTCACTGTTACGATATGATTGAAACAATTAAAGGCAGGGTTATCAGGATTTTTAAGAATCATTCATTGCCACGATGGATAGTGCTTCTTATTGATCTGGGGACCGTCTTTTGCTCTTTCCTTATTGCATACATGCTCAGATATAATTTCGAAGTATATACTTTTGAGATTTCAATGGTATTCAGACAAGCTTTTTTTGTTCTTGTTGTTTATGCACTTTTCATTTTGATTTTCAAATCCTACAGCGGAATGATCAGGCATACCACGATAAGAGATGCATATAAAATCATATTAACAAACATAATTGCTCTTGTAGTTCTGTTTGTGATTACATTGCTAAGCAGAAAAAATGGATGGAATCCGATTTTAGATATCCCGCTTTCAATCCTGCTGATTCATTCGGGAGCCGTTACAATACTTCTATTCTTTTTCAGAGTATTTGTAAAAATATTTTATGAATTTGCCTCCTCTCCTTCACAAGCGCGGAAAAATGTTCTGATCTATGGGTCAGGTGAAATGGGGATCCTGGTAAAACGCCTTCTTGAAGGTGATCCTAAAAATCAGTACAGGTTAAAGGGTTTTATAGATGATGACAAAAAAATTCAGGGAAAGAAAGTTGATGGTTACCAGGTTTTCTCCCGCCAGGTTCTTACTAAGGAATTTATCGAGGATGAAGAGATAAAAGTTTTTATTATAGCAATAAACAGTCTTCTGCCTGCAAAGAAAAAAGAAGTAATTGAATCGATGATCGGATTTGGATGCGAAATACTTGATACTCCTTCATTCGATAACTGGATGAATGGTCACCTTGAAGTGAAAAACCTTCATAAAGTTAAATTTGATGACCTGCTCGGAAGAGATCCTATTAAGCTTGATCTGAATAAAATACAAACCGGATTAACTGGCAAGACTATACTTGTGACAGGAGGTGCAGGATCAATCGGATCAGAAATAGCAAGACAACTTACACGTTTCAATTCAAAACAAATAATTATTGTTGATCAGGCTGAAACACCTTCCTTTTTTCTTGGAGAGGAATTGAAAACCAAATTACTAGGATGCAATTTCAGAACAATAATCGGAGATGTAACGCGTGCCGATGATATGGAAGTAATTTTCAGAAAATACAGACCTGAAATTGTTTTTCATGCTGCAGCATATAAACATGTGCCTATGATGGAGATTCACCCTCATCAGGCATTCCGCGTAAATGTAGGGGGTACAAAAATTATTTCTGAGTTAGCAATAAAATACAAGGCAGAGAAATTTGTAATTATATCTTCTGATAAAGCCGTAAACCCCACGAATGTGATGGGTGCAACTAAAAAGATTTGTGAGCTGCTTGTGCATGCTTATTCAAAAAGAACAGATATTAAAACACAGTTTATTACTACCCGTTTTGGTAATGTACTCGGGTCAAACGGTTCTGTAATTCCGCTTTTCAACAAACAGATTGCAGAAGGGGGGCCCGTGACTATAACCCATCCTGATATAACACGTTTCTTTATGACTATCCCTGAGGCATGCCAGCTTGTTCTAGAGGCCGGATTTATGGGAAATGGTGGTGAAATTTATGTTTTCGATATGGGCGAACCTGTGCGGGTCATGGATGTCGCACTGAACCTTATAAGGCTGTCAGGCCTGGAACCGTATAAGGATATCCAGATTAAGGTTATTGGATTGCGTCCCGGGGAGAAACTGTTTGAGGAGCTTTTTTCAGCGGATGAACCTATGATTCCTACGCATAATCCAAAGATCAGCATAGCTCAGGTAGCTGATTCGGATTTTAAAACCATAAATTCAAAGATTGAAAATATTCTGTTATCCCTTAACGAGATGTCCGAAACCAGAGTAATTGAAGAGATGCAGAGAATAGTCCCCGGATACACCAGCAAGTTCGAACTCATGGATAAGCAACCAGGGGAAACTGCTTTACACGAACTCACTTAGGCAGATTCTTCACTTCCATGATAGATCGTTGCAGGCTGTTCCCCGAATTTTTTACCTTAAACTAATATCTTTTATTTATTATGTCTTCAAATACTCCAAGGAAAGTTTTCGTCAGCGGTTGTTTTGATCTTCTTCATTCCGGACATATAGCTTTTCTGAAAGAGGCTGCCCAGTTTGGTGATCTATATGTTGGAATCGGATCAGATAAGACTATTGCTGACCTGAAAGGTCGCAAAACAATAAATTCTGAAGAAGAACGTCTGTACATTCTTGACGCATTGACCTGTGTTCACAAGGTTAAAATCAACTCTGGAAGCGGAATCCTTGATTTTCTCAGCGATATGAAATCACTTAATCCGGATATCTTCATTGTAAATGAAGATGGTCATACACCTGATAAGGAACAGATATGCAAGGATTTTGGGATTGAATACAAAGTATTAAAAAGAATTCCTTATGCAAATTTGCCTGTGCGGTCAACCACATCGTTAAGAAAAGAAACACCTATTCCTTACAGGATTGATCTTGCTGGTACCTGGATAGATCAGCCTTATGTTTCAAAATATGGTTCCGGCTGGGCAATAACTGCCTCTATTGAACCAACTATAGAGTTTAATGAACGTTCAGGGATGGCTACTTCTACCAGGAAGAAAGCTATCGAATTATGGAATGATAATCTTCCTATGGAGAACCCTGAGAAGCTGGCTAAGATTCTTTTCAGATATGATAATGATCCGGGAACAAAAGATGTAAGTGGATCACAGGATTCAATCGGAATTACAATGCCGGGAATTAACAGGTTTTTTTATGAAAAGGAAAAGTACTGGCCCTCCAGATTTGAATCAATATCTGATCTGTCGGTTATTAAATGGCTTGAAGACCGGCTTTATATGGTTACCCTATGGCCCAGGCCACCAGAATTCGTGGTTCTGGAAAATACAAATATTTCCCAGGATAACGTAAAAAAATTGACAGATGCAGCTGAAATGGCCTGGGATGGATTGGCCAGAAAAGATATTAAGCATTTTGCCCGGGGTTTTTCTGACTCGTTCAGTTCCCAGATACGGATGTTCCCTAAAATGATGAATGACAAAATTGCTAAAATCATCGATACACATCGTGACAAAGCGCTCTCATGGAAGTTATCTGGTGCCGGTGGAGGAGGATATCTTATACTTATAAGTGAAGAGGAAATAAAAAACGCCATCAAAGTCAAGATCAGGACAAAAGATTATTGGATTTAATCTATTAAGATGTAATAAGTTAACAATAATACCAGATGAAAAAAGTTGCATTAATTTCAGGCATTACAGGTCAGGACGGCTCTTATCTTACAGAATTACTTCTGGAAAAAGGCTATATAGTTCACGGAATAATACGGCGATCCAGCTCATTCAATACTTTCAGGATAGATCATATTTATAATGATTCCAGGTACATAAATAAAAGTTTTTTTCTGCACTATGGCGATTTAACGGATTCGAGCAATCTGAACCGTCTGGTTGAGAAGATTCAACCGGCTGAAATATATAACCTTGGTGCCCAATCCCATGTTCAGGTATCATTTGAAGTTCCGGAATATACAGCTGAAGTTGATGGGGTAGGAACTCTCAGGTTCCTGGATGCTATTAAAGAAACAGGCTTAAAAACACGTTTTTACCAGGCCTCAACATCAGAACTTTATGGTAAAGTTCAGGAAATCCCTCAGACTGAAAAAACGCCATTTTATCCAAGGAGCCCATATGCTGCTGCAAAATTATACGCTTACTGGATTGTGATAAATTACAGGGAAGCATATGATGTTTTTGCGAGCAATGGCATTCTCTTTAATCATGAAAGTGAACGAAGAGGAAAAACTTTTGTTACAAGAAAAATCACGGTTGCTGCTTCCAAGATAATCTTAGGACAGCAGGAGAAATTATCCCTTGGAAATCTCGATTCAAAACGTGACTGGGGGTATGCCCCTGAATATGTTGAAGGAATGTGGCGGATTCTTCAGGCAGATCAGCCCGATGACTTTGTTTTGGCGACAAATGAAACACATTCGATCAGGGAATTTGTGGAAGAGACATTTAAGGTATTAGGAGAAGAAATCCAGTGGAAAGGTTCAGGTATTAATGAAAAGGGCATCCTGAAATCATCAGGGAAGACAGTAGTAACAATTGATCCAAGATATTTCAGGCCTACTGAAGTTGATCTTCTGATCGGAAACCCTGGCAAAGCAAAGGAAAAACTGGGTTGGGAACCGAAAACCACTTTCAGGGATCTGGTCAAAATCATGGTTGATTCAGATTTTGAAAAAGCAAAAAAACGCATCGAATAACAGGCAAGGAGCAAGGAGCACAGTGCACAGGGGATGCTAATACAAGTTTTTCTTTACGACCTTTGTGCCTCCTTTGAGTCCTTTGTGGTTAATGGATTTCATTACCTCACTTTATTTTAGAAAATCTGAAAATATCATGGAAAAATCAAGTAAGATATACTTAGCTGGCCACAACGGGTTGGTTGGTAGTGCAATTGAAAGGAATTTAGCTTCCAAAGGATATGAAGATATAGTACATACCCCGTTTCCGCCCTATGATCTTACCGATCAGCATATTGTAAGCGATTTCTTTAAAAAGGAAAAACCTGAGTATGTTTTTCTCGCAGCTGCCAAAGTAGGAGGTATAGTAGCAAATAATACATACCGGGCACAATTTATTTATGAGAATATGATGATTCAGAACAACATCATTCATCAAAGCTATATTCATGGTGTCAAAAAACTTCTGTTTCTCGGGAGCTCCTGTATTTATCCAGCGAATTGCCCTCAGCCTATAAAAGAAGAATATTTACTGACAGGAGAATTGGAATATACCAATGAACCTTATGCAATTGCCAAGATAGCTGGTATTAAAATGTGCGAATCGTACAATATTCAGCATGGAACAAATTTTGTTTCTGTTATGCCGACTAATCTGTATGGTCCTAACGATAATTACAATCTTGAAACATCACATGTACTGCCTGCATTAGTCCGTAAAATGCATTTAGGAAAATGTATCGAAAACGATGACTGGGGAGCACTTCGGGAAGATCTGAAGAAGCGTCCGATTGAAGGTTTTAATGAAAATTCCAGTGAAACTGAGATCTTACAAATTCTTAGTAAATACGGTATTAAACTTGTTAGAAGCTCCCGGAACGTAACACCAGGGATCAAACACCCGGTAACAATTGCTTTATGGGGATCGGGAAACCCTTATCGTGAATTTCTTTACGTTGATGACATGGCAGCGGCATGTGCTTTTGTGATGGAACATGTTGACTTTAATGACTTGAAACCAGACAAAGGTCCTGTTCTTAATACACACATAAATATTGGGACCGGCAGAGATCTTACAATTAAACAACTTGCAGAACGCATCAAGGGAATAGTCGGATTTGATGGTCAGCTGAGCTGGGATAGTTCCAAACCAGACGGAACCTACCGGAAATTGCTTGATGTTTCAAAAATTAACAGATTAGGGTGGAAAGAAAAAATCAGTATGGAAGAAGGCCTAAAGATGGTTTATGGTAAGTATTTGAGTTAAAAAACATGAGTGAAAAACATATATTCAAATTCGCTTTTAAAGTAGCAAATGGGATATAAATCAGAGAAATTTGATAATTATTGTTTAATTTCCAGGTCAGCCAGTTTGCTTATTAAGTTTTCTTTAGTTTTCCTGTTATCAATTTCAGATATAAATTTACATGCTCAAAGGCTGATTATAGATAATTCAAATTTCTTTTATCAGATCTCACCAATATACGACTTTAAAAAAAGTATAGTAAGTTTAACATTCGATGATGGATACCTGAGCCAGTTTAAAACTGCTCTGCCTCTGCTGAAGTCAAGAAATCTGCCCGCTACATTCTATGTTATAACCGGGAATATTGACAGTACAATAAAAAATCTGATTTTGGAGAATGTTTCCACTGATTATGAAATCGGGTCCCATTCAGTCACCCATCCTGATTTATCCAAAATAAGTGATGCTGACGTTTATAAAGAGCTCTTTGATTCAAAAACTTACCTGAAAAAATATTTTGGCATAAATTCGGGATTAACAATGAGTTATCCCTATGGTGTTTATACGCCTTCAATTCTTCAGATCACTAAAAGTATGTATTTGGCCGCAAGAACAACTGATCCGGGTTATAATTCGTTTTATCTACTTAACAGATATGCACTCAAAGCTTATGGTTTTGATGATAAAACAGGAATTACAAGAGCAAATTCCAGGATTGATTATGCAATAAAGAACCATTTATGGTTAGTAGAAATGATTCATGCGATAGACAATGGAACTTACTTATCACTCGACTCTGTAACTCTTTCAGAACATCTGGATTACATAGTAAATTCTATAGATAATATCTGGTGCAGCAATGTAGGAAACGTAATAAAATATTTCGATGAATCAGAGAAGGCCAAAGTTGAATGCGACCTTTGCAATGATACGATATACAAGATCAGGCTCAATGATTTATTGAATGACTCAATATATAATCAACCATTGTCTTTAAAGATTAAAATACCTGTAAA
>Ga0182021_10009578_pt1 | contig 11488 bp, 11 predicted proteins | sample 612E3MmetaG_FD_120493 | JGI IMG/M metagenome (GOLD analysis project Ga0182021, IMG submission 120493) | Permafrost microbial communities from Stordalen Mire, Sweden - 612E3M metaG (Illumina Assembly) | ecosystem: Environmental > Terrestrial > Soil > Wetlands > Permafrost | place: Sweden...
CAGACTCGAACTGCCCTTTTTAGCTCCGGAGGCTAACGCTCTGTCCACTGAGCTACAGGGGCGGGCGAAGAGATTTTACTCGACAATTATTGTCCGGATGAGCGATAGAAGCCGCTAGGCTAACGCTCAATTTTTGATTATTACGTCATTCTTGGAAATGGTCAAGGGTTGAACGTTTAAGTATTTAAATCCACGAGGCAAGCGCTCATTAATATTATCGAACCGTTCATTTATAGAGTCAAGGGTTTAGTGTTTTCTATGGGGTAAGAAGACATGCAGTGTATTCAGGGAAAAGATAAACCTTTCAACCATTAAAACAATGGATAAAGGAGGTGAAGGCTGGAATACCAAGAATAATTGCATTAACTAATGCATATATAAAAACAGAAATATACAAAATATCTAAGGCAAGACCGTGATTAATTCCCTTATCCGCATAATCAAGGTATCTGTTGGGGAAAGTAAAACATAATATATGCGTTTGTACTGGTTTAAAATCATTTAGTTCATCTTCAATATATCCCCATTTTTTCTCAATGTGCTTTGCGTGTACTTCAAGGTGATTTTTTAGAAACCTATTCCTGATTTCAATTGTATATAGTGACAAAGTAATGACGGTAAGTAATAAATATTTATACCATGACTGTGTACCTGCTAAAATTATCCCCACACCTGTCAAGAAAAAACCTAATGTTGTAAAGCGGTAAGTTACTACCGCAATCATATATGATGATAGATGGCTGTACATAGCCCGCAAATCATTTTCATTATCTGGTAGTTTTTCAGATGATTTTATTAGATTGCTATTTTCTGCCATAAAATACTCCTTATAATGTGGAGTCCAGTGGATTTATTAATCATGAAAACACAATTTTATAATCTGCCATTATTGGTTAAAGCAATAAATTCTTCTAGCGTGATAATAATCACCTCTTGACTATCGTGAATCCATGTCTTGAATTCTTCTGTTTGGTAAAACTCTTTCTATCTCCATTTCCCGCCTAACAAGGCTGAATATATGGAACTATCCACCTTTTTCAGCCTGCCCATTGGTTTTTCCCGTACGTTTACTAATTATAAACCAAGCGAGTGGGGGAATAGAACAAATATGTTGCTTTTTATCATTTAATCTCGTACACTCTAGTATATATGTTCTATTTACTTCATTACCATATTGTGCTATAATCTCCCAAGTGGGTTGTATTCAATACTTGACAAAAAGACGATTCTGTGGTATAATTAGATAGTGGAAATAGTTCTAAAAAGACACGTTAGGGTGTTTGCATTAACCAAAAATATGGGTGAGTTAGAAACAGCCTAACCTGTTCTAACCGCCCTTATTTTATAGTAAGTAAATAAGGAGAAAAGAAATGACTAGGTATGAAGAGTTAATTGAAAAAAGCACGGAAGCACCATATGACATGACGGACGAAGAGACGCAAGAACTACAGCAACTACAGCAACTACAGCAACTACAACATGACTTATTGTGGACTCCGCCCACTGAGTTCAAGACTTCAACAATCGGTGGGGGAGTAAAAACAGAGACAATAAAAATTCCATTCTAATAATCTTCTCTACCAATGAAGACATAATGGAATTATGGATTATATACAGATTTATTACTATCAGCCTATCCCATAGCCACTATCGTAAGATATTAATATTATCGAGATACCACAATTAATTAATTTTATAAGAAAGATTTCGGATTATATTCATATTTAATAACAAAAAATGGCAGAATAGTTCCGGATATTGCACTTAGAGGGGATTGGCTAGGGAATAGAATTACTCAGGTAAGGGGGTAAGAGACAAACCGAGAATACTTAACTCTAAGATTTTGCGAATTTACACATTCCGTGAGAAATTTTCAATATTTTTGGAAATTTCCTACCCGCATCACCCCCATTCTGTGAATTTTTGATAATAAAACAAGTATTTTATCAAAATGTGGGTAGATATTCGGAAGAAAATGTTAATTTGATTGATATAGAAAAGGAGGATTTTTGATGAAGCAATTTGATGAAAAAGAAATTGAAAAGCTAATTTTGGAAAAACTAAATATGCCGAGCAATCTTAAAGTATGGTGTTTCAAATGCTATGCGCTGTGGGCAGATTATAAAGGGCATGACTTGGGGCATGACTTGGGGCATGACTTGGGGCATGACTTGGGGCATGACTTGGGGCATGACTTGGGACATGACTTGGAAAATGACTTACCACAAGAGATAGCCTGCAAATTCTGCAAGAGAAAAACAGTTTCCCCTGAAATGATAAAAAGAATGATAGAGAGATATGGAGTATGGAATTAGAAGAAATAGAAATTATTAAGAAAGAGATTCTAAATGAATACAAGATATTTCCACGGTATATAACATTTAAGTGTGTTTGCGGAAATGTTTGGGGAGTCAGTACGGAATGGAATGAAAACCATGCTATCACAAAAAAGGATTTAGTTTGTAGGAAATGCGCAACCGAAAAAGTAGCGCGTAATTTATAACAGATTTAGAAAGGAAGATATAGAGATGGTGAATAAAACAAATAACAATAAGGAAGGTAAGCGCGATTTTACCTTTTATAAGAATTCTACCTATATAGTTAACAGGTATGGAGTTGATGCAGCTTGTGTTCATGGAGTAATTTGGAATCGTTCAAAAACCGAAGGTTTTGTATGTGAATTATCTTATCAGACAATCGGAAATTTACTTCATATATCCTATAAAAGGGTTCGTAAAGCTGTTGATATTTTACAGAGAGATGGTTTTATTGTTTGTGTTCCATCAACCAAAAATTATATGACCATTGCATACAAATATGTTCCTGAAAAGGCAGAAATATTCCTAGATGAAAATGAAATGGTTACATTAAAATGTAATGATAACCGTAAAAAGGAACATAAGGAATCTAAATACAAACAAGTGAATAAAATTGATGGGACAAATCATCCCACCCAATCTGATAATAATAATCTGGAAGAAGTGGGACAATTTGTCCCAAAGGGTGGGATAAATAATCCCAACAATGAACAAATTGATGGGACAAATCCTCCCCTAATAAAGAAATCTCTTAAAGAACTAATAAAGAAAAATGAAGTTTTTGAGGATACTGTGGAAACCCCCAATAAAACTTCATCTATTTATAGTTTGACTGTTAAGCAATTAAGAGACAAGATTTTTGACTTGATAGTGATTGCTCGTGAAAACCAAAAGAATAAAAATGAATTCTTCAAATCTATAGAGAAAAACGTTCCTGATGGAAATTTTGAACTTGGCAATTGTGAAGATAAAGAGTTGCTAATCAAATTCATTAATGATGCCGAATCATATATTCAGACAAATGGATTGAAGCACAGAACTGATGAGATAAAAGCAAGAATCAAAGGATTGGTTGAGAAAAAATATTACATAAATTGTGTATCAAAGAAATGGGATGATTTTATTGATTATGCTTATAGACAAGAAATAAATAAGAATTATAAAATTGAAAGATTCATAGAGTATTTGGAGGAGACTGATTATGAGCGCAAGTATGTTTCACCAGATAAATTTATGGAACGCTATCCCCAAGCTTTTATACATCCATCTGGATTTAAAGAAGATTTTTGTGCACCATTACCCCCGCGAACACCAGAAAAAGATATTGCACCTATGCCAAAGGGTTTAGGTAGGAAAAGACATCTTGGACTTGAGGATGAGGAGATAGAACCTACCTCGCAATAAAAACAAAATCAACTGGTGAATTATAAAGCGAACCTTGAGCGGGCGGAGGCAAGCGCTGGAGGCGCTGAAAAAGCCAAAAAAATCCCCTACCCTTTTGAGCACAACAGACACACCTTTATGCACTTTAGTACCCCCACCCCTTTAGTGGGTGGAAGGGTACAAAGCGCAGCAAGAAGGGGTAAGCCGTGCGGCAAGGGGAGGGGATGCCCGCCCGCGATAGATGAGCGGTGAGAAGTTAGATTGAAAGCATAAAAGCAGGGTGAAATAATAAAGGCGGAATGTGAGCGAGGTCGTCAGGCAGAGTTTTTTAGCCTGACGGGCGAGCGAAAATGACGCCGACAAAGATATTTATAATAAGCATTTTAAAAGAAATCGGCTGTACCAGTTTTGGGCAGCCGATTTTGAATCCACTTTAAGGGATATTATTAGGGCGATTTTCGATTTGATACCTTATTATCTTTAAAGACTTTCCCGTTAAACTAATAAAGCTGATTCTATATTTTCTCTGAAATTATTTTCGTCTTCATTATTATAAAATGGGACACCAATCAAGCGATATTGTAATTTTTCGTCAATTTTCAGGATTTTGCTTCCAAACTCTTTAGTTATTTCTTTTAGAAAGTCTTCTTTCCAGCGGTCATGTTCCAATAGATGACCGCCTTTCGGTTCAATGAAGATTTGATAAGTAAGTGACTTTCCACTATTCTCAAGCATGAATAAAACGAAATCGGGTTGAAAAGCCTTACCATCAGAAAAATTATAGATTGCAAAATGTCCTTCGTTGCGGATAAGATAAATGCTTTCATAATGTTCTTTTTGTTTATCGATGAATCTGTCAAGCGCTCGTACAAATGCTTTTTCTTCGCTTGTCCCATAAATCGTATTAAAAGCAAACCAATCTTTGGTCGAGACAAAATTCTCAAACTGAGCATCATCTTTCGCCCGCTCATTGTCTTTGGAGAATTTGAGAAGTTTATCGTTGAAAACTTCGTGTATGCGAGAGTAATAAAATTCCCGTGACCCTTCATATTTTGTATCTTGCTGGCGAACTTCTGTTTCAATTTCACCAAGTAAATCCAGCACAGCATTTAGTTTTTCAACCTTGTTTTGTTCAAGTTGATATACATTTCCCTGAAAGGTAATTTCCAACCCACCTAGATATTTATCTGATGTAATGAATTCTTGCATAGATTCAAGGTTAGGGAAGTAATGTCTAATTGATTCAAATGTATAAAAAGGATTTCTAGCAATTGCAGAATAGATAATGTTCTTTTCAATCTCTTTTAATGGTAAATCCTTTCTTTTTTCCTCCAATAATACTGCCTTTTGTTTTGTTCCATCGAGCACCGTGCTAACTCCACCATGACCTGTAGCAATGACATGAATATAATTCTTGCTCCTAATGCCTAAATCCATAAATGATTTAACATGTTGATAATCCTTTTCGATTGACTTATTTGTGTAAATTAATCCATATTTGTAAAACCGCGTCCTCTTGAATGACTCTTTGAGTTTTATTTCCTTTGTGACTTCGTTCTCATCTATAATACCTTGTTCAACCAACGCAGCACGGATTTCAGCAATATAACGGGAATTATTAATACTGTGATAGTGCAATACTTCAATTACACGCAATTCATGTTCAAGATTGTTATCGAATTTGCGGCGGAAGCGGTCAGGGTTTTCAGGAAGCACAAAAGGAAAGTAACGTGCGCCGCGTCCGATTAACTGAGCTTCGGAGATAGTTGTCGAACCAAGTTTTGCCCTACCGGTATCACGTGGTTCATAACAACGGACAATATCAAACAGATTAAGAACATCCCAACCCTCAGAGAGTTTTTGCACTGCGAAGATAGCCCGAATACGGTTATTTCTATCCTCCAAAGTATTTACAAGAATTTGATAATTTACCTTTTCTTCTTCGTCATTCACAGATAAACAAAACTCTTCGCGGAATTCTTGTTTTATTCTTTCGGCAAGTTGTTCATCTTTTATTTTATTTTCATCAAAGAATTTAAAAGCACGCTGAATAATTAGAATATCCGACTTACGGATATTAGCAATTTTCTTTCCATCCAGTGTGTCAATTATTTTATGAAAGTTTGCTTTATTTTCCTGCGATTGAGCAATAGTTCGTTGTGCTTTGAACAAAAGTACAGGTTTGAGATTGATTCGATATTTTGCAGCGACCTCTTGTTTGTATTGGCTAAGAATCAATGCTTGAATAATTCGCTCATCTAAATCAAAATCAGAATAAACTAAAGTCACATCTTTTGAAAATCGGTCATTACGAAATTCGGGTAAATCATAACGATAGATGACTTTATTTCGATATTTGTTGACCATTGCTGGATTGATGTAATCATGTGTAGCTGTAAATTCGAGTAGGAGATTACCTGAATTCTTTTCAAAAATTGTTTGTACAGTATTCTCCCAAGTCGGTCTAAGAATCTCCATTTGCTCTTGGGTGGCAGCACTCATGTGATGCGCTTCATCCGCAATCAGAACAATCTTATACTTTCTAAAATCTTCAAATGTAATTGCATTTTCTTTTTGAGTAGTTAAATCAATGTGAAGTTGTTGAATTGTTGAAAAGCAGATATTTATATCATTTAGATTCACCCCTTCAAAATTATCTACGGGAGTAATGCGCACGCGTTGGTTTCCAATCGTGATTTCATGATTGAAAAGATATTTAATGGAAGCGGGATTGAGGAAATTATCTTTCGTCTTTTCAATGATATTGGTGGAATTCACAAAGAATAGAAAATTACGATAACCTTGTTCATAAAGATAAAGAATCAATCCAGCCATTATCAGCGTTTTACCGCTTCCAGTTGCCATATTGAATAAGAAATGTAGGGGTAAAGTTTTATTTGGAAATTCGGTTTTATAACAATAGAAGAAACGTACAAAGGCTTCGATTTGATAATCGCGCAAATCAAATGTTGGATTAAGATTTAATTTAACAGAATCGGGAATTTCTTTTTTGAGAAAGCCCATGCTAGAAACAACATTGAGCGTTTCATAAAGAAATAGTTCGGGCATTATACTTCTCCGTAAAATACTTTATTCAATGCCTTATCTTCTTTAGTGACCTTGAATTGTGCATCGTCAATCTCTGATAGATTTACATATAGCTGATTCTTATCAAGTAGTTCCACCAGTAATTTCTTTTGCTTTACCAATCCTTTTACTTCCTTCCCCAGCGCTTCAAAGTCCTTGATTGCTTCTTCTGGTATTTTGGGGTTGACATACCAATTTAAAAATGAACCTTCAGCCATCTCGCACCAGATTTTTAGAAGTTCCTTGCTGGTTTTTGCGGACAGAATACGTTCCATGAAAGCTTCGTTGAATTTCATAAGTTCACAATATATAAAATTTTTATCACCAATGACCTTTGCAACCCGACATGCTGTAATTGTCTCTGCATAATCCATCTGTTCGCACATAATAAACTGTCGATTTCCATTATCTTCTTTATTTAGCTCTAATACTGCTTGAGCGGTTGTTCCACTCCCAGCATGAAAATCTAATATGATATGGTTTTTATCAGATTGGGTACTTATTCTTAATATTTTCTTGATTAAATCCACTGATTTTGGAAAAGCGAATGGGGTTTTACCGAACAATCTTCCAAGCTCTTCTTTACCATTTTCATGATTAATAGATTTGTCTAACCACAGCGCCTTCTCTTTCGTAAATGCTACCCCATTAACCAGATAATCTTTTCTAAATATTCTATAAACACCAGTTGATGTTTTATGCCCTCTCAATAACTCGATATTTCCAGATACCTTTTTCCTACTCCATGTCCAGCATCCCTCTTCATCTTTGGAATTCTTTGGCAATGCCCTTTCAGTATATCCACCTTCTTTTTGAAGGGACACACTTCCATTTTTGGGATTAACATAAATAGGATAATATAAGTTGGGTCTGTTCAATCGTGTAAAGACAGGGTTTCTATTTCTTAGTTCTAACTCTCGATATTTACCTTTAGAATCGGTTTTATTATATGCTTGTATAGCTTTTTCATCTTTTGGAATGGGGAATAAGGATTTATACCCAACAATTTTAGTGTAAACAATTAAATATTCGAAGGTTTTAGCCAGAAATTTATCTAGAGTACGCCCACGTGGATTAGTTTGCGCAACAATGTTTGCTATAAAATTATCTTTTCCGAATATTTCATCAAGTAATATTTTTAAGTACGCTTGTTCATTATCATCACAACTGATAAATATCACCCCATCGGAAGATAGAAGTTCTCTGGCGACTTCAAGTCGATTCTTCATGAAGGTTAACCAAGTAGAGTGATTGAAGTTATTGTTATAACCAAACGAATCGTTTCCCGTGTTATACGGCGGGTCAATGTAAATCAGCTTTACCTTTCCACGAAATTGGCTCATAAGTGTGTACAAAGTAAGCAGGTTATTACCTTTGATAATTAGGTTTTCACGATTCATACCGTTTTCATCGCGCTTGAAGTCTTTGACTGGTTTTTTGCCTTTCGCTGTATAGCGAGCGAAATTGGTTAATACTTTTGGGTCAAGTAAACGATTAATTTCGTCTTGTGCTAATACCTCATTAAAAAATATTTCCTCGCGATTTTCTTCTTCCCTTGTCTGTCCGCCTTCCAATACTGTATCTTTATAAGCCCATGCCAAAGCAACTTCGCCGCGCTCACTCAAATACTTGTCACCAATGGTTAAGCCAACACGATTTCGAAAACGAGTATATGAGTTATCTAGAAAATTTTTTTGGGTTATGTACTCAAGAAAGATATTGATATTAAATACCCAACGTCCCTCTATCTCCTCGAAGAACTTTGCTTCGATGTCCTTGTCCGAGAGTAAAAGTTTTACAAGGTCGCGGTCTATCTTCCATGCGCGGTCTTGAACAGCGGCAATTAGTAATTCGCCTTCATCGTCTACAAAGTTGTGATTGGTTTTGAGCAGGTCAATTAGTTTCGAGTTGAAGGACATAATTTCTCCCTTGAGGATATATTAACTTTATTATACAAGCTTATAACCAGTAGCACAAAGAATTGGTTTTTTTATATAATAGATTATTACCCGCCTAATATCTGAGTCTTTTCTATTTGGGGGTTTATTGCTAGAATCGTTTTATTCAATAGGAGGATAATCAAGTGTGGGAAACAATCAAAGATGTAACCCTTTTTATTATTGCTTTTTGGGGAGCGATTATTTCAACCGTACTAGGTGTCCGTGAAATTATAAAAGAAAGAAGAAACATAACTATATTCTTATTATTTTATGAATTTCAAGGGGCTTACATTCTCTCAATAGTAAATACAGGACGAAGACCCATTAATATTCATAGTTTTAATATGGCAATTAAAGGTATTGAGGCAAAAGACATTTATACGCAGGTTCGAACCGGCCAGTTATTAGACTCAAATCCTGATATAAAAGCCCCTCAATTACCAATGGTGCTAACAGATGGACAATCTGTGGAATTTCACCTTTCTCCTTCGCTAAGTGACTATATTCGTTATAACGGGGTAAAGGTTTCCGTCACTGATTCGGAAGGTCATGTTTATACAAAATATCGCACAATGGAAATTAACGAAAAATACGATAAGCAATAACCTTAGGTGTACATAAACAAGATTAAGAAAGGCAAAATAAAATGTGGGAAACACTGAAAGATATTGGATTACTCCTTGCCGGTGCAGTTATATCCTTAGTAAGTGTATGGATTGAAAGTAAAAGGACGCGTAAGTGGGCATTAGAGGACAGAAAAATCGAAAGAACTATTGCCGCTCGCGAGATTAGATTAAAAGAGGGGGAGGAAATGATTAAACTTACTGCTAGAGAAGTTTTTTATTTTGCTCAAACAGTTTTTAAATTGATTGAAATACAAGATTCCAGTCAAATACAAAGCATTATTAAAATAATAGGAGATTATTATATTTCTTGGGAGGAAGCAGACAAAGGAAAAATTATCTATGAGGTATCAATAAAATCATTAGATGACGAAGAGTTATCTGCTGCTTGGGATAAGGTTCAAATTACCTTTGATTCGTATAAAAAGTATTGTGTTTCATTATCACAATATATTAAAAGTGAGGGACTTAAACCATTTCAGAGACTTCGTGAAAACCACATAGAAGAAGAAAAGGAATCTCGAGAGCTTTATTATTCATCGGTTGCGGGATTATTTAGACGAATTAACGAGCTTCGTTCTCAATAAGTGAAAAGGAGGAAATTGAACCGTGTGTTAAAAAGGTCTTATGAATGTTCAGTGTTAAGAGGTGATAATCATTCTAACATCGAGATATAAATTATGGAAAAGAACTTAGATTTAAACATAAAAATTCTAAAAGATATTCAGGAAAATGGGTCTCCATTAAGGGGATATCATTCTCAAAATATAAAGATAGACTCTTTTTCAGGGGAAGAAATATCTTATAACTTGGAATTACTTCACGATGCTGGATATGTTTTATTTTGGGACGAAGATACCCATATGTCGAGTGAGTACAAAACATTTTTAATTAGGCGATTAACAAATAGTGGAGAAGATTTTGTTAAATTAAGTAGCAATAAAGGCGCAATGGAATGGGTAAAAAAGCAAATATTACCACTTGGAGGAGGAGTAACATTAGAAATAGCAAAGCTTCTCTTAGAAAAATATGTAAAAGAAAAGCTACACATTCCATAACATTTAATAGATTTCTCTGAGGGGACACCTTGGTCGAGCGTATGGCTATTTCAACCGTGCCAAATTATCTATAGGAGAAAAATCTTTATGCGCTTGTAAAATGTCATCATCCACCATTTGGGCATATCTTCCAACCATTATTAAATCTGAGTGCCCTAACATAGCCATCAAATGTAATTCCCCCATACCAGCACGGAGGGACAAAATAACAAAAGTGCGCCGCAACGCATGGGCTGAAAATTTAATCCCCGTTTTGATTGACAGGCGCAACAGCAATTCACGCAAACCGTTTCCCGTCAACCTCCCGCCTCTTTGAGAAACAAAAAGCGGAACTGTGTCAGTAGGTAATGTTCTCCGGTAACTAAGCAAGGCGCGGCGGGTTGCAACACCGACAACAACAGAACGGTCTTTCATGCCTTTGCCTTTTACAATTCTTATTAACCCATTTGTCATTTGTAGGTCAGACCAATTTAAATTACATGCTTCCTGTCTTCTTATTCCACTATCAACCAAAAGTAGAATTACCGCTTTTTCTTTAACATTACAAACGGCAAGAACGCGTTTCAATTCTTCTGCTGATAATACGGGTAGGCGTTTTTTGTCCACTCGGGGCATTTTAAATATTACTGGTTCTGGCAAATATTTTTCAGCAAACCAAAATCTCAAAAGGGTTCTAACTGCTCTGGCATGGTCATGCACCGTGGAAGAGGCTTTATTTTCCCCTATTAGTTTGGCAAGGTACGCTCTTACATGCCGCGCGGTGACTTCTGCGGGTTTGTTCACGCATTGACCCTCCAGCCAAGTTACAAACTTGCCCGCTGTATACGTGTAGAACGTGAGCGTTCCCGTTGTACACCTCATCGCCTGACGCGATAGGTAAAAGTCTGTATACGCGTCCGTGAGAGCAACAGAGGCTAACGTCCAGTTTTGAGTTGTTATTGTTCGATTTAACATAAAAGCCGCCTTTCAGCGGCTAAAATGTGCTTATTGTGCCTTCATCCAGACTCGAACTGCCCTTTTTAGCTCCGGAGGCTAACGCTCTGTCCACTGAGCTACAGGGGCGGGCGAAGAGATTTTAC
>Ga0182021_10009579_pt1 | contig 11487 bp, 10 predicted proteins | sample 612E3MmetaG_FD_120493 | JGI IMG/M metagenome (GOLD analysis project Ga0182021, IMG submission 120493) | Permafrost microbial communities from Stordalen Mire, Sweden - 612E3M metaG (Illumina Assembly) | ecosystem: Environmental > Terrestrial > Soil > Wetlands > Permafrost | place: Sweden...
CGACACCGTCAACGAACAGGCGGGCGTGTCGGCCCAGTTCCTGCAGAAGCCGTTCTCCATGGCCAGCCTGACGGAGGCGATCGACGCGGCGCTGACAAGGGACTGAAGAACTGAACGGCTTAGAGGGCGAAGGCAACTGCACATGAGCGAACCGGAAGGCATGACCTTCTACCGCCCGATGGGCCGGAAGGAACTGGACCTGGTTGCGGCATCGGGGTGGCGCCTATTCCCGCCTCGCCTGCCTGAGCAGCCGATTTTCTATCCTGTCCTCAACCTTGAGTACGCCTCCGAGATAGCGCGGTGGAACATGGAGGAAGCCGGCGCGGGATATGTGGTCCGGTTCCGCGTCGAAGAGGCTTGGGCGAGTCGGTATCCCGTCCGGACGGTCGGCTCGCGGAGACATCAAGAACTCTGGGTCCCGGCGGAAGAACTGGAGGAGTTTAACAGGAACATCATGGGCCAGATCGAACTCGTGGCGGAGTTCCGGCAGGACAGCCCGTAAGCGTAGCCGAGTCTCACCGCCCACCCTTCCCGCCCCATCTCTGCAGCTCCGACGCTTCCCTCGCTCTCCCCGATACGGTACGATTAAGCGACCTTTAATCGAGGCCAGAGAGCCCGAAAGGAAGTGGTTACGCATGCCCCGACGTACCGATATCCGGAAGATACTGCTGCTCGGCTCGGGCCCCATCGTCATCGGACAGGCGTGCGAGTTCGACTATTCCGGGACGCAGGCCTGTAAGGTCCTGATGGAAGAGGGCTTCGAGGTCGTGCTGGTCAACTCGAACCCGGCCACCATCATGACCGACCCCACGTTCTCCCACCGCACCTATATCGAGCCCCTTGTGCCCGAAGTGGTGGCCAAGATCATCGAGGTCGAGCGTCCAGACGCCCTGCTTCCCACCCTCGGCGGCCAGACCGCCCTCAACCTGGCGGTAGCCCTTTCCGAGGATGGCACCCTGGAGAAGTATGGGGTGGAGCTCATCGGGGCCAACTACGAAGCCATCCACCGGGCCGAGGCCCGTGACGAGTTCCGGACCTGCATGGCCTCCATCGGCCTGCGGGTGCCCGACAGCGCCGTGGTGAAGAGCCTGGCCCAGGCTCATGCGGCGCTCGAAGGTGAGGACGGCCTCAAGCTTCCCCTCATCATCAGGCCTAGCTTCACCTTGGGTGGGCACGGGGGAGGGGTCGCCGAGACCCTGGAGCAGTTCGACTCTGTGGTCAAGATGGGCCTCGACGCCTCGCCCACGCATCAAGTACTGCTCGAAGAGAGCGTTCTCGGCTGGAAAGAGTTCGAGCTCGAGGTGATGCGCGACAAGAAGGACAACGTCGTCATCGTCTGCTCCATCGAGAACATCGACCCGATGGGCGTGCACACCGGCGATTCCATCACCGTAGCGCCGCAGCAGACCCTCACCGACCCGCAGTATCAACGCCTCCGCGACGCGTCGCTGGCCATCATCCGGGCCATCGGGGTGGAGACGGGTGGGTCCAACGTGCAGTTCGCTTTCAGCCCCGAGACGGACGAGATCATGGTCATCGAGATGAACCCGCGGGTGAGCCGCAGCTCGGCGCTCGCTTCGAAGGCCACCGGCTTCCCCATCGCAAAGATCGCAGCCAAGCTGGCCGTGGGCTACACCCTGGACGAGGTCTCCAACGACATCACCCGCAAGACTCCGGCCTGCTTCGAGCCGACCATCGACTACGTGGTGGTCAAGACGCCCCGCTGGGCCTTCGAGAAGTTCCCGATGGCCGACCAGACACTCACCACCCACATGAAGAGCGTGGGCGAGAACATGGCCATCGGCCGGACGTTCAAGGAAGCCTTTCAGAAGTCCATGCGCTCCCGCGAGCTGGACGTCCGCCCCGAAGTCCCCGACGACAACGCCGCGCTCGTCGCCAAGATCGCCAAGCCCTCGGCCGAGCGCTACGACCTCATCTTCGAGGCCTATCGCCGGGGCGTGACGCTGAAGGAGCTGTTCGACGCCACCCTCATCGACGAGTGGTTCCTGGAGGAGTTCCGCGAGATCGTGGAGGCCGAGAACCACCTGAAGTCGTTCGCTAAGAAGGGCGGTCTCGCTTCCCTGCCGCGAGAGGAGCTGTGGCATGCAAAGCGGCTGGGCTTCAGCGACGAATACGTCGGGCGCTTCCTCGGCGCCACCGAGCTGGAAGTGCGGGACCGCCGGGTGGCGGAGGGCATCATCCCCACCTACAAGGCGGTGGACACCTGTGCGGCCGAGTTCGAGGCCTACACCCCCTACTTCTACTCCACCTACGAATTGGAGAACGAAGCTCTACCCGTCCCGGACAAGGAATCGGTGATCATCCTGGGGAGCGGCCCCAACCGCATCGGCCAGGGAATCGAGTTCGACTACTGCTGCGTGCACGCCGTCCAGGAGATGCGCGAGCTGGGCTACCAGGCCATCATGGTCAACTGCAACCCGGAGACGGTCTCCACCGACTACGACACTTCCGACCGCCTCTACTTCGAGCCCCTCACTTTCGAGGATGTGCTCAACATCATCGAGAACGAGAAGCCCAAGGGCGTCGTCGTCCAGTTCGGCGGGCAGACTCCGCTCAAGATCGCCGAGAAGCTGCATGCGGCCGGCGTGAAGATCCTGGGCACCTCGCAGGATGCCATCGACCTGGCCGAAGACCGGGAGCGGTTCGGCGAGGTCCTCAAGCGTCTCAACCTCAAGGCTCCGCCTTTCGGGACGGTCCGCAACGAGCAGGAGGCGCTCGCCGTGGCCGAGCGCATCGGCTACCCGGTTCTGGTGCGCCCGTCATACGTGCTGGGCGGCCGGGCCATGGAGATCGTGTACGACAAGGAAAGCCTCCAGCGCTACTTGACCACGGCTGTGAAAGCCTCACCACGGCATCCAGTGTTGATCGACCGCTTCCTGGAGCACTCCACCGAGATCGACGTGGACGCGTTGTGCGATGGTGACGACGTGTATATAGGCGCCGTAATGCAGCACGTCGAGGAGGCGGGCATCCACTCCGGCGACTCGGCCTGCGTCATCCCCACCGTCTCCTTGGGCGATACGGCCGTGCGGCGCATCGAGGAGCAGACGGCGGCGTTGGCCAAAGAGCTGGGCGTCGTCGGGCTCATGAACGTGCAGTATGCCTTGCAACAGAGCGACCACGGCGCCGCCAGCATCTACGTGCTCGAGGTCAACCCGCGCGGCAGCCGCACGGTACCGTTCGTCAGCAAGGCCACCGGCGTCTCGCTCGCGCGCGTGGCCACTCGGGTGATCGCGGGCCAGAAGTTGCGCGACCTCGACCTGCCCGGCTGGGACGAGTCTGTGGCGGCCGGACGGGTGCCTTCCAGACGCGACCTGCAGCACGTGGCCGTCAAAGAGGCCGTGTTGCCGTTCCCGCGCTTCCCCGGCGTGGACACCACCCTCGGCCCGGAGATGAAGTCCACGGGCGAGGTGATGGGCGTCGGCAGCAGTTTCCCGGAGGCCTTCGCCAAGGCGTCCCTTGCGGCCGGAGACCGGCTCCCGCGTAAGGGCTCCATCTTCATCTCGGTGGCCGACGCCGAAAAGGACACGGTGGTCCTCATGGCGCTGATGCTCAGCACCCTGGGCTTCCGTATCCTCGCCACCGAGGGCACGCATCGCGCCCTGGTCCTCAACGGCATCGACTCCACCCCGGTGATGAAGCACACGGTGGGGATGGAGAAGCGCGCGGCCCTGGAAGCCGCGAGGGCCGCGTCCGGCAACGGCGGGCCTTCCGGCAAGGAGGCTGATGCGCCTGCCGATCAGATCACCACGATCGTCGACCTCATCGAGGCGGGCGAGATCGACATGGTCATCAACATCCCGCGCGGCCGGGGCGCCCGCTCCGACGGGTACGAGATCCGGCGCGCCGCGGTGCGCCAGCGCGTGCCGACCATGACCAACGCTGCGGCGGCTCACGCGGCTGTGCAGGCCATCGCCAACGATCACAAGCGCAAAGAGATAAGCGTGGTCTGCCTTCAGGACCTTCACACGCAGCTTGCTGCGGCCGCCACCGCGCGGAGTGCCCAGGCCGGGAGCAAGAGGTGACGGCTCCGGAGCCAGCGGCCCAGCCACCGGCAGGCGGCGGGGCCTCGCAGGCCGGGGCGCCGGGCGCGCCCTGCGCCGGCGTGACACAGGACGCCTTCGGCCGCCGTTCCCCGGCCATCGTCACCGCGAACCGGCCGCTCGGCAGCTTGGGGTGGCTCACCGTGCAGGTCCCCGGCTGGCCCGGCGCGAAGCCCGGCCAGTTCGTCATGCTGCAGGCGGTGGATTCCTGCTGCTTCCTCGGCCGCCCGCTGTCGGTGGCCCAGCAAGACGGGGACACCATCTCGTTCCTCATCGCTCCCGTAGGCACGGGTACCCGCAAGCTGTGTGGGCTCAGGCGCGGTGATCTCCTGTGGGTGCTTGGTCCGCTGGGCAACGGCTTTGACCTCGAGGCCCTCAGCACCGGCCCCGGCCGCCTGGTGGCCGTGGGCGGCGGGGTGGGGGCGGCGCCCTTCCCGTTGCTCTTGTCGACACTGGCGGCCTCGGCCGCCGAAGGCCCCACGGCGCGACCGGAAGAAGTACTTATCTTGCTCGGTTTCCGCGACGGCTCCCAGGCCGCGGGAGCGGGGCCCATCGCAGAGGCGGCCGCTGCGCTCGAAGCCGCCGGCATATCGTGCCCCGGCGAAGTGGTGACCGAGGACGGTTCTATCGGCCGGCCCGAACGGATTACCGACGCCCTGTGGCGCCATCTGCTTCCCGGCGACAAGCTCGCAGTCTGCGGCCCCTCGGCCATGACTCAAGCCGTCGCTAAGGTGTGTGCGTCCATGCCCGGCGTGCGGGTGTGGTTCAGTTTGGAGGCGGGAATGGCGTGCGGCGTCGGGTCGTGCCATGGGTGCGTGGTGCCGCTCGCGGACGGGACGAACGCCCGGGTGTGCCGCGAGGGACCGGTCTTCACCGCTGAGAGTCTGTTCGCCCGGGGGGCCTTCGGCGGGGGAGGAGAGGCATGAGCATTCTGCAGCCCCCTCCGGCTCCCAGCCCGGCTCCCGATATCTCAGTCCAGCTGGGACCGCTCCGGCTGGCCCATCCTATCGTCAACGCTTCCGGCACCATGGAGATCATTGACCTGGCCGAGGTCCTTGGTCCCGATATCATCCAGGATCCTCCGGTCTCGGCCTACGTCCCCAAAACCATCACTGTAGACGCCCGCTCCGGCAATCCTGCGCCGCGCATCCTGGAGACTCCGGGCGGGCTGATGAACGCTATCGGGCTGTCGGGGGAGGGGCTGGAGGCCTTCGTGGCGGGCCGCCTGCAGCGGCTTCTCGAGCTGCCTTGCCCGCTGATCCTGAGCGTGGGGGGATTCTCCCTGGAAGAGTATGTCGCTCTGGCCACGGGGCTGCGCGCCGCCCTCGCGGCGGCTCTCGGCGACGGGTGGACGGCCAAAGCCGGTCTGGAGCTGAACATCTCCTGTCCCAACGTGCACAGCGGCTGCGTCTCCATCGGCAGCAGCGCGGGGGAGACCGAGGCCGTGGTAGGAGCGGTGCGCGCCGTGTGGCCGGGACTGCTCGTCGCCAAGCTCACGCCCAACGTCACCGACATCAGCGAGATAGGACGAGCGGCCGAGAGCGCCGGCGCCGACGCCATCGCGGCGGTGAACACCTTCAAAGGCCTCGTGATCGACCGCCGGACCCTCAAGCCGTACCTCGGCAACATTACCGGCGGCCTGTCCGGGCCGGCCATCAAGCCGCTGGCCCTCCGCGCCGTCTACGAGCTCTACGAGAGCGTGGCGGTCCCCATCATCGGCATGGGTGGGGTGGTCACCGTGCAGGACGTGCTCGATTTCCTGGCCTGCGGCTCCCGGGTGGTGGCTGTGGGGTCGGCGGCCTTCAGCGAGCCCGGCGTCGGAGCCCGCCTGGCCGGGCAACTGGGCGAGGCGCTCGGGGCCCGAAGACTCACGATGGAGTCGGTCGTCGGCATCGCCCACACCGCCCGCTGACCGGCGCGAGCGAGTCCCGGCTACCGGCCGGACGGCTGCCCGGTCATCTCGAGCGCGAAGCCGGCGAGATCCGACGACTTCATAACGGTCGCTCAGTAGCTTAGGCGGACAGGGGACTAGCAAGGTCGCCGGAGACGCAAAAAAGTGGGTTGCGCTGGGAAAAGCCGTGTGTATAATGGCGGCTGTGAACCAGCCGATAACCATAGTGCCGCAGACTCCGGAGCGCTCTCAGCAGCAGCGCATGGAGGCTCTTCGGCGAGCGAACGACATCCGTTCGGAGCGGGCGCGGCTTAAGGAAGCTCTTCGTAACGGTGATGTCGTCATCACCGACGTTCTCTCCGAGCCCCCGCCGTGCGTCGCCACGGCCAAGGTCCTCGATCTCGTGTTGGCCGTCCCCAAGTACGGGCGGGTCAAGGCCAACAAGCTTCTGGAGCGGTGCCGGGTCAGTTCATCCAAGACGGTCAACGGCCTGACGCCCCGCCAGCGCAAAGAGCTGCTCGACATGCTGAGCAACTGATCGCCCTTTCGGAATCCTCGTAGGAACGGTCATCTCCAGGCTTATCGTCATCTCCGGTCCTTCCGGCGCGGGCAAAGGCACGCTCATCGCTGAGGTGCTGCCCCGGTTCCCCGAACTCATCTGCTCCGTCTCTGCAACCACGCGCTCGCCCCGCCCCGGCGAGGTCGACGGCCGGGATTACTTCTTCCTCGCTGTGGAAGGGTTCGAAGAGAGCATCGAACGCGGGGATTTCCTCGAATGGGCCCGGTTTGCCGGCCATTACTACGGCACGCCGAAGAAGTTCGTGGAGGAGCAACTGGCGGCCGGTCGGGACGTGATCCTGGAGATAGAACTGGAGGGCGCCCGGCAGGTTTTGATCAACCGGCCGGATGCGCTGATGATCTTCATCACCCCGCCGTCCTTCGAGGAGCTGCGGTGCCGGCTCGAGGCGCGCAAGACCGAGGACCGGGCTTCGCTCGAGCGCCGTTTGGCCAGAGGGAAGGAAGAGATGGATGCAGTATTGAACAGAGTGTGGCAAGCACCCCGGCAATTCGACTATGTTATAGTTAATGAAAGTATCAGTGAGGCGAGTGATGAACTTGCCCGAATCCTCCAAATGACCAAGGAACACAATGGATAAGCCGACTGTCGACGAGGTTCTCGCTGGCTTGGCCGAAGCCCGTGAAGGCGATATCGAGGAACCGAACCGCTACACCGCAGTCATGGTGACCGCCAAGCGCGCTCGCCAGATCAATTCGTACTACCACAGCCTGGGGGAGGGCGGCGGTCTGGACTCCTTTGCTCCTCCGCCGGTCGCCAACTTCACAAAGAACTACCTGAGTATCGCCATGGCCGAAGCGGCTCGCGGCGAGATCTCCTACAAGATTCGCCCGGTCTACTAGTCTCCGCCGCAAGGAGCGCTCGATGGCAGACCGACCCGTCGTACTCTTAGGGGTAACGGGAGGAATCGCCGCCTACAAGGCCGCCGAACTGTTGCGCGGCCTTCAGAAAGCCGGGATGGATGTGCGCGTGGTCATGACCAAGGCCGCCACCCGGTTCGTCGGCCCCATGACCTTCGAGACTCTTTCCGCACATCCCGTCCGCCAGGATGAGATCAGTGAGCTCACGCCGGACTCGCGCATCACCCACATCGACGACAGCCAGGAAGCCGACATCATGGTGGTGGCCCCGGCTACCGCCAACACGCTGGCCAAGATGGCCAACGGCATCGCCGACAACCTGCTCAGCTCGATGTACCTGGCGTTCGCCAAGACCGTCGTCGTGGCGCCGGCCATGAACACCAACATGTGGGAGCACCCGGCCACCCAGCGCAACGTCCTGCTGCTGCGGGAGCGCGGGGTGTTCGTGGTGGAGCCCGGCGCCGGCGAGCTGGCCTGCGGGGACTACGGCTCAGGACGCATGGCCAATCCGGACAGCATCGTGGCAGAGGTCAAGCTCCGCCTGCAGGTGCAGCGCAAGCGAGACCTGCGCGGCATGCGCGTGATGATCACCGCCGGCGGCACCCGCGAGCCCATCGACGCCGTGCGCTTCATCGGCAACCGCAGTTCAGGCAAGATGGGCTTTGCGCTGGCTCGCGCGGCCTTCGACCGCGGCGCTCACGTGGACCTCATCCAGGCTAACGTGGACATGCCCGATGTCCCGGGCGTCCGCCAGATCGAGGCGCCCACCGCCGCCGAGATGCACGCCGAGGTCATGAAGCGCCTCCCCGACATCGACATCCTCATCATGGCGGCCGCCGTCGCCGACTACCGGGTGGCCGATGGCCCGACCGGAGGCAAAGTGGGCAAGGGCAAGGATGAATGGTGCATCGACCTGGCGGCCACCACCGACATCCTCTGCGACGTGGCCGAGCATCACAAAGGCCAGTTCCTCGTTGGCTTCGCGGCAGAATACGGTGCGGAGGGGGTGGCCCGGGCGCGCGTCAAGCTGCAGCGTAAGAAGCTCGACATGATCGTCTTCAACGATATCTCCCGCACCGACATCGGCTTCGACTCCGACTACAACGAGGTGTGCATCCTCACCAAGGATGCCGAGGTCCTGCTCCCACGGGCGCCCAAGGAGACTATCGCCGAGTTCATCCTGGACAACGTGGCTCTTGCGGCGCGGGCGCGTCGAGGGGAGACCCCGCTGCCGGCGTAGGCCGGAGGGGAAAGAGCATGGGCCTGGCCGCAGCCTCGGCCCGTCACTCGCAGAGACCCCATTGAACCCGCACCAGGACGCGCAGCCTTCCCTCAGGCGGAGGCGCTGGATAGCGACCGCCATCCTCCTCGCGACACTGGCTGTTTGCCTTTTCAGCGCGGCGGTCGCGGGCTGTTCCTCCTCCGCGCCGCCGGCCGGCTCCTCCGCGACTGACTCTCCTGCTTCGACCACTTCGGGCGACGCCGTCTTTGCGAAAGCCTTCGCCGACCACAAGAGCGACATCGAAGTCACGGGCCAGGGGACGGTGCAACAACTCCTGGCCGACGACACCAGCGGCGAGCGGCACCAGCGCTTCATCGTGGAGTTGGCGTCGGGGCAGACGCTCCTGATAGACCATAACATCGATGTCGCGCCGCGCGTCTCGGGACTCCAGGTGGGGGACACCGTGGAATTCAAGGGCGAGTACGTGTGGAACAACCAAGGAGGGCTGGTCCATTGGACGCACCGCGACCCGAGCGGTGACCACGCCGCCGGCTGGATCAAGTACCAGGGCAAGACCTATCAGTGATCGCCGGCGGTGCGCCCGGGTCGGCCAGGGGCCCTATCCGCCGATCCGCCTGACGTCCTCCACCTGCCACTGGCCTGAATAGCTTGCTGGTGTTCGCACCGTGCCTGTAGAACTGCACATTGGTGATACGTTCGACCACGGTGTACTCGCATGAGACGAACTGGTTCTCCGCCTCGCTGTCAGTGACGTCCACAATGGCTGTGAGCACGTAGCCTGCAAGGTCCTGGCTTTCCGGCACGGGCGCATACGAGTTCTGGAGCGTCGTCGCGATCCAGCCATAGCACGCGAACACCAGTATCGCCAGGAAGATGACAGTCCAGGTGATGGACCCGGCCAGCTCGCGCTTACTTCGCGTGGAAATCGCAAGGGGGCCTCGTCCACTGGGCCCATCGCGACCCGAGCGGCGGCAGCGTCCCCGGCTGGATCAGCGCACCCCTTGTATCGCACGCTCCGCGCTCGATCTACTGCGCCGGGACGTTCTGCGCGGCCTGCTCCAGGTCATATTTGGCGGACGTGAGATGCTCCTGGGCGGAGCTTATGTCGAAGTCTATGTCACCCGGGCCGTCGTTGACCGCGGATTCGAGGTAGTCGGCGACATGCTGCAGATCCAGGAGATATGCCCGGAAGTACTCCTGCACGCCCAGGCCTTGCTGCGGGGCCTCGATCTTCATGCCGATATCGATCTGTCCTCGGATGGTCTTGATGGCCGCGAGCACATCCTTCTTTGGAGGGGTCTGAGTCTCGAGCCAGTCCACAGCGGTCGTGAGAGCTGCTTGCATGGCTTTCTGCACGTTCTTGATCTGATTCAAGTAGAGCAGCATCGGGTCATCCGGGCTCATCGCAGTGGTGGAAGTCTCCTCGGACCCCTCCGTCCCCACGAATGGGGTCGTTTCGTCAGGCGCGACATTCCATCCGGGGAGCTGGTCCATGTAGACCACAGTGGACCGGCCGCCCAGCGTGCTGGAAACCGTGACCGCCCAACCGAAGACCGGTGTCAGCCCGGGAAGCCCGCTCAGAGGAATATCGACGGTGATGAAGCGGCCGTCGACCTCGGGCTTCACGTAGAGAACAGTCGACGTTGCGCCGTCGTTCAAGCCGACTATCCAGTTCTGCTGCAGGGTGATGTCCACTGTCACCCGCTTTCTGTTGGAAGGCTCGAGATCGACCGCGAACTGTGCCTTCGTGAGCTTGCCCTGCGAACCTCGAGCGCCGGCCCGGGGGAGTGGCGCCGCGGGCAGCGGCTGGGCGGTGTAGATTTCGATCCTCAGCCGCTCACCATCCGCGGTCAGCCGAGCGCCGGTGAGATCCACCGTGTTCGGGAAGTTGTCCCCCATCTGCGGATCATTGCTGCCTTCTTGCACGTCTCCCGTGCCGTCTCCCGCTTCGGCTTCGCCTCTGAACGATGCGATTCCAGATACCGCCGCTGCGGCTGGCTCGGTAGAGGACGTGCCGGGGGCGGTCGTGACAGGCCCCGTGCTCGTAGGCGGGGAAGGTGAGGCGTTCGAAGTGGCGGCACCCGAAGTCACGGACGTTGCAGCCGACGTCCCGCTGCTGCAGCCTAACGCGCCCCCACCTAGGCAGGCGAGCAGGCAAATAGCCATGAGACAGGCAGTGAGCACCGCTCTACGCCGTCGCAGCATCGTTCTCCTCCCCCTCGCCTTTCCGGACTCATGGTAACCCGCAGGCGCATAAAAGAAGAGGCGCACCGAAGTGCGCCTCACAGTCCATCTCATGCGGGCCCGGAACCCGGGGAGAGACCTAGGCGGTCTCCCTCATAGCCTGGATCTCTTCCGAAGCCTTGATCTGCTCGAGGGCCTTTGCTTCTATCTGCCGGATACGCTCCCGACTCACGTTGAAGCGGCTGCTGACCTCCGCCAGCGTCCGGGGATGCTCGCCCTTGAGACCGAACCTAAGCTCGACCACCTTGCGCTCGCGCTCGTCCATGGCTTTGAGGACCTTGTCGAGGCTCTCCTTGGCGATGATGCCGGAGACCACGTCGGCCGGATCGGGCGTGCTGGAGTTCTCGATGAAGTCACCCAGCTCCGCGTCTTCCTCGTCGCCGATGGGCGTCTCGAGGGAGGTGGTACGTTGCGCGATCTTGCGCATCTCCTGCACTTCCTGCGGGTCGATGCCGAGTTCCACGGCGAGGTCGTCGTCGGTGGGCTCTTTGCCGGTCTCCTGGAGCAGCTTGCGCTCGGTGCGCACCATCTTGTTGATCTTCTCGATCATGTGCACCGGGATGCGGATGTTGCGGTCCTGGTTGGCGATGGCCCGGGTGATGGCCTGC
>Ga0182021_10009581_pt1 | contig 11484 bp, 8 predicted proteins | sample 612E3MmetaG_FD_120493 | JGI IMG/M metagenome (GOLD analysis project Ga0182021, IMG submission 120493) | Permafrost microbial communities from Stordalen Mire, Sweden - 612E3M metaG (Illumina Assembly) | ecosystem: Environmental > Terrestrial > Soil > Wetlands > Permafrost | place: Sweden...
ATAAAGAGCCGCCTTCGCCTAAAAATATTTTGGCCGGATGCCAATTAAAAATCAAAAATCCGAAACAGGCCGCGGCAAAAACGATTGCCACAAACGCGATATCGGGTTGATAATATTTAGCCGAGACGGTGAATAAAAAAATAATAAAGCCGCCAATGCCGGAAATGCCTGTCACTAAGCCGTCCAAGCCGTCAAGCAACTTTGTAGTGTACATCATTACTAAAAGCCAGATGATGGTAAATAATATAGAAGCCCAGGAGCTAAAATATAAAAAACCACCGAGCGGATTGGATATTTTGCCAATGCCGATTTGTCCTAAAATTACGCAAATAATTGCCAATATCGGCCAAATAAATTGTTGTCCGGGCTTAAGGTTAAATTTGTCGTCCAAGATGCCCCCGAAAATTAAAAAACAGGCGCCGGCAAAGAACCAGAGCCAAGTGCGATAAGTTAAAATTCCGATGACGAGGTAGGAATGAAATAAAAATAGCACTAAAAAAAAGGCTGCGAAAATCGCCGCCCCGCCTAAGAGCGGAATGGGTCCGCTGTGAAATTTTCGCTTAGTGTCCGGCCGGTCAACGATATTTAATTTAATCGCCAATTTTAAAACAAGCCAAGTGAACAAGGTGGAAAAGACTATCGCGGTGATGGTGGGAATTAAGTAAGAGATTATAGACATTGGTAATTAAAATTTCGTAACACATAACTCGTAACACGTAACACGGCGAGTAGAAAAATGTTACTTGCTAATTATTTTTACTCGGAATAATATAGCTTTATAATCACAAGGCGGATATTCTGAAAAAGTTAAGATAAGAAAATATAAACATTTAATTGTAAAAACATATTACGTAGTAGGATAAAATTAAATCGCGTTGATGTGTTACGAGTTACGTGTTACGAGTTACGTTTTGTGCGTTACGAGTTATGAGTTACGTGTTGCGCGAATTATAATTCTCTTCCCTTCCGCACTTCCACTTCGGCATTGTCGTTGATGACGACCGTGTCGCGGCGCGCTAACTCATTGCCGAGAATTTTTTTGGCAATCTCATCTTCAATTTTTTCCTGGATTAGGCGGCGCAGGGGGCGGGCGCCGAATTTCGGATCATAACCCAGATGCGCGAGCCGCGCTAATCCGGCGTCGGAAATTTCCAGTTCAATGCCCTTGGTTTTCAACATCGCGGCCACGTCAGTTAGCATTAGGCGGGCAATAGAAATTATATTATCTTCGGTAAGAGGCTTAAAAACTATGATGCCGTCAAAACGGTTGATCAATTCCGGGCGCATTATCTGGCTTAACTGTTCATTAATCAGGGAATTTTTAATTTCCTCTATCGGCGTGCCTTTGATAATTTCATCTTCAATGAATTGCGATCCGGCGTTGGAAGTCGCAATGATAATGCTGTTGGTAAAATCAATCGTCTCCCCTTCTCCGTCGGTCAAACGGCCGTCGTCCATCACTTGCAAAAATAAATTAAAAATTTTCGGATTGGCTTTTTCAAATTCGTCGAGCAAGATTAAAGAAAAAGGTTTTTTGCGCACGGCTTCGGTCAAATAGCCCTTGGTGCCGTCGGAATCGCCGATCATTTTTTTAATGCTGTCTTCTTCTTGATATTCGCTCATATCCAAGCGGATCATTAAATCTTTTTTGGCAAAATAAACGCGGGAAATGGTTTTGGCCAATTCGGTTTTACCCACGCCGGTCGGACCAAGGAACAAAAAGCTGGCGATTGGCCGCTTGCCTTCACGCAATTCAGTGCGAGCGCGGCGCAAACTGTTCGCCACCATATCCACCGCTTCTTCTTGGCCGATCATTGACTGATGAATTTCATTTTCCAAGTTTAATAATTTTTTGCCTTCTTGGCCGCTCAAATCTTGCACCGGAATTTCCGTGATCTGATTTACGGTCAGCGCCACATCGTTTTTATCACAAATATATCTTTCATTTTTATGTTCGCCGGCAACGCGCACAGCAGTTTTTTCCAAAATCTCAATCGCTTTTTCCGGCATTGCTTTTTCGTGCAAAAAGCGCGCGGAAAGTTCCGCGGCCGCTTCAATGGCATTGTAAGAAAAGAAAATATTGTTGCGCGCCTCCAGATAGCCGATTTTGCTTTCCAAAATTTGAATGGCTTGGTCTTTTTCCGGTTCATTAATTTTTAAGCGCGACATGGAGCGAGCAATGGCCGAGCGCTCCACGAATTGCGCGTAATTTTTTTCCGAAGCGGTCGCCAGACAGCGCAACAATCCTTTTTCCAATTGCGTGGCCAGCACTTCCGACAATTCCAGACTGCCTTCGTTGCCGCCAGAAATGCCGATAATATTTTCCAAATTATCAATGAATAAAATAATATTGCCGGCGCGATTTATTTCGTCAATGATGCGCAATAAACGAGACTCGGCTTCGGCCGCCGTCGCACCGGAAACCAAGCGCGCGACATCCAATTCAATCAATCTTTTATCGCGCATAAAATCCGGCACGTTTTCTTCGGTCACCATTTCGCGCGCCACGCCTTCAATGATTGTCTTTTTTCCCACACCATCCGGTCCGGTGAGCAAAATGCCGGTGGCGCCGCTTTTGAAAGCGTCAAAAATTTCCGTGATTTCTTTTTCTCGCGCTACGCAAACTTGCAAGCGCCCCCATTTAGCGGCCAGGGTCAGGTCATAGCCGAAATTATTCAAGAGCGGCGTGGCCACGGCCGTGTAAGCGCGATCCATATTTGTTTTCGGCTTGAAGACGGATAGTTTTTTATATAATTTAAAATTCGCCACTTGTTCGGCGTTAATGCGGAACCAGGCCACGGTATTTTTTAATTTATTTTCATCAATTTTCAGATCAATCAAAATTTCCGTCAAAATCGGATTGCTTTGCACGCAAGGCAGTAATATATTCAAAACAGTGGTGTTGTCTTCTTTTTGTTCATAGGCATCAATAAAACCTTGCATTAAAACTTCTTTGACCTGGTTGGAAATACGCAAATCAGCCTCGCGTTTCAAGATCGCGGGCAGGGCGCTAAGCTGGCTGCTCAGCTTGTCAATCAAATCGTGCCCGTTGACGTTCAGGCGCGTGAACAACACGGAAATTTTATTGGATTTGAGCATCGCATAAAACAAATGCAACGAATTCAGTTCCGGATTTTTTAATTTTAAAGCCAGTTCGTAGGCGTTCTCAATAATCGCCAAAGTTTTTTCGCGGAAAGTCAGGGAAACATCCAACCGTTTTTTGTAGTGCCGCAATTCATCCCAGTTGTCCGGATATTTTTTCAAATCGGACAGTTTGAATTCCTTGATGCGGGCTTCGTCCCCGCGCATTTTGTCGGCGCGATAAATTAAGAACATTAGGGCCAAAAGTCCGAGCCAGAAAAATAAAATTAAAATATTTTTGTCCTGCCAAAAATTTAAAATTTTTGCCAAAACAAAATCGTTCTGCCAGATCCAGATAACCATTGAGCCTAAACCGCCGATGAAAATCACAAAGGCGATCAAGTCTATCAACAAATCGAGAAAATGTTTGGCTTGGCGCAAATAAATCGTGCCGCGGCTAATCGACATTCCCCAAAATAAAAAATTGCCTTGGTAAAACAAACCCTGCCCGATGCCGCCGCAGTTGGCGCAGGAAAAATTCTTGTCGTTAATGCCACTACCTTGGCAAATAGGACAATTTATAAAGGATAATTCGGTTTTTGATTCCATGATATGTGTTATTAATCCGAACCCCCGAAATACCCGAATACTACAAACCGCTACGAAACGAAAATACTAATCAGCAACTTTCGGATAAAAATGTTTGTAGTATTTGGATTTTTCGTGGGTTCGGATTATTTTGTTTTAAAATTGTAGAACTATCATATACACAATCACTATCGGCGTTAAAAACCAGAGGCAGAATAATATCAGCGCGAGAGCTAGCCAGAAAGCAAAAAATATCGTGCGGAAAATTATCTGCACCAGGCGGATGAAAAAACTGATAATCTTGCCCTGCCAATCGCGCTGGCCGTACATCGGCACAAAAATATTTTTTATCCACACTAAAAGACCAAGCGATTTTCCTTTGTTGGCGACAAAAACGGCCAAGCCTTTCGCAATTTTTATCAGCCCGAAAGAATACCACCAGAACGGGAAGAAAAAAATATCTTTTAGGATATTAAGAAAGATTCCTGAAAAAGTTGGAGAGGAGTTGGACATAATTAAGCGATTAATTGGTCCCGACGCAGGGTCGGGATGCCGATTTTACATCGGCATTGATTAATTGTATACATAAAACAACGCTCTAATCGAATATATCAAAACTAATTGACCAATTAACTAATCAACTAATAATATTATAGCATTTTTACCCAAATTAAAAAGCCCCTCATAAATTTTAGGGGCTTATAACAATCCGAGACCAACAGCTTAGAACAAGGAAGTGATTCTCATTTCTTCCCCGCGAACATAAGCATTGATTCCGGCGATCGTGTCGTCTTTTTCATTTGGGTAAAGAGCGTGTTCCAGCTGATTGGCGCCGGAAAAGGGAAAATAGAAGCGGTGGTGTTCGCGCTTTGGTCGCGTGCCGAGGTACACATCGTAAAAACAACAGCCTTCAATGATTACTAGCACCGGATTGTCCGGTTCAATATAACCGAACGCACCGCGATACGACTTCTATTTCTGGCGGTCATTATTCAAGCAATGCAGAACGAACATCAGCGCCGTCAGCCTTTTAATCCGGCTGTCATGCATTTTCTTTAACATCTTGCCCCCCTTGTGAAAATACGGATTGGCTTTTTTTCTTCGAAATTTTGAACATTCGATTTCCGTGCCACGCAATTCTTTGAGCAATTCAGCGGCTCCATTAGCCGGTGTTAGCTGATAACAGTGATTATCTATACAGATATCGCAAGAATCTGCCCTGGTAACAATCCTTAATGTCGGACAGCCTTCGCCACCGCAAAAAGAATATTCTTCCTGCTCATTAACAATGTTTTTGACAAAGCGCTGACTTTTATTTTCTTTTCCTTTTTCAATTTGAAAAAGAATCGCCAACACCAAGGCCGAAAAATCTTTCGCTTGCGACTTGTCTATTTGAGACATTTGTCCCTCCTAACCATTAAGGTTTGCGAACAAACTTTTTTCTCTTTAAAGATCGGTTTAATATATTTTAACAAATTTTTTAATTTCGCAACAGGCTATTTTTTTATTCTATATAGTTTGTTTAATACCGGCACAACAATGGTTCCCAGGGCCGAAAGAATAGCTGAAACCCCGATAAAGCGCAAGAAAAAAACATTAGAACCAAAATCATTTATAATTAAAAATATTATCAAGCCGGCAAAAACATTAATAAATATTATCGTGAGCAAAAGCGAGATATTAACCGCTTGTTTCTGTGACTGAATCAATAGCAATAAGCTCATGTGAGCGGCAAGAATCGATAAAACTATTAGTGTGCCAAGCATTTTTCCGTCAAAATAAAAATCATTTGGCCACCAAATTTCTATTATAGTATAAACAAGAGCAAACAAAGAAATCGTCATCCCGATAATCGCCATCGCGCCAAACGTTTTTTTCTCATACAAAAATGAACAGCATAGAGCGGTTAAACTGTAACCGCCGATCGAGAGAGTTGTTGTGAGCAAATTGAATTCGGTTCCGCCAAATTCATCAAAATTACCAAACAAAAAAACCAAGATACCAATCAGCGCGCTGATACAAAGGGCAACAATCATTGTGATTAAAAAAATCTTTTTTAGACTTAGCCCCTTCATTTTTGATTTGTTTTCAATCATATAAATTTGTTTATTACGCCAGCGCGGTCTCGCCGCATTCTGGCCCTATAATTTTTCAATCGCTTTTTTAATCTTATCCAATGTTTCCGTTTTGCCCAAGGCGTCAGCCATTTCAAAAGGCGATGGCGAGGCTTTTTCGCCGGTTAAGGCCACGCGCATTGGCCAAAGATAATCGCCCAACCCGCTGTCTTTTGCTTTAATATCGGCAACAATTAATTCTTCTAATTTTTTTGTGTTCCAATCTTCTTCACTGACATTTTCCAAAAAGCCGAATAAATTTAGTAAACAGCTTTTGGCGCCGGCCGCATCGGATTTTTTCCAAACCAGCAGCGCCGGATCGTATCGCAAATCATCGACAAAGAAAAATTTGGTGTGCGGCGCGATTTCCGAAAGCACGGTCAAGCGTTCGTGCTCCAACTTTATCACTTTCAATAAAAATTCATCAGTTTTTTTATAAGCATTCGTGGTCAGCGCAATATTTTCCGCTAAATAATCTTTGCACAAAACCAATAATTCCGGCAAAGATTTTTTGCGGATATAAATTCCATTTAAATAATCCAATTTATCAGTATTAAAAATCGCCGGACTTGTGCCGATATTATGATAATCAAATTCCTTAATCGCTTCCTCGATGCTGAAAATTTCGTTTTCGCCGGCAGGGTGCCAGCCAAGTAAGGCGTTAAAATTCAGCAACGCTTCGGGCAAATAGCCTTTGGCGCGGAAATCTTCCACGGCCACATTCCCCTTCCGCTTGCTCAGCTTGCCGCCATCTTTATCCAAAACCAAGGGTAAATGGATAAATTTTGGCGCGTCCCAGCCGAAAGATTTATACAACGAAATATTTTTCGGCAAAGACGGCAGCCATTCATCGCCGCGGACAACATGGCTAGTTTCCATTAAATGATCATCAACCACTGAAGCGAATTGATAAGTCGGCACGCCATCGGATTTAACCAAAACATAATCATCCAAATCTTCAAATTTAAATTTTAATTCGCCGCGCAATTCATCCTTCACAATTATTTCTCCGGTCAACGGCATTTTATGGCGGATGACAAATTTTTCGCCAGCATCAATTTTTCGCAGAATCTCATCCTTGCTTAAATCACGGCAAGCGCGGTCATAACGAGGCGGCAATTTACGCGCGTCCAGATCGGCGCGCATTTTCATCAATCTTTCTTCCGTGCAAAAACAAGGATATGCGTCGCCCTTTGCCAGCAATTCATCGGCGTATTTTTTATAAATATCCAAACGTTCCGATTGCGTGTAAGGACCAAAATTTCCGCCAATGCTCGGACCTTCATCAAATTTTATTCCCGCCCACGACAAAATTTCAATAAATCTGGCAGCCGCGCCCTCTACTTCTCTTTTCTGATCCGTATCTTCCACGCGCAAAAATAAAGTGCCGCCCAAAGATTTGGCGATTAAAAAATCAAATAAAGCGGTGCGAAAACCGCCGATATGCAAAAAGCCGGTTGGCGAGGGAGCAAATCTTAATCGGACTTTATTATTATTTATCATAAATTATTCATTAATCTTGGCTGATATTTGAGCATTTGACTTGTGGATAAGTTTATGCTATTCTTTTATTGTAAGCCTTGAGCTTACCTGATTTTGATCGAAAACCGCTCCCACAAGGGGCGGATTTCTGATTTTTAGGGCCTAAACCTGTTTTTATTTAATCGATATTCAAAATCTTCGGCGTACAAAATATCACTAACAATTCCTTTATTTTTGGCTTCAAAAACTTCTTTGCCAATATGATTTCTGGCGCCAAAGACAATAAATTTTTTTCCGTAAAAATTTTTTAAATATTTGGCGGCATACATCAAGTCACCATCGCCGGAAAAAATTATCGCTGTATCGTAATTATCTTTTTCTTTTATTAAATCAACTGCCATCTCAACATCCAAATCACATTTTTTTTCAAAACCATATTTATTATCTGGGCAATGGATATATTTAACTCGTTTTGTTTCAATTTCAAACCGATTAATATCCGCCATCTCTAAAATGCCCCTTGACCATTCTACTAGTGTTTCTGATTTTTCATTGGAACCAAAATCTGAACCATAATAAAAACGGCGCAAATATTTTTTCCCCAAAGAAAACTTTTTTACCAATTGAGCCAATTCTTTTATTCCCACTTGCCACTTCAAGCTATTTTTCCATTTTTCAACATTGCCATAATCAACAATAACAATAGTTTTTGCGCAAAAAGGCTCAAATTTTTTCAGATATTTAGCTATCCCTCCCTGATCCATAACTTAACATCTTAAATTAATACTTTCATATTTATACTATCACAGAATTAAAAAAATAAAAGGGGGAGAAAAAATCTCACCCTTTTATTTTACTATCTTTAGAAAACTATTTATTCCATACTCGCCAGCACCGAGTAGCTGACATTGATGATGCGGGTGTTGCGGTATTGGTATAACTGTTCCAAGCTATTAATGTATTGCGGCTTGCCATCAGTGATGACGTAAATTTTATTGTCCGGCGTGCGAAGCAAAGTTCCGTTGCCGTAAATCTTAACGCCCAAGACTTGGCCGGCGGGAGAAACTTGCTGATATTGCGCCAAAGTCGCCCAGCTGACGTCATTAATCTTGCGTCCGGCGAACAGCTGTAATTGCTGAAGGCTGTTGACATATTGCAACTGGCCGCTGACAACCAAAAATATTTTCATATCCGGGCTGCGCAGCAAACTGCCATTGGCATAAATTTTCACGCCCAAAACTTTCGGAGCCGGCTGAGAATATTGCGCCAAAGCATCGTAGCTGACGCTGAAAATTGTGCGGCCTCTGTAGGCTTGCAATTGCGACGGGCTGGTGACATAATGCGCAACGCTGTTAACGATGACGTAAACTTTCATATCCGGAGTGCGAACCAAAGTTCCGTTCGGATAAATTTTCACGCCCAAAACTTGTCCCAAACCTTGCTGATATTGCGCGATAAGCGCGTCGCTGACATTGTAAACAACCCAGCCGCGATAGGCTTGCAAGGATGCGAGATCGGGAACGTATTGGATGGTGTTGTCGGATTTAACCGCGTAAATTTTGCCATACGGATTGCGAAGCAGAACTCCGGCGCCATAAATTTTGGCTCCTAAAACCTGTCCGCAAATCTGGCTGCGTCCTGCTTGTTCATTGGCAGTCAAAGCACAATAAAACGGAGTTAAGCCGATGACATCGCGAGTTTGGATGCCGTTCATGCAATTTCCCCAAGCGCCGTAAGTGACGGTCGAGCACGGGATGTTGTTGACCGCGTAAGTGTCGGCATTAGCCGCGATTCCGAAAGAAGCGATGGCCAAAGCGATCAAGCTGCCGATTAAAATTTTTGCCTTCATAGTGTTTTTTGCCTAATAATACTGTTTTAGGCTTATTAATTAGAAATATTAAATGACCCTTTATTATATATCATATTGACATAAATTGTCAAGTGTTTTGCCGATAAACATTAGTCAACAAAAAACGAGCCGTTGCGGCCCGTTTTTACATTAAGATAATCAAACGCTAAAATTATTATCCCTAAACTTTAACCATTCTTTTTTTGGCAATTTTGAATTCCTTACTATATTTAACATTGTTCCAATCGGCGTTGATCTTTGCGGTATTGTCACCTTTACAACTGAATTTAGGTTTTGATTGCGATATATTCTATCATCGCCATGCGTCGTAATGTGAATAAAACCGTTCAATTCTAAAAATTTTATAATCTGAAAATCAGACCAATTTCTAAAATGCCCTCCCATAAAATTAATTTAAACGCAGACCGGGGCCGCATTTTTTACATTAAAATTAGCGATTGGTTTCATTTCCTTCAAATTAAATCCATCTTTAAATTTTAAAAGCCAGCCTAAATACCAAATCAGCTCATATTTAAAACTCACTTTTTTATTTAAATGAGTTTCGTCTAAATCATTTTCCACCACAGCCCTTACCAGTGCTTCAGCCCCGTTTCTTAATCGATAAAACAATTTATCCAAATCCGCCTCTTCTTCAACTATGCCAAGCTCAAAACAAACCCCGACATAATTGACGCCGGATTTATAAACAAGAAACCTTAATTGTCCTTCTTTTTTAGTATTTTTCATATATTATCAATAAATAATAACACAAACGCCACATCTGTCAATGTTTATCCACACTCGTTAATATCATTATACCACATTTTATATCTTCGCTTCTATTTTAGTACTGAGCCAGAACTTCATCACTCACATTGATTATTTTATGACCGCGATACTCGCGCAATTCCGCCAAGTCAAGAATGTGGTGTTTCTTGCCGCTGATGATAACGTAAATTTTATGATCCGGACCGCGTAATAAAGTTCCGTCAGCATAAATTTTAACGCCCAAAACTTGTTGGTACTTCGCCAAAGTTTCAGCGCTGACATTGAAAATTTCATGACCCTTGTAAGCGCGTAAAGATTTTTGATCAGGAATATATAGAACGCTGGTGGTGGAAATTAATGCGTAGATTTTATTATTGGGAGTGCGCAAAAGCGTGCCGGACGAATATACCTTGACGCCTAAAACCGCGGCGGTTGAACTGCAAGTCCCCTGCTCGCCAGCCACCTGTTGTGCGGTAAAGGCGCAATAGACATTATCAAGACTGGTCATAGTTCGAGAACGCAAACCGTTGGCGCAAGCGCGCCATTCGCCGTAAACAACATTAATGCAAGTCGGCAGAAAACCGGAGCCGGCGCTATTCGCCGGTTTGGCGTTAACAGTCACGGTTCGATAAATTCGCTCAGCATTATTGCCGTTGTTGTCTTGGCAATCGTAATCAATTATATATCGGGCCGCCGTTAAAGCATCAACTGTGCCGCTTATTATTACCGCCAGCTGGTTTCCTGATACATCCAAACATTGAGCGCCTTGCTCGTTATAAGCCGAGCCATTGGCCAGGGTTATGGAAGTGTCGCCGTTCAAAGTTAAGACCGGCGCGGCCGCCAAAGCGCTGTTAACCGCGAAAAAACCGCACAGCACAGCAACAGCGGCGCCCGCAAACACCAAGCGATTTTTTATTCCTATCGCTAAATTCATAATCATAATAATCTTTTAGAGACTATCCATATTTTAGCACATTTAGCGTTAAAATAAAAATAAAATAAAGCGAGGCTTTTAAACCCCGCTTTATTTTTATATCTTATTCTAAATTACGACTTCGTAGGAACGCAATATCTTGCGTTCTGATTATTAGCGCGCAAAATGCTGCGCGCCTACAACATTTTAATATTGAGCGATAACTTCGGCGCTCACATTGATAATCTGGTGGCCGAAATATTCAGACAATTCCTCTAGGTCAAGAATGTGGCGCTTCTTGCCACCAAGAATCACGTAGATTTTGTGATCCGGGCCGCGAAGCAATGTTCCGTCGGCGTAAATCTTGATACCCAAGACTTGTTTGTATTGCGCGAGAACTTGATTGCTGACATTGAAAATTTCATGGCCGCGATAGGCATACAAAGATTTCAAGTCAGGAATTAACTTCACGGTGTCCGCAGACAAAACGACGTAGATTCTGTGATCCGAGGTGCGCAAGAGCGAACCAATCGGATAAATTTTCACACCCAAGACCGAGCCGCCATTTGACGGAGGTGTGACAGTGCCGTTGCCGCAGACCTGAGTTCTGGCCGCTTGTTGTGAAGCGGCAATAAGACAATAAACATTAGCCGGTAATGCAATAGAACGAGATTGGATACCGTTCGCGC
>Ga0182021_10009582_pt1 | contig 11484 bp, 11 predicted proteins | sample 612E3MmetaG_FD_120493 | JGI IMG/M metagenome (GOLD analysis project Ga0182021, IMG submission 120493) | Permafrost microbial communities from Stordalen Mire, Sweden - 612E3M metaG (Illumina Assembly) | ecosystem: Environmental > Terrestrial > Soil > Wetlands > Permafrost | place: Sweden...
CTAAAATGTATTGACCAGGCTTGAAATCGAAGTCCAAAGGTCGGGGAAAACGGACGCTCAACGTGTCCGCGGTACGGGGAATAACCTCTTTTATGGCAGTTTCAAACTTCATAAGCAAACAACCAAAACTAATACCTCATTGTCCGTTATTGCATTAAAACTTTCTGCAAGCCAATATAATTTGAATTGAGGTTTCGCCATCAGAAAAAAGCTTTACTCGAATGTTCCTACAAGATGTGTTGCAAACGCCTTCGTTACCTTCACGTGAACTGTTTTGCCCAGCAAATCCGCCTCGCTTCTCACCGCAACAGGTTTGTACGCGAAGTTCCTGCCAACCCAAGTTCCTCCCACTTTTCCCTTCTCGTCGATTAGAATTTCTCCTTCCCACCCCACCCACCGTTGGCTCCGCAGCAAAGAAACCTGCTTCACCAACTCAGCAACTTTTACACTTCTCCGCTTAATCTCCACTTTATCTACGGCTTCGCTTCGCATCTCCCATGCGGCTGTCTTGGGGCGAGCGAAAAACTTGGATACGTTTACGATGTCGGGTTCAACTTCTCTGATTAGTTTAAGTGTATTTTCAAAAGCTTCAACGTTTTCTCCAGGAAACCCGACAATCACATCTGTGCTGACCGTGATTTCTGGGAACGAATTGCGGAAGGCAGCCACTGTTTCCTTGAACTCGGACGCAGTATAGAATCTTCGCATTAGCCGCAAAACCTCGTTGTCCCCGCTTTGAACGGGCAAATGCACAAACCTGAAAACTTTCACACTTCCGAAAGCCGCGATTAAGTCGGAAAGGAAAGGCGTAACCAAGTTTGGTGTCATCATGCCTACGCGAACCCGGAAATCCCCCTCAACCTCAGTCACCGCATTCAGCAACTGTGCAAGGTTTGTGCCGATGTCCCTGCCATAGCAAGCGGTATCTTGGGATGTGACCCAGAACTCTTTTGTTCCTGCCTCAACGTCGGCTTCGACGCGTTCCACGATTTCTCTTATGCCGTAGCTACGCAAGTGTCCCCTTGCATGCTTCACACAGCAAAAAGTGCAAGAACCCAAACAGCCAAAGTTTATTGGAATCACGCTTGCCACGGGATTCGTCTGGACCCTTGGCAAATCCAGCTTAGGCATCGCCGCCAACGCACCCTGCAACTCGAATACGTTTTCGCCAGCCAAAACGCGCTCAACAACCCCCACGATTTTTTCGCCTGCAGCAGGGCCCACCACACCATCAAAACGTACCTCGCGCAAAAGCCTCTCCAAACTAATCAAGGGCAAACAGCCTGCAACGATGACTTTCTTTGCCTTGGAAACATGTTTTAGGTCGTCGATTATGCGGTTTTCTGTGGGGCCTTTCACAGCGCAGCTGTTGAAGATGATTAGATCTGCATTTGTTTCCGAATCCGCCAACTTGTAGCCTGCCGCTTTTAGTCCCCCTGCTAGGGTTTCGCTGTCGGCTGTGTTCGCGCTGCATCCGTAGGTTTTGACGAAAACCTGCATGTTACCCATCTGTTTGGGCATAGAAATGCGGCATCGGATAAAAACTTGCAGGTTTGCTTGTGCACGATTATACATAAAGCTGCAACATGCTGTTTCTCAAGCTTATAAGGAATGTAACGAACATGTTGTATGCATATTCATGGCATGATATACACGAGTATATCTCAGAAGTAGTAGTCTCTATTTTACCCAGAGGGAAAACCCGAATGAAACTAATTACTCTCTACCTGCCTGAAACGTATATAAAAGCTTTGGACCAGCTTGTCGACGAATGTTTCTACCCCAACAGAGCCGAAGCAATCCGGGTAGCCATCCGCGACTTAATAAGCGCTGAAGTTTGGAGGAGAAAAGGCGTTGACTAAGCACCTGCACGAAGAAGCCATCGGCAAGTTGCCCCTTTCGTTGGATGATGCGGGCGCCAACTTGAAGCTTATCGAAGCCGCCAACACTTTGGGCATCTGCCAAGCAGAACTAAACCCCATAAACTCTGTAACCTCTGATTCAACTGAACATTTAACCGTCAAATCAAAAACAAAGCTGGTTTCGTTAAAAAGCAAGGTGGGAAAAATCATGCACAAACTCTACGACTTGGAACTGGAAAGCTCACCTGAAAAACCACTCAACGTGGATTTAGGCGTGGACCTCTATCAGATGGAAAACTATTAGCCACAACTTTCCCCTTTCTTAGTTTGTCACAAAAGAATTTTTTTCTGGAAAAAGCTATAACCATTTCAAATACACTTTTCTGAATATGGATAGCTTAATTGGGCGAATCCGAACAGAACTTCTGGCTTCTGCTGACGAAAAGACCAAGCAGATTTTCCAGCGATTTTTCAAAGAAACAGTTACCTACTATGGAGTAAAAACGCCTCTCGTAGGCAAAATCGCCAAGAAATACTGGCGCGAAGTAAAATGTTTAAGCAAACCGGAGATTTTCGGGTTATGCGAGGAATTATATTCTTCGGGTTTTACGGAAGAGGCGTTTGTGGCGGCGTTTTGGTTACCCAACTTGGTTGAACAACTGGAGCCCAAAGATTTAGCTACATTCAAACGCTGGATTGAATGCTACATCGACAACTGGGCGAAATGTGACGGCTTCTGCAACCACACAATCGGCGACTTCATCGAGAAATATCCAGAAATCCTACCCGAAGTGAAGAGTTGGGCAAAATCCGACTGCAGGTGGCTCAAGCGCGCAGCTGCGGTTTCACTTATTGTCCCGGCCAAAAAAGGCGAGTTCCTCGAGGATGCTTTCGAAATCAGCGACATGCTGCTTACAGACCCTGACGACCTGGTTCAGAAGGGTTATGGTTGGCTCCTAAAAGAAGAAAGCCGAAAACATCAGAAAGCGGTTTTCGACTACGTAGCGCGGAACCGTAGTATTATGCCGCGAACGGCTCTCAGATATGCAATCGAACTCATGCCAAAAGAACTCAAAACGGTAGCCATGAAGAAAAACTGAAGATATGTAGGTACTTTTGTTCAACCTACCCCTCATATGGGTAAATCTTTTATTCAAAACAAACCTAATGCTTCCCAAGGAGCAATACTGTATATGAATGAGGAAGAAATACTCGAAATTGGCACAGTGAAACATTTCTTCTCCAAAATCAGCGTCGGCATAATCGAACTAACTGCTCCGTTATCTGTGGGCGACCGAATACTCATCAAGGGTCCTTCCACTGACTTCGAAATGACTGTAGAATCTATGCAAATAGAACACAAAATTGTCCAACGCGTTGAAGCTGGCCAAAGCATAGGCTTAAAGTTGGCGCAGCAAGCCAAAGAACGCGACGTAGTCTACAAAAAATTGTAGCCGGCGCGGCGGGGGCTTAGGTTGCCTCTGTTGAGGCATCTACGATGGTTTTTATTTCTTCATTCAATGCGTCGGGCAAACCAAGAATGCTTACGTCCATGAAGCCCCGGATAATTAATGATACTGCTTGGTCCCGCGTTAACTTGCGCGTCATTAGATAAACTATTTCTTTCTCGCTGATTTTGCCCACGGCGGCTTCATGCGTAATCTCTACGCCTTTTCTCTTTGCAATCAACTCTGGGATAGACTGCATAACCGACTCGTCATCCATTAGCAGACCGCGGCATTCCAGATGCCCTTTGCAGTCAGAGTTGTCGCCTTCAATCATGCCTCGAATAATCATCTTGGAACCTTCTCGGGCTATCGCGCGGCTTACCATCTCAGCTTTGCTTCCTCTCCCAGTCAGAACAGCCTTGGAGCCGATGTCCAGAAGGCTGTTTTTCTGCCCATACAAGATGCTGTTGAAACTAACGCGAGAGTCTACACCGCTGCAGTAAGCCACTGGATACATCTGCACATCTCTAACTGGACGCATACAAACATAGTTCGAGACAAAAGTTGCGTTGTCGCCAACTTGTGCGCCGCTTCGTGGTCGAACCAGGGTGTTCTCGCTCCACTGATGAATCATGGTGAAGTTTAGCATGGCCTTGTTTTTGACGTAGATTTCGCTTACGCCCAAATGCGATGCGCTAGGAACAGTTGAGTGCTGTACGCAGCTGGTTATGATGTGGGCTTTGCTGTTTTCTTCGGCGATGATGATGTTGTGGACACGTTGTTCAAGGTTTCGTTGCGTAATCATGAGGCATGATTGGAGAGGAAACGTTATTTCGGCTCCGGGCATTATCCGCATGAAGTAGCCGCCGCTGTAATCCTCAGCCACCTTCTTGGTAAACTCGTCCTTGTCCTTGCTCACAACCTTCCACATGTAATCGTTTAGCCAAGAATACTTCTTCAAAGCCGCCTTCACATCCATAAGTTCCAGTTTGCCCTCGTAAGCTTCATTCACTTTCGAAGCTACGGTTTCCTGGTTCAGATGGAAAAACGTGCCTGCTCGATTTTTCTCTTCGGTCTCTAAACCAGCTTTTTCGGCTTCTTCTAGAACCTGATGTGGAACTCTAGTCAGTTCACTTTCTTTTTTGCTCACTTTTCCATCCCTCTTTTGTTCTCATCCTGCACGCTACGCAGCCTTCGTAGCCCAGTTTCTTGATGTCCTGGTAAATACCCATTGGCTCCGTAAAGCAATGAAACTTTCCTTCAAGGAGGATGCAGCCGTAACCTGCTTTCACATGCTCCAAAATATCTCCTTTATGCGTTATTATCAATGCGCTGGCGCCTGAAGTTTCAAGGTAACGTTGAATTTCAATGGCTATTAATCGTAAACTCTCAACGTCAACGCCGCTGTCGGGCTCATCCAGCAATAGAAGTCGGGGTTTCAGGAAAATCAACTGTAGAATTTCGCTGCGTTTCCGCTCGCCGCCCGAGAAACCAACGTTGATGTCTCTGGTCAAGAAGTCTGTCAGTCTGAAAGCCTCAATTTGCTTTTTCTCTTCCGAGGAAAACTCTTCACTCACGTTTTTGCTAAGGCACAGTTTCAAGAGGTCGCCCAGCTTAACACCTGTGATTTCGGGTGGATTCTGGAAGCTGACTACTATCCCCAGTTGCGCCCGTTCCTCAACGCCCATATTGGTTATGTCTTTGCCCATGAAAACTACTTTTCCTGAAGTGACCTCGTACCCGGGGAGCCCCATTAGAGTGCTAATAAGAGTGGTTTTACCTGAGCCGTTTGGGCCAAAAAGGATGTGGCTGACACCCTGCTTTAGGCTAAACGTGACGTTTTTCAGGATAAGCTTGCCTTCAACCTTAACAGACAAGCCGCTTACTTCAAGCATGTCCATAACAATCTACAACGCATAATCCCTGCGCAAAAATAAACTTTTAGCTCACAAACCCCATGATGAGTTCATCAACCGCTTGCAAAAACGAATCCTCTAAATTCAAGCCGTAACGTTCCGACAAAACGAACAGGGAAAAAAGCAACTCCGAAAACATCTTGGCAAGCTCCCCACGCTCGAGTGAGTCAGAGATCTGCAAAATCTTAATCTTATCCGCGATTTCCCCTGCCTTCTTTACTAACTCGGTCGCTGAATCAAAACTTGCCGAACGGCTTTTATCCTGGGTTTCAAATTTCCTGAAGGTTTTCCAGCTCAAATGCTGTGCATCTCGAAGGGTAAGCGACATCCAGTTCACCTTTGAGGATGATGACGTTTGGAGTGAAGATAAAACTTTCCAGAAGACAAATCGTGCCCAGTTCTTTGATATGATTTGAAGGGTAACTGATAGATGCGTATGGATTTTGAAGACTCATATTGTGCGAATGAAATTACTGATAGCAAAGTAACTTGATGTCTAAATCGGAAAACTTGGTGTGTTTCATTACGGGATGATTTCGCAGCCGTTGTACTTGAGGTAATCAAAGTCTCGCAAGACGATTTTTCCTCCATTGATTAGGTTTTTAATTCTTGGCAGTTCTGACTCGACTGACTTTATTAGGTGTCTCACCGTATCGCAGACTTCGGCATAGGTTTGGTCGTTCCACCTTTTTGTGATGTTTGCGTAGAGGCATCTTCCTCCGCAGACACCTAAGATGTCGCATCGCGTACACGGTTCATCGTTAACGAGCACTTTCCCAAGATGTAGCGGATCCGCATCAGCTATATTTCCCAGATAGTATTTCTTCATCCCCCACATTGTCGGACATGGAATAAGGTACCCGTCGGTCTGAATCGCGTAATTGACAAAACCTCCCCCGCAGCGCATCAAACTGTCTTTTTCGTCATGCAGAAGTGAGTTTGCGATACCTAATAGCGGGTAAAGCCGAAGTACAAGGCCCTTTTTCTCCATCTGGTCAACCCAGAACTTCGCCAATTGGTTTACACCTGGAACATAGTTTTCTTTGCTCCACTGTCTAAAGTTTCTTCGAGCGTAGTCGTTTCCCCAGAAACCCGCATTCAGCTGCCAATGCACGCTAGAAAAAGAAAACTCTGGGTTGTCGAGGAGCCATCTAATCTGTTTGTTAACGTCGGTTTGCTCCATAACTGTGACGCGGGCGATTAGTTCTCCTTGGAAACCGTTCTTTTTGATGAGTTTGATGTTGTCTACGAGTTTTCGGAAAATGCCTTTTCCACGGTAATAGTCGGTTAGAGTTTCTTCGCCATCAATGGATACTAGGATGGTGTGGAACCTGTTAACGTACTTAGGCTCCAATTGGTCCAAAAGCTGTCCGTTGGTCTGAATCATGAAATGTTTCGCAGTGACGCCATCCATGACTCTCCTGATGAAGTCCGAGTTGAGGAGAGGTTCACCACCATAAAATGTGACAACACAGTCGGGGTCTTTTTTGCAGAACCGATCCAGATAGCCTATGTCGTAATCGGCTTTTTTTGGCAGGGCGTAGTCGAGCTCGAAGTCGCCGAAATCCTCGTCAAAGTCATCCATCGTTTCGCCAAAGCAATAGCGGCACTGCAAGTTGCATTCCGTCGTCGTTATCACGTGAAAGAACATGGGCTAATTTTTAGCGGCAGGCTTGCTTAATAGTATTTTTCCGCGAGTTTCTGCGCTTCCTCATACTCGTCGCCACTTTCCTTTGGCTTTGCCTGAGGATCCTTATTGCCTATCGATTGGTCACTGTTTTTCTTTTGCGGTTCTCCGGCTTCCTGCTGAACTTTCTTTTTAGCCTTTTCAACGTAGCTCTTGAGGTCACGATCTTTCATTACCTTTTCTGGTAGAGTCTCAGGCGCATAAACCAGCGGTAAAACAGCCAAGAATAAGAAGAACGCTAAGAACGAGAAAAGCCCATTATTGCCTGCGTTATTTACAATATAATTTGATATTTCTTTTCCTACCGTTAGCTCTAAGAGTTTTGAAATGAAAAATGGCAACACTCCAATTGCATAATACTTGCTACTGTTTGTGCTATGACTTAGATCACCCCAGATTGTAACTATGAAAATTACCCAAAGAAAGCCAAAAGCAATTCCATCAACCGTTGCACTAAAGTAGTTGCTCCATATTTGAGTTGGGAACAATCCCAAAGTAGCCGTATCTATTCCTAACATTACAAATCCAGCGATCGCAATTCGTTTGCGGCCCACCGAATCCAACAAAAAGCCGCCGATGACCGCAAATATTCCCATCATTATGTTTTGAATTAATGAAATGTTAGCGATGGCTACATCATTATTGATTATTTGTTCCTGCGCAGGTCCTGCGAGGTAGTTTACTAAAGAAAACATTATCCAGGGAATTAGGTAAAAAACGACGGATTGTTGGCTTAAAACATGTTTATACGAAGTGGTGTCTTCTTTTTTTGTTTCTGCTTTAGACTTAGCCTTGTAAAAGACCAATAGTCCAAACAATCGCCAACTAACCAAAACGACTCCTAACACTACAAGGTCGATTGATGCAAACAAACTAAAAGCAAAAATTCCTACTCCAGTCAGGAGCATTACTAATCCACTTATTCGCCCACGACTCTCGATTGGGACAGCATTAGTATAATATCCCATGCAAGTCGGCATTCCAATTCCTAAAGATATGCCGAGAAGAAGAACAACTAAACCAATAATTAGCAGTGAAGATGTGCCGAACGCAAAAAGAGTGAACGGCGAGATTGCGCCTAGTGCGATCCACGCCATTAGAAACTTGTTTCTGTCGATTTTCTTTGCCAACAATGTTCCTAATAATGCCGCGAATATTATTCCAGAAAAATGAATTCCCCAAATTATAATCGCGTCTCTGGAAGTTAATGTTCCGTTTGAAGTCATTTCCGTAAGCGTGCTTTCCAAGAAAATGATGACTGCGTAGTACCAAATAAGCGGGTTTGCTACTAATAGGATGCTGGCGAAAGCATTCTTAGTTTCAATTTTGAATATTTTGGAACCTCGCATCTTTAACATCCAGTTCAATGTCGCATCCTCTTTTGTGTTTGTTAAGAAATAAGCATTAAGGAACGAAAATTCATATCGCGAATAAGTATTTGCGCGTTTTTTTCCACAAATTATTTAAAGTACTTCTGTAGAACAGAACTACAGAAAGGGGAATTGTTAATGAAAAATCGACCAGTACCTGTTAGAATTGGCGGATGGGCATAAAAAAATCTTTTATCGTCCTCTTACTCCTTTTCTTTCTGAATTACTTCTTTGTTCATAGGTCTATCAGGGTTGCATTTAGTAGGAGCTCCAATTCTAGTCGGCAATTTTGAATAACTGATATTAGCTGAAGTTCTTGTCTCATTAGAGCCTTTATATCTTTTGTCAAGTTTTGGGTTTCCAAAGAATCCATCGTTAGGTCAAGAATTTTTTCCATTGTTTCTTTTGTCGTCGGCTGCTTGATCAATTCAAGAATCTCGGTTTTTTTCTTTGGGTCTTCAAACGTTACGAGAATCGGAAGCGGCAAGCACTCTTTTTCAGCTCTGTTCTTCAGTTCCACCTCATCAAAAACGTCTATGTATTCGTCTCTGACCGTATTCAGAATCCCAAAAACTCGACCATATTCGCTGAGCACGTCAATCTGTTGGGGAGTTCCCTTTCCTATTATCGCCCCAATTCTCGTAGTTGCTTCAGCAACGGCAACTTTCATCTTAATTATGTCAAGGTACTTGTCCCCTGGTATGTCGATTTTGCCTCTCAAACTTGCTTCTTTCGCCTCAGCGCTGTTTATGCTTGCAAATGCTTGCCTTACTCCTTCGAGGATTTGCTGCCTCTCTTTATCAGGAAGGAGCCTTACTGCATCATGTAGTAAGTATAAACCCTTAAACAACAAAGCGTCCCCGGCAAGTATGGCAATATCTTTGCCATATTTTCCAAAAACCGTGGCCTTGCCCTCTTTGGTTGTTGACTGGTCTATAATATCGTCGTGAACGTCTGCTCCGCCTGCAAGAAGAACAAAAGCGGCTCCCATCCGAGTTGTCTCATCAGGTTTTCCTCCCACGGCTTCAGATGCAAGCGAAAGCAATGCGGGATGCAAGAAGTCAAACCAAACTTCGTTCATGAAATAACCCAACGCTTCTGCCAAAGTCTCGTGTGTTGGCTTCTCCTCTGACATTGCTTTTTGTGCCTCTTTCAAACCTTTTTTTCCATGTGCTTTAAGGAGGACATTAACGCGTTGCATGAGTTCTTTGCTAGTCATCATTAGGTCCGCTAAGTTATTGGTTGTTTTCATATTTGTCTTTTTAGGTGAAACCTCAATTCTGGGCGCGAAGCGTAACTCTTAATAGGTTACTGATTGATTCCTCAGTTTCATGAGCTCCCACAAGCAAATTGAGGACAAATGGCGCAGCCAATGGGAAGCCGCCCACGTTTTTGAGGCGGACCCGGATCCAAACAGGCGAAAGGTTTTCGTTACTTTTCCGTTTCCATACATGAATGGACCTCTTCATGTGGGACATGCGTTCACCGCCGCCCGGGTAGATGTTTACGCAAGGTTCCGCCGCATGCAGGGCTGTAATGTTTTGTGGCCTTGGGCTTGGCACTGGACAGGGCAGCCGCTTCTTGGAGCAAGCCAACGGGTCGCAAAAGGCGACGAAGCATTTATTCGGGTTCTGCAGGAAGTCGACGGGGTCCCTGAAGAAGAACTCAAAAAGTTCATTGACCCTCTCTACATGGCTCAGTACTACACCAATGAGGGGCGCAAAATTGCGCAGCGCATCGGTTTCTCAGTAGATTGGCGGCGGGAGTTCACGACGGTTTGGCCAACTTTCCAGAGGTTCATCGAGTGGCAGTACGCGAACCTTCGCGAGAAAGGCTACGTCACCAAAGGAACACATCCCGTAGTTTGGTGCCCTAAAGATAAGAGCCCAACTGGCGACCACGACCGCCAAATAGGCGAAGGCGTAACCCCTGAAGAATACACTCTAATCAAGTACAAATTGGATGAGAAAACAGTTTTGCCTGCAGCAACTTTCCGCCCGGAAACAATCTTTGGCGTTACCAACATGTGGATTAATCCCGATGCGGAATACGTGGAAGCTTCTGTGAACGGCGAAAACTGGATAATAAGCAAGGAAGCTGCCGAGAAGCTTAAAGAGCAGGAACGCGTGGTCGAAGTCAAACGCACTTTTAAAGGTAAGGAACTAATAGGGAAAACATTCGAGAACCCGGTAACTCACAAGCGGTTCCCGATTCTGCCCGGTTGGTTTGTTGACTCCAAAACGGTGACCGGAGTGGTTTATAGTGTTCCCGCTCACGCACCGCTTGATTGGCTGGCTCTGCGGGATCTGCAACAAAAACCCGACGTGCTGAAAGAATTTGGCGTTGACGGAGAGATGGTTTTGGCGATTAAGCCGATTTCACTCATCAAAGTGGAAGGCTATGGAGATTTTCCCGCTGTCGAAATTGTGGAACAGATGAGCGTCAAAGACCAGCATGACCCCAAAGCCGACGAAGCCACTAAGGCGCTGTATAAAAAGGAGTTCCATGGCGGCGTACTCAAGGAGAACTGCGGCGCCTACTCTGGGAAGACTGTTCGAGAAGTCAAAGACTCGCTTATCCGCGACTTCAAAAGCATTGGCGTCGCAGATAGCATGTATGACTTGCCAGAACCCGTGGCTTGTCGTTGCATGACCCCTTGCGTCGTGAAGGTTCTCAACGACCAGTGGTTCTTGAATTACTCTGACGCAGATTGGAAAGCTCAGGCGAAGACAGCGGTGGCTCAGATGCACATTTATCCTGAGGCAGCCAAACCCTGGTTCGTCACCGTAATCGACTGGCTCAAAGAATGGGCGTGTGCGAGGACAACGGGTTTTGGGACGCCTCTACCGTGGGGTAAAGGCTGGATTATCGAAACACTCAGCGACAGCACAGTATACATGGCTTTCTACACAGTCAACAAGCACATTCGCCAGAACGACATAAAGCCAGAATCGCTCACAAGGGAAGTTTTCGACTACATTTTCCTAGGCAAAGGAGACGCAGCCCAACTTGGCAAAATCAGCAGCATAAGCGTCGAGTTGCTTAACGCGATGCGTGAAGAGTTCATGTATTGGTATCCACTGGACTTGCGCAACTCGGCCAAAGAACTCGTTCCCAATCACCTAACCTTCTGCATATTCCATCACGCTGCCCTGTTCCCTCAAGAGCTTTGGCCCCGCGCCATGAGCGTAAACGGCATGC
>Ga0182021_10009583_pt1 | contig 11483 bp, 12 predicted proteins | sample 612E3MmetaG_FD_120493 | JGI IMG/M metagenome (GOLD analysis project Ga0182021, IMG submission 120493) | Permafrost microbial communities from Stordalen Mire, Sweden - 612E3M metaG (Illumina Assembly) | ecosystem: Environmental > Terrestrial > Soil > Wetlands > Permafrost | place: Sweden...
CGGGCACGGGCAACCCGTATTTTACGACGGACACCGCCGCCGCGCTCCGTGCGGTGGAAATCGAGGCTGACGCGATAATCAAGGGGACGCGCGTGGACGGGGTGTACGACTCCGACCCCGAGCGGAACCCCTCCGCGTTCAGGTATACGGAGATTTCGTACCTCGACGTCCTGAAGAAGGACCTGAAGGTGATGGACATGACCGCGATTACCCTCTGCAAGGAGAACAAGCTCCCTATACTCGTGTTCAACATGAACACGAAGGGAAACTTCAAGCGCCTCATCATGGGGGAGGATGTGGGAACGACCGTGCTGGAGCTCTCGTCGTCTGCTCGCTAACAACCGGGATCGGAGACCATCATGGTAAAGAACATACTGAAGGAAACGGAAGACAAGATGCACAAGGCGGTGGAGGTTGTGCGCGGGGAGCTCGTCAAGATCAGAACCGGCAAGGCGACAACCGCGCTTCTCGACACCGTGAAGGTGGATTATTACGGAACGATGACGCCGCTGGCGCACTGCGGGAACGTGAGCGTCTCCGACGTCCACACGCTGACGATCCAGCCGTACGACAAGGGGATGCTCGACCACGTCGCCAAGGCGGTCCAGACCGCCAACCTGGGGCTTAACCCGGTCAAGGATGGGGACGTCATCCGGATCCCGATCCCGAACCTTAACGAAGAACGCCGGCGGGAGCTCGTGAAGCTGACGAAGAAGTTCGGCGAGGACGGCAAGATCGCCATCCGGAACGTCAGGCGCGACGCGATCGAGCACCTGAAGAAATCCGAGAAGGCGGAACACTTTTCGGAGGACGAGCGGAAGAAAGGGGAGCAGGAGATCCAGAAGATGACGGACAAGGGGATCAAGGACATCGACGCCCTCCTCGCCCAGAAGGAAAAGGAGATCATGGAAGTGTAGAGATCGGACCATTTCCGGACGCCAAGGGGCCCTTTGGGCCCCTTGGCGTTTTGTAACATGCGGCTCCCCCATGCGTATCAGAATATAAGGGAGGGGCTCACCGACACTCTGGAGGCGGCTATGACTGAGCATGGGGAAATGAGGCGCCTGTACAAATCGCGCACCGACCGGATGCTTGACGGCGTGTGCGGGGGGGTGGCTGACTACTTCGGTCTCGACTCCACGCTTGTCCGCCTGGCCTGGGTCCTGCTGACCCTGGTGGGAGGGATGGGTGTGGTTCTGTACATCATCGCAATGATCATTATGCCCGTCAACCGCGGGGAGATGCCGGCGGAGCCGGCGGCGCCCCCGGCCGTGCGGGAAAGGAACAGCAAGTTCTGGGGGATACTCCTCGTGGCGATCGGAACCGTCTGGTTCCTCGGAAATCTCGGGCTTCCGCTCTGGTACCGGTGGTGGGGAATGGCCTGGGATGTCGTTCTCCCCGTTATGCTCATACTGGCGGGGGTGGCGTTTCTGTTCGGCGGGAGGAACTCATTCGGCGGCGCACCTCTGCCGTCGGTCGAATCCCCGGGCACGGCTCCCGCACCGGAGGATGCGGCCGGGACCGGACGCCGGGCCCGCCTGTTCAAGTCGCGCGCCGAGAGGAAGATCTTCGGCGTCTGCGGGGGCGTCGCGTCGTACTTCGGGGTCGACCCGACGATCGTCCGGCTCCTGTTCATCGTCGCGTCGTTTGCGTCGTTCGGATTCATGCTCCTTCTGTACGTCATCATGGCGATCGTGACGCCGCGCGAACCGGTTCCTGCATAGAACAAGGGAGGAGACATGCACACATTGCCCGTTCGCAACTACTGGTTTCCGCTGCTCCTCATATTCTTCGGCGCGGTGATGCTTCTCCACCGCCTTCACGTGATCTGGGCGGGCTGGGCTCCCGTCCTCTGGCTGGCCGTTGCCGCCGGAGGAGGGATCATGCTCTACAACGGGACTGTACGGCGATCGCGGGGAGGAGTCTTCTGGGGGTTCTTCTGGTTCGTTCTCGGAGGGGCGTGCTTCCTCCGCACGTGCGAGGTCGTCTGGCTTGACCCGGGAATTGTCGTGTCAGGGCTTCTCCTCGTCTTCGGGGCTGGGATGATCCTGATGTACGTCGTCTCCCCGCGCGACTGGCACCTCCTTGTTCCCGCAGCGTGCCTCCTCCTTGTGGGGGGGGCGATCCTGTTGACTGAGCTCGGCTGGTTCCCGGCGTGGGAGGTGGCCCCGGTCGTGAACAGATGGTGGCCCGCAGGGCTCGTCCTCTCCGGCGCCGCGCTCATCGTGAACACCGCCCTTTCCTCACGGCGCCGGGAGTAGCGGGAGATTCCGCTGCGCCGTCAGTGCGCCTCGAGCCAGTTTTTCCCCGTCCCGACGTCCACCCTGACCGGGACGGAGAGAGGCATGGCGTCCTGCATCCCTTCCGTGACGAGGACCGTCATCTTCTTCTCTTCGCCGCGCGGGACCTCGAAAACAAGCTCGTCATGGACCTGCAGGAGCATCCGGCTTTTCAGCCTCTTCTCGCGCAGCGACCGGTCGAGCCTGATCATGGCGATCTTGATCATGTCCGCGGCCGTTCCCTGTATCGGCATGTTGATCGCCTGACGCTCCGCATTCCCCCTTATGTTCTGGTTCCTGCTGTTGATGTCGGGAAGGTACCGCCGGCGCCCCGTGAGCGTGGCGACGTACCCCTCCCGGCGAGCCCCGGCGATCGTGTCGTTGATGTACTGCTTCACCTTCGGGAACCTGGCGAAATATCTCTGTATGATCTCCCTCGCCTCGGTCTGGGAAATCTCGAGCCGCCTGGCAAGCCCGAAGGGGCCGATGCCGTACATGATCCCGAAATTCACCTCTTTGGCTTTCCGGCGCATGTCCGGTGTGACGCCGTCCGGGGGGACGCCGAAGACCCCCGCGGCGGTCGTGGCGTGCACGTCCTCGTCGTTCCGGAACGCGGCTCCGAGGCTCTCGTCGCCCGACATGTGTGCCATCACGCGCAGTTCGATCTGCGAATAGTCTGCGGACATGAGGACCGAATCGGGCGAACGCGGAATAAACGCCTTCCGTATCGATCGCCCGATCTCCGTGCGGATGGGGATGTTCTGGAGATTGGGGTCGCTTGAGGAGAGTCGCCCGGTGGCGGCGACGGTCTGGTTGAACGACGTGTGGACCCTCCCGGTCTCCGGGTGTATGAGGGAGGGGAGCGCGTCGACGTACGTGGACTTGAGCTTGGTGAGTTGCCGGTAGTCGAGGAGGTTCCCGATGATCGGGTGCATGCCGTGGAGCGTCTCAAGGACTCCGACGTCGGTCGAAAACCCGGTCTTCGTCTTGCGGACCGTGGGGAGCTTGAGCGTATTGAAAAGGACGTCGCCGAGCTGCTGCGTGGAATTGATGTTGAACTTCCCGCCTGCCTGGCGGTGGATTTCCGTGATGAGATTGTCGATCTGGCGGTCGAGGTCCTTCGACATCTCTTCAAGGCAGGGGACGTCAAGCCCGATCCCCTCGCTTTCCATTCTCGCGAGCACCGGGATGAGGGGGAACTCGATCTTCTCGCACAGTCCGAGGAGGTTCATCTCCCGGAGGCGCGGAATCTGCAGCTCGCGGATCCGGTAGGTCATGTCCGCGTCCTCCGCGGAGTACATGGCCACCGACTCGAGGGGTACCTCCGTGATGTGCCGCGCCTGTTTTCCCTTCCCCACGAGATCGTCGTACGGCACCATGCTGTAATTCAGGTATTCCTTCGCCAGCGCGTCGAGGTTGTGCTGTCCGTCTGCCCGGAGGATGTAGCTTGCCACCATCGTATCGAAGGCGATGCCGTTCACCTCCAGGCCGTTGTTCAGGAGAACGAGCATGTCGTACTTGATGTTCTGTCCGGCCTTCAGTATGTCGTGCGACGCGAACATGGGGGCGAGCTTCGCGAGAACCGTCTTGCGCGGGAGCGCCCCGGCGGTCGTGTTGACGTCCCTCCCGTGGCCCCCCGCGAACAGGCCGTTGCCGCTCCCCTCCCGCGCTTCCCACCGGACGGGGACGTACCACGCCCGCCGTGCTCCGGCGCAGAGGGAGATCCCGACAAGATCGGCCCGGAGGGGATCCTTGGACGTCGTCTCCGTGTCGAACACGATGAGGGGGCTCTGCATGAGCTCCCCGACGAGCTCGTCGAGAGCGCCGGCGGTTGTAACGCAAGTGTATTCGTGAACGTCGGTCCCGATGTCCGACGGGAGCAGTTCCGCGGCGGCCGGGGATGCAGGAGGCGGCTCTGCAGCAGGAGTGCCCGGCGTGTCATCGAATTTCTCGCTGTCCCTCAGCCGCGCGGCGAGCGATTTGAACTCCAGATTGCCGAACATGCGGATCAGCCGGGCCGTGTCCCGCTTCGTCGCGCGGAGCGAGTGAAAATCAATGTCGAGCGGCACGGCGGTGTCGATCGTGACCAGGTGCTTCGAAAGGAACGCGGTCTCCCTGTTGGCGATGAGCTTCTCGCGGAGCCCTTTCTGCGGGATCTCTTCCGCATGTTCGTAGACCGCCTCCATGGAGCCGTACTTCTGTATGAGGGGGATGGCCGTCTTCTCTCCCACCCCCGGGACGCCGGGGACGTTGTCGGATTTGTCGCCGATCAGGCCGAGGACGTCGATGACCCTGTCGGGCGTGACGCCGAATTTCTCCATGACCCCCTCTTCTTCCACGATCTCCGGGTCCCCGCCGGACTTTCCGGGCTTGTACATCTTGATCATGGGGGAAATCAGCTGCATGAAATCCTTGTCTCCCGTCACCATCATCGTCATGACCCCCTCTTTCTCGGCGCGCCGCGCAAGCGTGCCGATGATATCGTCCGCTTCGAAACCGGGAAGTTCGAGAAGGGGAGTGTTGAACGCGCGGACCACCTCTTTCAGTTTTTCCATCTGTGCGGCCATGTCTTCCGGCATCTTCTGCCGGGTGGCTTTGTAGGGGGCGAAGAGCTTGTGGCGGAACGTCGGCTCCTTCGTGTCGAACACGACCGCGATGTGATCAGGCTTCTCGTCGTCGAGGATCTTCATGAGCGCGGTGATGAAGCCGTAGATCGCGCTCGTATTCTCCCCCTTGCTGTTGATCAGAGGGCGGGCGATGAACGAGAAGTAGGCCCGGTAGGCGAGCGCCATGCCGTCGAGGAGGAAGAGCCGTTCTGTTGTGCGCATGTGGTGCGGTGCGGAGAAAGTGGACGTAGCCGCCGCCGGACCGGCGGCGGATGTGAAACATAGGGAAAGCCCGCGGGAGTGTCAATTCCAGCATGGGAACGCGCGGAAGGCCGGATCTGTTCGTTGATTGTAAAGCGTGAATTGGCTACATTCATTCCGTGAAAATCAACGAAGGATGAAGATTTACACAAAGACCGGAGACAGCGGGGACACGTCCCTCTTCGGCGGTCAGAGGGTTCCGAAGGACGCCCTCCGCATCGAAGCGTACGGGACCGTGGACGAGCTGAATTCTGTTCTTGGCGTCGCCCTTGCCGACGGGCCGGATGACGAGGTCCGGCGGCTCCTCCTCGAGATCCAGCACCGCCTGTTCGACCTGGGGGCCGACTTGGCCACGCCTCGTTCGGTCCCGCGGAAAACGATCCGGCGCATCGAGCCCCGGGATTCCCACGTGCTCGAACGGGAGATCGACAGGGTCGACGCGCTCCTGAAACCGCTCCACAGCTTCATTCTCCCCGGGGGATCCCCGCTGGCCGCGCGTCTCCACTTTGCCAGGACAATCTGCCGCAGGGCTGAACGCGTCGTTGTCCGCCTGTCCCGCAACGAGGATATCGGCGAGGGGGTGACGATGTTCCTCAACCGTCTTTCGGATCTTCTCTTCGTTCTCGCCCGGTACGCCAACCAGTGCGCGGAAATCCCGGAAACCCGTTGGAAATCGTAATGCGCATGCCGGCCGCCCCCCGCACAGGCGTGCGCCGCGGCGCCTCCCCCGATTCGGCGAAGAACGCGGTCTACACGTGGTACGCGTTCCCGGATACGCCCATTGTCGTGCCGGTGACTCTGAAGCTCCGGGATTCGCAGAGTGTCAGGGAGACGGTCGAAATCACGTACGACAGCCTGGAGTATCCGCTTTCGCTCGACAGGGACATGACGTACTTTTTGAAACGGACAATCGTGGATGCGGGCGCGGCGATCCGCGCACGGGAAGGGAGGAATCAATGACGGAATCCGGGGAGATCGTGCTGCAGGTGGATGACCTCGTCAAGCGGTACGGCGGCGTGACGGCGGTGGACGGGGTGAGTTTCAGCGTGCATGCCCGGGAGATCTTCGGCATCCTGGGTCCGAACGGCGCCGGGAAGACGACCACGCTTGAATGCATCGAGACCCTGAGGACCGTCGACGCCGGGACGATCCTGCTGGGGGGCCTGGATGTCCGGAGGCAGGCTCAGGAGGTGAAGCGGATCATCGGCGTCCAGCTCCAGTCCTCCTCGTTTTTCGACAAGCTCAGCCTCGCGGAGCTTCTCGTCCTTTTCGGCGGGATGTACGGGCGGCACATCGATCCGCTCGCGCTCCTCGACGAGGTGGAGCTGCGCGACAGGGCCCGTTCGCAGGTGGTCCAGCTCTCCGGGGGGCAGAAACAGCGCTTCTCCATCGCCGCGGCGCTCGTGAACGATCCCGTCGTCATTTTTCTCGACGAGCCGACGACCGGGCTCGATCCGCAGGCGCGCCGCCATCTCTGGGGGGTCATAAAGCGGATCCGCTCGGAAGGGAAAACGATCGTGATCACGACACATTACATGGACGAGGCGGAGGAGCTCTGTGACCGCGTCGCGATCATGGACGCGGGAAAGATCATCGCGATGGCTCCGCCCCACGAGATGATCGATGCGCTCGTGGCGGGCGGGTTCCGGAAGGAGAAGGTCGAACGGCTCGCGAGTCTCGAGGACGTTTTCCTGAGCCTCACGGGACACACGATCCGCGACGAGTGAAGGAGAAGCGATGATGATTGCAGGCGATGAATGTCCGTCCACTTCCACCGGGGCCCCATGCGCATAAAATGGATGCTTACGATCGCGTCGATGAAGATGTTCTTCCGTCAGCGCGAGGCGATACTCTGGACCCTCCTGTTTCCACTCCTTGTCGTCGTCCTCTTCGGCTTCGTGAAGTTCAACGGCCTGGGGAAGATCGACATGGGTGTTGTCAACGAAGCCGGCCCGCAGGGAGAGGAACTCCTCTCCCGCATCAGGGCGGTCACCACGTTCGACGTTTCAGTGGGCGCGCGCGACGAGGAAATGGCGCGGCTTGCCAGGGGGGAGCGGGATCTTGTTCTCGTCATTCCATCCGTGTATGCGGGCTCCGCCGCGGCAAGCCTGACGGCCTACGGCGATGTCGAAGCGAAGCCGCAGGTGACGCAGCTCGGCGGCCTCGTCCTCCAGCGTGTCCTTGACGAATCCGCGTTTGCCGGAGCACCCGGGATCAGGAGGACGATTGTCACAACGCTCCCGTTCAAATCGCGGAACCTCACCTACATCGATTTCCTCCTCCCCGGAATCCTCTCGATGTCCATTATGCAGGCGGGGATATTCGGCGTTGCATTCGGATTTGTGACGCTCAAGAAGCGGGGGATCCTCCGCCGGCTCTGGGTCACACCCATACGTCCGAACGATTTCATCATCGCGCAGGTGGCGATGCGGCTCCTCGTCGTCGTGATGCAGATGGCGATCATGGTGGGGGTCGGCGTCCTCTTCCTCAACCTTCATTTCATAGGGAACATGGCCCTGATCTTCCTGCTAGGGGTTCTCGGGGCTGTGGTGTTCCTGGGGTTCGGTTTCTCGCTGGCAGGTATATCGAAGAGCGAAGATCAGGTCGCGCCCCTCGCCAATATCATCACGCTCCCCATGCTCGCCCTTTCCGGCGTTTTTTTCAGCCGCTCGAATCTCCCCGGGTTCGTCCGGTCGGTGACGGCGTTCTTCCCGCTGACCTACCTCGCGGACGGGCTCCGGAGCGTGGCGATCGACGGCGCCACGCTCCTGCAGGTGATGCCGCAGATACTGGGGCTCGCGGTGTGGGGAGTGGTCTCATGCGTCCTGGCGGTCAGGCTCTTCCGGTGGGAATGACCGGTCGCCCGGTTGCGCCGGTGAAGTTTCTGTTCGAACGGAGGTTTGACAATCTTTCCCGTACTCCGTATATTGATGCGCTCTGGTTCCCGGAAGACCCGCGGTGACGTTCCCGCCCTTCGGGCTTCACACACACCTATCGTGCGTAGCGAGGATCCTCTTTCATGATTACCGAATTCGGCCGGGTGCTGATCTTTCTGATCGTGGGGGGAGTGTTTGTGGCGGGAGGCCTTCTGTTCGCCTGGCTCCTCCGCCCGAACCGTCCGTACCCCAGCAAGCTCACCACGTACGAATGCGGAGAGGTCCCGGTCGGCGACACCCGCGTGAGATTCAACATCCGCTTTTACGTTGTAGCCCTCATCTTCCTGATTTTCGACGTCGAAGTCGTTTTCCTTTTCCCCTGGGCGGTCGTCTATAAGAACCTGGGCTGGTTCGCGTTCATCGAGATGCTCGTGTTCCTCGGGATACTTCTCGTCGGGTACGCCTATGTCTGGAGGAAAGGGGATCTCGACTGGGACAAGCCCTCGCCGAAGGTCCCCTCCTACGAAAAGGGGATCGGGGTGCGGGAAACCCATCTGACCGAAGAAGAAACCGCTGTTTGAGGGGCGCTCACGGAGCACTCAAGGAAACGTGAATGGGACTATTAGACCAGAAATTCGAGAACAGCAACATCGTCATCACGTCGATGGACAACCTCCTGAACTGGGCGCGACTGTCGTCGCTCTGGGGGATGCAGTTCGGCCTTGCGTGCTGCGCGATCGAGATGATGGCGACCGGGGCGAGCCACTACGATCTGGACAGGTTCGGGACTTTTTTCCGCGGTACGCCCCGGCAGTCGGACGTGATGATCGTGGCGGGGACCGTGACGCTGAAGATGGCGTCGAGGATCAGGGTCCCGTACGATCAGATGTCCGAGCCCCGCTACGTGATCTCCATGGGAAGCTGTTCGAACTGCGGCGGCCCCTACTGGGAGCACGGCTATCACGTCCTGAAGGGGGTCGACAGGATCATCCCCGTCGACGTCTACGTCCCGGGCTGTCCGCCGCGTCCGGAGGCGCTCATGGAAGGGCTCCTGAAGCTCCAGGAGAAGATCCGGACGGAGAGCCTTGTAAGAAAGAAATCCGCGTGATCCCGCTCCCGAACCCTCACCCGCGCTCCCGATGACTCCACAGCAGATTTTCGAATCGCTCAAATCCCGCTTCGGCGAGGCCGTCCTGGAGGCGAAGATCGACGCCTTCCCCGATCCCTGGATCAGGGTCGCCCCTGCTAAGCTACGGGAGATCTGCCTGTATCTTCGCGACGACGGAGAGATGCTCTTTGACGTCCTCATGTGCCTGAGCGGGATGGACTACCGCGCCGGGAAGCTCGGCGTCGTGTACCACTGCGATTCGACGGCAAAGCACCACAGGATCGTTCTGAAAACGGAATTCACGGACGCGGATCCGCATGTCGCTTCCGTGGAATCCGTCTGGAAGACCGCAAACTGGCACGAGCGTGAAGCGTTTGACCTGTACGGGATCGTGTTCGACGGCCACCCGGACCTCCGGAGGATACTGATGCCGGACGACTGGCGGGGATTCCCGATGCGCAAGGACTACCAGGTCCCCGAGTTTTACAACGGTATGAAGGTGCCGTACTGATGGAAGAGACGATGACACAGCCGAGGCAGGTCGCCGGGTTCGGCCGCGACCTGAAATCCGAGGAGATGGTGATAAGCATGGGCCCGCAGCACCCGTCGACGCACGGCGTCCTCCGGCTCGAGCTTGTCGTTGACGGCGAGGTCGTCGTAGACGTGATCCCGCACATCGGGTACCTGCACAGGTGCTTCGAGAAGCACTGCGAGCACATGACGAATTATCAGCAGGTGATCCCGTACGCCGACCGGATGGACTACGTCGCGGCGATGAGCAACGAATTCGGGTACGTCGTTGCGTGCGAGAAACTCCTGAAGATCAAGGTCCCGGAGCGCGTCGAATACATCCGCGTGATCATGGCGGAATTCTCCCGGATCGTCAGCCATCTCATCGCGATCGGGACGTACGGGATGGACATCGGCGCCTTCACCCCGTTTCTGTATTGCATGCGCGACAGGGAGCGTGTGCTCGACATATTCGAGCAGACCTGCGGCGCGAGGCTTCTGTACAACTACATGTGGATCGGCGGCCTCTCGCACGACGTCCCCGCCGGCTTCACGGAGAAGGTGAAGGATTTCTGCAGATATTTCCGCTCCAAGATCAAAGAGCTGAACGATCTGCTCTCCTACAACAAGATCTTCATCAAGAGGACCGCCAACGTCGGTGTTCTCCCGGCGGCGGTCGCGCTCAACTACGCAGTCAGCGGGCCCGTCCTTCGCGGTTCGGGCGTCAAATGGGATCTGCGGAAAAACGACCCCTACTCGGTCTACGACAGGTTCGATTTCGAGATCCCCGTCGGGCAGGGGCTCAAAGGGACCGTGGGGGACTGCTGGGACAGGTACATGGTCCGCATTCATGAAATGGAACAGAGCGTAAACATCATCGAGCAGGCCGTGGACGGGCTCCCCGCGGGGGACATTGCCTCCGCGATCCCGAAGCGCATTCGGCCTGACGCCGGCGACGTATACGTCCGCACCGAAACGCCAAAGGGGGAGCTGGGGTACTACATCGTCTCCGACGGGACAGCGACGCCGTTCCGCGTGAAAGTGAAGTCCCCCTGTTTCGTAAACCTCTCCGCGTTGCCGGCGATGAGCCGGGGGGCGATGATCGCCGACATCGTGGCGATCCTGGGGAGCATTGACATCGTGCTCGGGGAGGTCGACCGATGAAAGAATTCCTGATCGATCTCCTGCACAACGAGGCCCTCGTCTACACCCTGATGGCATTCGTTCCGCTCGTCTGGGTCGTCCCGTTTGCGCTTTTTGCAGTCTGGTGGGAGAGGAAGATTTCCGCGCACATGCAGGACAGGCTCGGCCCGATGCGCACCGGCGGCTACCACGGGTGGGCGCAGACCGTCGCGGACATTTTGAAGCTGATCCAGAAGGAGGACATCATCCCCTCCGCGGCCGACAGGAAGCTCTTCATCCTCGCCCCGTATCTCGTGTTCGCGGGCTCGTACGCGGCCTACGCGGCGATCCCGTTCAGCGCCGCCTATGTCGGCAGCGGGATCAACATCGGGCTGTTTTACGTCATTTCCATCTCCTCCATCGTCGTGGTCGGGCTCCTGATGGCCGGCTGGGCCTCGAACAACAAATGGTCGATGTTCGGCGCGCTCCGCTCCGCGGCTCAGATCGTCAGCTACGAGATCCCGGTGGCGCTCGCCATTCTTGCGGTCGTCATGGTCTCCGGGACGTTCGACCTCCAGGAGATCAACCGCCTCCAGTCGGGCTGGTTCTGGAACTGGTTTCTGTTCCAGAAATTTCCATTCCTCTTCCTTGGGTCGCTGATCTACTTCGTCGCCTCACTCGCCGAAGTGAACAGGACTCCGTTCGATATCCCGGAAGCCGA
>Ga0182021_10009585_pt1 | contig 11479 bp, 19 predicted proteins | sample 612E3MmetaG_FD_120493 | JGI IMG/M metagenome (GOLD analysis project Ga0182021, IMG submission 120493) | Permafrost microbial communities from Stordalen Mire, Sweden - 612E3M metaG (Illumina Assembly) | ecosystem: Environmental > Terrestrial > Soil > Wetlands > Permafrost | place: Sweden...
CGACTCAGCTCGCTGACCTACATAGCTGCTGATGAGCTTCGAGCCCGTTACCTGGAGCCGTTTCTTCGAGGCGGGCTGGTGCAGCAGGAGGGTCGGTCGTGGGCTGTTGGATCTTGGGGAGAGGCAAGTCCTCGCCATTTCATAGCTGTGGAGGCGAAACTGAAGGACTGGCGCGCGGCGGTGCGGCAGGCACGTGACAACAAGAGGCGCGCCGACTACTCCTACGTTGCCCTTCCCAAACTGGGGAGCGGGCAGGCCCGCCAACACCTCCTGGTGACTGCTCGCGACGCGGGGGTTGGAATCATCGAGTTGCAGCCGGACGGTGACGCAGAGGTTGTACTGAGGGCGCGTAGGACGCCTGCCGCGGCGTGTGCTCAGAAGTGGCAGCTTGCCGTTCGGCTACTGGCTGACCCATGTCAGGCCAACGGCCGATGGGCGTTGTCTGACCAGCTGGTTGGGGCCTGACTTGGATCTCGCTGAGGCTCGGGACTGTCTGCCTGACTATCGGCTCACCCAGGCGATTCCTGCGGGCGCACAGGGTTCCGTGTTCCGCGGGACCGCGCCCGACGGCACGGACGTTGTGGTCAAGATTGTCTCGGGAAGCTGGGCCGAACGTGGGGAGCGCGAAATCCAGGCTCTGAGGCTGATCCGGCATCCATCGATAGTTCGTCTTGTCGACTACGGCTCAGTGACCTTCAGAGGACAGTCACTTCCCTTCATAGCCACTGAGTTCGTAGGGGGTGAGAATCTACGGAACGAGCTGGACGCGGGCACGTTCGACGTGTCGACTGCGCCCCTTCTGATTGCGAGCCTTGCCGATGGGCTTGATGCAATCTGGGCGCAGAGAGTGGTCCACAGGGACATCAAACCAGAGAATACGATCGTGACACCGGACGGGAGGGGCGTTCTTGTCGACCTTGGAGTGGCACGTTGTCTGGACATGACCACGCTGACGGTCGGCGCCGGCTCGCCAGGGACACTAGGCTACATGTCGCCCGAACAGGCGCGCGGTGAGCGGAATCTCACCACGAAGTCAGATGTGTATTCGCTCGGGGTCACAGCCTACGAGGCTGTTGTAGGTGACCATCCATTCGGCAGGAATCAGACGGCCATGTTGCGTGCTTCGCGCGCCCCGCTCGTGCCGGCCCAGGCTCGCTGTAGCCCCATAGTTGCTGACATGATAGGGGCCATGATGGAGCTGGTTCCGGCGATGCGCCCGATGCCCAGTGACATAGTAGCCGCTCTGGCTGGGGAGGTTGTCTGATGTTTCTCTATAACTCGATGTGGGCCTGGAATCTCCCCGCAAGCACAGCCCCGCATGGAGTTGTGCTTCACGCGGTCGGGTGTCCACTGGAGAATGCTGAGAGTCGGCAAGCTCCGACATCTCGCGACAGATTCATTCTGTTCGATCCGGACTCGTATCTGTGGGAACTCGACTCGGAAACGTGCGGCCGGGCCGTGAAATGCTTGGAGTCATATCCATGGATTCCGACAATGGTCGAGCGCACGGCTCTTCCATCGATGACCGACGAACAGGTGGCCGCCATTCTTGGTGCTGCTGCAGACTGGCAGAAGACCAGGGGCGTGTCCAGGATCATTCTGCCGACACCACTGATATCGGAGTCCGACCAATCGGTGGATGAGTTCCTACGTTGGCTGGACACCGCGATCTCGGTCGCAGCCGGTTTGAGCCCGCAGTCTCTCATTGCCGTTGGTGTGTCCGAGGTGGCGATTCGGAGGCATTTCGACACCATCTTGGACCATCTCACTGCCAGACGGGAACTGCCAGGGATCTACATATTCGCCGAGACATCCCGCAGTAGCGGGAGTGTCGCCGTGAACCAAGACGTCGCTCGCATGCTTCTCATGGCGTCGCACTTCGTCGGACAGCGCCTAGGTCGCGAGGTGGTCGTGAACTTCGCGGACACATTTGGTCTCGCCTGCCTTGCCGTGGGAGCGGCCGCTTTCGCCGGTGGCTACGAGAGGAAATGCCGCAGGCTCAACTTCGAGAACTTTGAGGAACGAGATGGTGGTGGTGCGTTTCCCAAGTTTTTCGCCCTCGGTACTACTGCCTACTATCGTCCTGAAAAGGACCTTCAGCGCATACGCGACGCGCGGTTGCTGAGGCTTCTGGAAGGGGACCGTACCGCATCATCAGCGGCCTTGTTCGAGGCTCTGAAAGCTGGAGGTTCTGCAAGAGATGTTCCGACATGGCGAGAATCGCGCAACAACGTTGCAGCAGCAAAGGCTCATCTGATCGAACGACTGTGCGGCGCCACAGACGAACTGGTCGCGCTGCGGCCTGGACCGGACAGGATTGCCTGGGTGCTCGAGTGGCTGCAGAACGCAGAGCTGAACGTCACGTATCTTGGCACTCGGTTCGAGGATGCCCCTCTCGACGACGATGGGCGGCACGTTCGTGCCTGGAGAGCGTCCTTCGAATCATTCATCGATGAGTTCGAGTTGGTGGTTTGATTTGCCACTCTGGTCGGGCGGATTCTCGCACACGTTTTCACGGATCTGACACGTGTGACTCGTGCCCCGCGTCAAGACTCATGATCCGGGCGGCCGAGACTTCCCGCCAAAATAGCACCAGATCTTGAAGAGAGATCCAAAGACCACCTCTATGTCCACGGCGCCGAGCCGCCGGACCAGGACCAACAGACCACGCCTGAGGAGGCGCTCGAGTTCGCCTACAGCCGACTGCGCGACAGCTTGGCAAGCGACATTATCCAGCAGGTGAAGGCGGCCTCGCCCAGCCTGTTCGAGAGACTCGTCGTGGAGTTGCTGCTTAAGATGGGCTACGGAGGCAGCCGTCAGGACGCGGGCCGTGCCATCGGGCGTAGCGGCGATGAAGGCATCGACGGCATCATCAATGAGGATCGCCTGGGGCTGGACATCATCTACATCCAGGCCAAGCGCTGGGAGGCCAGCGTCGGGCGGCCGGAGGTGCAGAAGTTCGCGGGGGCGCTCCAGGGGCAGCGGGCCAAGAAGGGGATCATGATCACCACCTCGTGCTTCTCCGCCGAAGCGCGCGACTACGTCGGCAAGATCGAGAACAAGATTGCCCTCATCGATGGCCAGAAGCTCGCGGAACTGATGATCGACCACAACCTCGGCGTCAGTCCGATGGCGACCTACGAGGTGAAGAGGATCGACGCCGACTACTTCACTGAGTAGGGCGAGAAACGCCGGTCGTGCGGTCGACAGTCGGTAACCGGAAAAGACATGGACGGGCTATCACGTCTCAACAGGGGGCAGGCAATCTAGCCGATCTGCAACCGAAGACCTAGGCGCAAGCGGGCGGTCATCAGTTACTCTCGGCCGATGGCCGGCATGAAGGACCTGAGGCTAGCGCGGCAGCGGCCGAAAACGAGGTGCTATCATCACTAATACATCAAGGCACCAAAGCACCGAGGTCAGAATGCCACGCTTGACCATCACTCTGAGCCCGGAAAGGCAGCGGGCGCTGAAAGAGACCGCCGCCCGTCGGGGTACCACCATCACCGCCCTCATCGACGAGAGCCTTGAGCTGGCGGGCATCCGGGCGATCGAGAGCGCGCGGGAGATCTTGGCGCGCGCGGGGATGAACTCCGGGCTCAGTGAGGATGAAGCCATGGCTCTCGCCCTCGAAGAGACCGCCAAGGAACGCGCCGGACTCGATTGAGCGGCTTCGTCGTCATCGACACCAACGTGCTCGTAAGTGGCATGGTCCGGGGTCGTGCGACCTCGCCCCCCAGGCAGATAGTCGAGGCGATGATCGGCGGGCATCTGCGCTTCCTCCTGTCAGATGCTCTAATCCGGGAGTACCGCCGGGTACTTCTGCGGGAGTCGATAGCCCAGCGGCACGGACTCAGCGAAGCTGAGGTCGACGGCGTTCTGCTGGAGATCGTTGTCAACGCGACCATGCGTGAGATTAACGCCCCGGGCATGGGTGATTCGTCGGTCAGCGCGGGCAAAGACTCAGTGCCCCCCGGTGATGCTCACGTCGCCGCACTGCTTCGAAGCGCGCCGGGCTGCGTGCTGGTTACCGGTGACGGGCGACTCGCTGACGCGGTCCGATCCTGGTGCGAGGCGGTGACCCCGGCTGCCTTCGCGGCCACTCTGGAGGCGTAGCTAGCCCCCTGCGCCAAGACTCATACCCGGCGTGCCCGCGGCACCCCGTCCAAACAACACCAGACCTTGGACAGAGACTGACGGCCTCCCTACCTCCAGGGCCACGCTTCGTGGGGTGGGTATTGGTTGCACGCTTGTATCCAAGCGGATACACTGATGCGCATGAACACCTTTCCACGCACCGCCGAGTTCGACGCGTGGCTCTCGGGGCTGAAAGACAAGATCGGCCGCGCACGCATCGTTCACCGCATCAAGGGCGACATCAAGCGCGCCATCCAGATGGCGCAAACGCTGGACAAGGAGTGACTATGTCCAATCTTGCACCCTCTGAGGCGGCCGACTACCTCGACGACGAAGAAACGATGGCCGAGTACATAACCGCTGCTTTGGAAGATCCTAATCCTGACGTCTTTTTGGCCGCGGTGCGTGATGTAGCCCGTGCTCGCGGAATGGCCCAGCTTGCCAAGGACGCCGGTCTCGGGCGCGAGAGTCTCTACAAGGCCCTTGCTCCCGGCGCCAAGCCGCGTTACGACACCGTGCTCAAGTTGCTCCATGCCTTGGGCGTCAAGCTCTCCGCGACGCCGGTTCAGTAGCAGTCGGCGCCTGCCGCAGGCTACGGCCTTGTTTGCATATCCCAAAAGTAGGATACTCAGCACATGGAACTGGCGTCGCCGAAAGAGGTCGTATGGGTTGGCTCTTCTCTGGAGGATCTCAAGTCGTTCCCCGATTCGGTCAAGCTGACGATGGGCTTCGCTCTGTTTCAGGCACAGTGCCATGAACGAACACACGGTGAGCAGTGGCAACGTCTTTGAGGATCTCGGTCTGCCCAAGTCCGATGACCTCCTCGCCAAGGCCGCGCTCGCGAATCAAATCGCAAGCATAGTCACTCATCGCCATTTGACTCAGGAGGGGGCTGCCAAAGTCCTTGGTACCGGTCAGCCGAAGGTATCCGAGCTTCTGGCAGGCAAACTCGACGGTTTTTCGATCGAGCGGCTGATCCGCTTCCTGAACGCGCTGGATCGCGACGTGCAAATCGTCGTTACTCCCAAGCCACGCAGTCGCGAATCCGCAACCTTCAGAGTGACAGGACGATCTCGTTCGGCCCGGGCTACTGACGTCGCCTGCAACGGGTAGTCGGATACTCTGCGGATTGTCGGCTTGCCAAGGGTGCCGGTCTTGGGCAACAAGAGGTCTTTGACAACCGGGTCGGCTGGGCCAGAACCTATCTGCGCAAAGCAAGATCGAGAACAAGATTGCCCTCATCGATGGCCAGAAGCTCGCGGACCTGATGATCGACCACAACCTCGGTGTCAGTCCGATGGCGACCTACGACGTGAAGCGGATCGACACCGATTACTTCACTGAGTAGGGTGAGCGCCGACGCGGCGACCCAGTATCCATCCAAAGGTCGAGTGTCTTCCCTGACCGCGCTCTTCACACTAATCGCGGGGTCAGGTTCAGCGCGTGGGCGTGCCATCTGTTACCATAAAAATAGTTGGTTCATGCCAATAATGAGGTAACTATGCTGTCGTTGCTCGTGACGTCCGCGGCGCGCCGCAAGTTGCTCGTTAGGTTCCTGACTCATCCCGGTGAGAGGTTCTACCTTACCCAACTCATCCGCGACCTGGACATCACATCGTCGGCGGCCCAGAAAGAACTCGCACGTCTCACAAAGAGTGGGTTGCTCTCGACCGAGCGCGAGGGGAATCTCCGCTTCTACAGCGTTAACACAGCGCATCCGATCTACGGTGAGCTCAAGAGCATCGTCTACAAGACCGAGGGACTCGGTAGCGTGCTGACCGACGGCCTGCGACAGGTGGCCGACACTGCGGTCGCCCTGGTCTACGGCTCCGTGGCTCGGGACACCGAGGACGTCACTTCCGACGTGGACCTGCTGGTGATCGGCGACGTGGAGCCCGCAGCTCTGGACGCTGTGCTGCTGCATGCTGAGCGGCTCCTCGAACGCGACGTGAACGCCACCATCCTCAGCGAGGCGGAATGGCGCGACCGCTTGGAGCGGCGACAGGCGTTCGCGCTGGACATCCTGAACGGACCGAAGATCTTCCTCATCGGAGACGAAGATGGACTTCGATGAACTGCTTCAGAAGCGAGTCGTTGAACCCTGTGACGCGGGGTTCGATGAGACAGCCGGACTCATGCGGGTCGCCCGGCGAGATATCGCAACTGCCTCTAGCCTGGTGGAAACCGACCTCGACTGGGCTTTCGCCGTCGCATACAACGCCATCCTGCAGAGCTCTGTGGCTCTCATCGCGAGTCACGGCTTCAGGCCGCACTCTCGAAACAAGCACTTCAATACCTTCCGCTTCATGTCGGTTGCGCTTCCTGAGGAGAGCGACACCATCACTCGGTTGCAGCGATTCCGAAAGAAACGCCACGCGGCTGTGTACGAACAACCGGGGTTGATCGGCGCCCAGGAAGCGCGGGACATCATCGAGTTCGCCGGGCGCTACGTCGGCATGATCGAGGACCGGCTGCCCTTGGAAGTGAAGGAGCGCCTACGCGAAGGCTGATACTCAACGAGCGCCCGTCAGTTGTAGCTGACCCCCGGACCAAGACTCACGATCCGGCCTCCCGCACGACCCCGCCCAAACAAGACCCGATCTTGAACAGAGAGCGACGGCCTCCCTACACGAGACCTCGCCGTGCGCACCCACGAACACATGCTGGCGCTGCCCTTCGCCTGGTCCAGACCCCGGATGGTCTTCGTCAACTCCATGCGCGACCTCTTCCACCAGGACGTCCCGCTGGAGTTCATCCAGCAGGTGTTCGACGTCGTGCTGGAATTGCTCACTCGCGGGCGGTCCGGAGAATTCGACAACTGCAGGGTCCGGGATCAGATCGGCTCCTGAATCCACGGGCGACTCGCCGACGCGGTCCGATCCTGGTGCGAAGTACCGACCCCGGCGGTCTTCGCGGTCGACCTGAAGAGGTAGCTGCCCAAAGGGCCTAGACTCACGGCAGGCTCCTCGACCCAGCCAAGCTCTCGGTCACTCTCTCTCTCCTCTCGAACGCGCGGCCGCTACCTTGGCAAGCGGCTCGTCGTGACGCCGTCGTAGGGCGCGCCGTCTCTTGGCTCTGTCCACCCGACCGGCTAGTATGAATGGGCGTGGCCGGGCATCTCCTAGGCAATGACCCCACGGAATCAGGAGGCACGAGTCTTGTATTCCCTCTATCAGTACTTCGGGTACGAGATGTCCCTGGATGAACGGTTTGCCCTGGTCAAGACAGCCGGGTTCGATGCTGTTGGGCTGTGGCGTGACGATTGGTTCGGGTGGTCCGGGCACCGTGAATTCGCAGATCGGGCGCGGTCGGCGGGATTGCGCGTCGGGGACGGCCATGCGCCCTTTGCTCGCGACTACGAGTTCGTCAACGCGCTGTGGCTCGACAACCTTGACGGCGTCACCACCTATGGGACATACCTGCGCACGGTCGAAGAGGCAGCCCTGGATGGCGTGTCGACCCTCGTCGTTCATCTTCAAGACCACGATTCACCGCCGCCGAACAACCTAGGCGTTGAGCGCATCACGCGCCTGGTTGCCGCCGCGGAAGAGCGTGGTGTGACGATCGCGCTTGAGAATATCTACCTCCATGAGTACTTGAAGTACGTCTTCGACCGCGTCGATTCCCCGAACCTGGGGTTCTGCTATGACGCGGGCCACAGGAACTGCAATGAGCCCGACATCGACCTGCTATCGATGTTCGGGGATAGACTCGCTGCACTGCACCTGCACGACAACGACGGCTCCGGAGACCAACACCTGATCCCGTTCGAAGGCGGCATCGACTGGCAGGAGCAGATGGCGAAGATAGCCGCGACAAGGTACACAGGCGCGATCACACTCGAATGCACAACCGGACTCCCCGGTGTGACAAGGCCGAACGACTCGCGTTCCGCGGAGGAATGGTTGGGTGCCGCATTGGCTGCGGCGAAGCGGCTGGAATCTATGCGCCAGGCGTTTTCAGCCCCGCCCCCGGCTTGAGCGCGGAGGGGTCCGAAGATTTGTACCATCACGGTGCAATCCGGGACGCAAGGTAGCTCGACTCAGACCGTCTACGACGGCCAGAAACTCGCGGAACTGATGATCGACCACAACCTCGGGGTCAGTCCGATGGCGACCCACGAGGTGAAGCGGATCGACGCCGATTACTTCACTGAGTGGGGTGAGTCGCGCCACAACCCGCCCCTAGAACAAGTCGGGTCGCCGAAACGGCGATCTGACTACGAAGCTCGCCGAGCGGAGCCGACCCGTACCCGCCGCACGACCACGTCACGAGACTCGACCAGGAGGCCGTCTTCCTCCATGCCCGTCAGGTGAAGCTCCAGCGCGGTGCGCATGTTCGCCTCGGCCTCTTTCTCAGTCAAGCCTGTGGCAACGCAACCCGGCACTTCCGGAGCGTAGGCGGAGAAATTCTTGCCCGCGTTTTCTATTACGATCGCGAAGGTTCTCATTGCCGCTCGACCTCGATTCCGGCTTGTTTCGCGATGCTGCCCAGCGTCCCAGCCGCCAACTCGTGCCCCGACTTGCCCGCGACCGTCACCCGACCGGGCTTGGTCGGGTGCTTATACTGACGGTGGCTCCCGGATTGGGCGACCTGGAACCATCCGTCGTCGAGAAGCAGCCTGATCACGTCTCGCACCTTCATGGTCAGGATACCCTACGACTTCGCTTCCGTACCTCAATGCGTCGTAGGTTCTAGGCTGGTGCGAGATCAGCCCCGGTCCAAACAGCTCCAGGATCCCTTCGCGTCAAGCACCATCGCCATCACCCCGCGGCTCCGATGCCCCGCGTGCCGCTAGGTGCAAGAGAGGGCTGTCACATACTCATCGGCGTGGCAGACGACCCCCAGCATGGGGAGCGTGTTCGTGACGCAATACTCATGTGCCTCTCTGTTGGGACTATTGCAGCAATCGGCCAGGGTCCCGACGGAATAGCCCCTGTTGAAGGCGTCCCGCGCGGTGCTCTCTACGACCCAATTGGTGGCCAACCCAGCAAGTACGACGGTCGTGATCCCGCGGTTTCGAAGAATGAGGTCGAGTTCGTTGTAGATGAACGCGCTTGTTGCGTAGTTGGAGATCTCGATCTCATCCCCCAGCGGCCCGAGTTCGTCGATCACCTGGGTGCCCCATGTCCCTCTGATGAACGCGTTCGTTCTTACCAGGCCGGCGGCAAGAGGCGCCGGATTCGCGGGCAGCTCGGGGTAGCCTTTCCTGTGGCTCGCGTTCACATAGACCACCAGGACGCCTTTTTTTCTGCTCGCTTCAAGCGCATCCTGCATCCGTTCAATCGTTCCGAATTCGGCCAGCACTCCGGAGAATACAGCGGCCACCAAGCCACCCGGCTTCACCAGTTCGTTCTGCCAATGCAGGATGAGCAGAGCACTCGTTCTTGGGTCGATGCTGTTCTGCATCTGGGGACTCCGTTTCAGTGGCTTGGGTCGAGGCCAAGGCTGACAAGCAGCTTGCTGCGGAACTCGTCTGCGCCTGGCTGCAACAATGGCAATACGGACGGCATGTTCTTCAGACTCTGAATGAACAAAGGAAAAAGATCGGACGGGATCGTGATGAGTTGAAGCCCCTGGGGATAGAGCTTCGCGGCTTTCATCCCCATACTCAGGCCGGTGACGACGAAGTTCAGATCGCCGGTGATGTAGGGATACATGTATGTCCAGGCGCAGCCGATCACGGGGGTGCAGCGGCTCATCCAGAGCTTGCCCGTCGAATAGCTGTATGCCCTGAGTAACACCTCAGTCTGGTCCGGATTACCTAGCAGGATCAATAGATCCGGACTAAAAGATATCGCGTCCAGTGGGGCAAAGGCGACGTAGTCGATCGTGCTGTCGGCGTCGAGTCTCGGGAGGGAATCATATATCCGGCGGCCTGCCTTGAAATCCTCACAGACTTGGATACCCGCGACATACTCGCCTGTGGTAAACACATGGGGCAACGGCTTGCCCATGATGTACAGCCCGCCGCCGCATGCGTGGTTTTCGGGCGTAGCATAGAATGCGTGCCCATTCTGGGCTCTTCGAAGCATCTGGCACAGGCGAAGAGTGCCATCCAGTCGCTGCATATCCTCGGGGGGCCTCGAGAAGAACTTCACCCCGACCGGAGGCAGATCGAGGTTCAATGGCCTAAGAGCTGTTATCCATTCCTTGGCGTTCCAGCGCGCTGGTGTCACAAGACCCTCCTGGTCGGGCTCACTGGGTGCCAGCAAGTCTTCGCGCGTTCGCGGGAGAACCCTCCCACTGCGTCTGGACAAGTTCGCCCTCATCAGCTTCGAGAAGCAGTCGCCGGACGAGTTGTAGGTGCTGGAGCCTGCTCGGCCGGCTCCGCGCCCTCGTCAAGCAAGCCGATCCCAAAGTAGTCGAGGAGTGGAAGATAGTGGTCGTCGACGTCGGGTCCTAGCCCAACGTCACGCGGAGCTCACGCGCGAGCCAGCGGAAGCGTTGACCACAAGCTGCTTGTGAATCAGCAATAGATTGCCTACAGATGGCACTCATACTCGATTAACGGTAAGATACTACTGGTTGTGTGTTTTGCTCACCGGTTCAGCAGACAAGCGGTGATATATTGCTAGTAACGGCCACTTCCTGATGATAAGAGGCATAAGATGGCCTATTCCATCGACTTCTCACTAGCAACAAGCAGCCAGATCGAGGCCGCTCTCTGCAAGCGTGTGGAGAGCATCAGGCTTTCCCGCAACATGACGCAGCAGCAGCTCGCTGAGGAAGCCGGCGTCTCGGTCAGGACCGTAGGAAGGCTCGAAAAAGGACAAGGCGTTTCGTTGGACACCTTCGTCCGAGTTCTCACGGCGCTGAGAATCCAGCAGAGCCTCGAAAGCTTGCTGCCCGATCCCACGGTGAGGCCCATCGAACGGGTTGGAGCCGGCACCGGAGAGCGCAAGCGCGCACGTCCCGCTCGGGTGAGCGATGAACCCCCTGCGTGGTCGTGGGGCGACGGAGAAGACGGCCATGACCGATGACGCACGCGTCATGCTCTGGGGGAGTCTGATCGGCGCCGTCACCTGGCTTGAAGACCGGGAGATCGGAGTCTTCCAGTACTCGCCGGACTTCTTGGGAAGCGGCATCGAACTGGCCCCGCTCTCGATGCCACTGGCGGAGTTTCCCTACGAATTCCCAGCGCTTGCGAGGAACACCTTCAGGGGGCTACCGGGATTGCTCGTGGACTCCCTACCGGACAGATTCGGCAATGCCATCATCGACGCGTGGCTTGCGGCGCAGGGACGCACCGCTGCGAGTTTCCATCCCGTTGAACGCCTCTGCTATGTCGGGAGCCGAGGCATGGGGGCACTCGAGTTCGATCCGGCCACGAGTGCACCGC
>Ga0182021_10009586_pt1 | contig 11478 bp, 12 predicted proteins | sample 612E3MmetaG_FD_120493 | JGI IMG/M metagenome (GOLD analysis project Ga0182021, IMG submission 120493) | Permafrost microbial communities from Stordalen Mire, Sweden - 612E3M metaG (Illumina Assembly) | ecosystem: Environmental > Terrestrial > Soil > Wetlands > Permafrost | place: Sweden...
AAACTTTAAATTCAAAGTTAAAAAAATATTAATATTTAAGATCATCCAATTATATTCTAATTAGAATGTTTGAGAATGGAAGTATTTAAAATTAATTTAAAAAAAATGCATTATTCAGATTGATATTTTTAATATATAAAACTTAATTAATTTTTCAATCCAGCTATCTGATCAAGGAGATCTGTTCTTGTAACAATTCCCACAGGGTTCACATTTTCATCTACAACAATTAGTCTTCCTATTTTGTTTTTATTCATAATTTCTATGGCTTCTGCTATCATAACATCCTTTTCAACAGTTATAATTTGTTTGGACATTACATTAGATACATTTAAACCTTCTTTACCCTCGGCAATTGACATGGTGATATCTGAAAGTGTTAAAATTCCTATTACATGCCCTTCTTCTACCACTGGCGCGCCTTCTATTCCTTCATTACTTAATATTTTAGCTGCATCCTTGATGCTATCTAATGCATTCAGTTTGATAAGATCGACAGTTGCCACGTCTAAAACTGTTTTTTTTGGGATACTCCTGATTGCAGTGGTATCTAATAGTAGTATGTTATCCATATCATCCCTTCCAACAACCACACCATCCACAACAAGTTTGTTTACAGGAGTTGGGCCTATCCTGATCTCATCTCCAAGATCCAAATATTTAATATTTCCAACTGCCTTGATAGCTGCCTCACATTCTCCAGGATGTGTGATGCTTGTAAATTCAATCTGAGAAACAGTTATATCCTTAACCTTCTTTCCATCCCTGTAAATTGGTACCAGTGTTTGGTTATCTGATGCCTGGATGTTTAAAGTATGATAGGCCTTAATGGTAGGTTTATAGCCACCTCTCGGCCCAGGAACTCCTTTTACTAGACCTAAACTTCTTAAAGACTGCATTTGGTTCCTAATTGTACCAGGATTACGATTCATGATCTCTGCTATTTCTTCTCCCTTAATGGAAGCATCTGCATTCCTATATAAATTAATAAGGCTCTGTAATATTTCTTTTTGGACCGATGTGAGCATTCAAACCACCTATAATAATTTAATATTATTTATAATTATTTATTTATCATTATTATTCATATATAATTCTTTTTATTTAAACTCAAAAAAAACCTGTTTAATATATTTTGAACTTGGAAATGGTATATTTATAATTAAAAAATGAAGTTATATAAAAAAAATTAATTAATTAATAGAATGAGGAAGATTATGTTCTATTATATGATTATACTATTTCGCCATTAATTGAAATTGTATAATCCTTGATAATTATGTTTTTATGAGCCTTTTCAAGTGCTCGCTGTACAATTACTCCAATTCCAGAACAGCATGGAATCTCCATGTGGACTATGGATATGGATTTTATGTCTTGATTCTCAAAGATCTCTGTTAACTTATCAACGTACTGTTCTATTGTTTTATCCAGTTTTGGGCACAAAATAATCAAAACCTTATCCTTCAAAAATCGTTTGTGGAAATTAGCATATACAAATGGTGCGCAATCTGCTGCAATCAGTAGATCAGCATTTTTCAGGTACGGTGCATTGGGGTTTAAAAGCTGCATTTGAACAGGCCAGTTACGAAGTTCAGCACTTAAAATCACAGCTTCATTTTTACTTTGAGATTTTCCTCCCAAATCCATTTCAACTGATCCTGGACAGCTGCATGCAAATGATTTTTCACCTTCATAATCAGGAATTTCCATATTTCTATTTTTTAAAAAATTAATTGCCTGATTTAAATATTCTTTTTGGCTATGATCATTAAGATGTGTTAAATGGGCCTTTATTACATTAGGCCCCTCTTTTATAATGTTTTCCATTACATTATCCTCATCATATGGCTCTGCTTCTCTCTGTTCTATTTCTATGGCACCCTGTGGACAGGTTCCAATACATGCTCCCAAACCATCACAAAACAGATCACTTATGAGTCTGGCCTTCCCGTCAATTACTTGTATAGCACCTTCAGGACATCCTGGAATGCAATCACCACAACCAATACATTCCTTCTTTGATTTTAATAATATCTCTTGTCAAACACTGATCCCCATACACCTTACTGATAAATATGTTCACTAAAACCAATTTATACTCTTGAACAATGAGTAAGATTTATGATGATTTAGATATGATGAAGGTGTTTTTTTCAATTCAAATTAACCATTATACTTACCATTATAAATTTATTATAAGAGATCCCAGACACATCAAGGAATTAATGACTTGTATGGTTCAAACTATATAATCTTGTAAAATTATTAATTTTACTTGGATTAATCCATGTTAGGCTCAATTATAGCAAAGATGTTGCCTTCGGTATCCTGAAAGGATCCCATGAATCCCATATTGGGAATTTCCATTTTTTCGGTTAACATCTTTCCGCCTTCCATTTCAATTTTTTTAGCAAATTCATCGTACGAATCAACAGCTATTGTATCTCTGACCATTGTTCCCATATCTTTGGTCATTATAGCCCCATTAATTCCTGGATCATCATCAGGTCCTGTGGTTACAAGCCAGTAGTCGAATGGACCATCCCATTTTTCCGTTGTCCAACCAAAAACATCCTCATAAAATTTGGCAGCTCTTCCAGGATCATCTGCAGGCATCTCAAACCATATAACTTTATTAGACATATTTTTTCAACTCCATTTTTTTCAATCAGAAAAATTTATAATTTAGTTCAATCTAATTTACCTAATTTCAGTTTAATGCAGTATAATATAGGTTTTTGTGATTAATAATTATTATGTTTAAGCGAATATACAAAATTTTTAAAAAATAACTAAAATGGTGTAAAAATTGGATAAATAAGAAGATCTTTTTTAGGATTGCCTGAGGATATAGATTTAACCAAAATAAAATCACCGGGACTTCTTTTGGTAAACAGTTTAACAGAACAAATAGATGAAAAATAACAATTAACAAGGCTCATGGAACTGAATTTAAAATCATGTTCTGTGAATTAGAGTACAATTAAAGAATATGATAGCATGTTAATGGATTTTAATCAAATATAACAATCAAATAATAGTTTAAAAGCCCTTGAATTAAGGATATTCTTCTATTTAATAATTGATAGAATAAAAATCTCTTTAAATTTCATTTTGTATAATTAGGATAATTATTTAAATTAAATTTCAGGTGGGATAATTTTACACAAATTGATCCTTAAAATAAATAAAAAAAAATGAAAGTTAATTACAGAATTATTCTTCTGCGTCTAACATTTCACCGTAAACTATCTCAATTTCGCAGCCTTTAGGGCCACAACAGAAGTGTTGTAAATCGAACTTTGCTAGCATTCTTTCACCACTTTTTATATTTTTTAAATTTATTCACTTAAATCAGGCTTAATTCTACGATTTAAATAGATATATAACTTTTAATTTATTAAATCGTCTTTGATATCAGAGATAATTATAAAAAAAATCTACATCCATGACACCGACTTTTTTTATGTAATTCATCACGTATAAATGTTCGGTTATTACCAATCTGTTTTTGGAATTTCAGAATAAATTGAATTAAGTTATGATATGATAAACTAGAACTAATCCTGTGGAAAGACCTCAAAGAATAATCCTTCAAACTCCTTCAAATTTTCTTTAGGGAATGTTAAACCGACACATATCATCAGAACACCAGTTCCCACTACATTGTCTTCATTATTTGGATCTTGTATCACCTGTTCATCAAAAACTAGTTTAACATTAGATTTTTCTTGAAGGAACTCCCAAAGTGTTTCACGTTTATGAACACCGCCATTTACCTGCAAATTATTTCTTAATGCTATCTGCAAAAATTGTTCCCAATCTTTATAATCACAAAATTCTATCCATATCAACCCTTTATAATCGATACAGCAATTACAGGTTTCAATTTCCCAGTGAAAAAAGTTTTTAATTATATTTTCCAATCCTTCATCAACAAAAATATGAAAATCATCGTTGATCTCAACTTCAATTTGTTTATGCTCCATAAAAACCCTCCAAAAATAATCTATCACGTTCTAAATGATCTGTTTTTTATCCATGATATATGTCCTATCAATAAATTTTAAAACAAGAGTCTAATTATCTCAAACAATTAATTCTACTTTTCATTTGATTTCATTATTTAAGTTGTTATCAATAATAATTTATAAAAAGCATATATCAGGAGGATATCAGTGGTTAAATATAAAATTGTTGCAAGGTTATCTATTGAAATTGAAGATGATATTAAATTTATAAGATCTAATATTCTTCCTATTGCAAAAATTAAAATAGCTACAGCATATACCTTTAATGCCAAAATGCTTCCATCTATATTGGTAAATATCAATCCTAAAGCTGCTTCTTGATATTTATGGATGTTCATGTAGATTCTTAATGTAAGGTAGAAGGTTGAAAATGTCAGTACGAGTATTACTAATGCTATGGAAATTTCGGTAACAAAAGATGTTATGTCCATTTTCTACCATCTCCCCTCATTAATTTTTGAAGTGAAAAAGTAAATATTAATAATATTAAAGCATTCAAATCCAATGAAATTTCTATAACAATGCTGTTACCAAAAAAACGTATACAAAACCTGTTAAGAATATGAATGATCCTGCCAATGTGAGTAAACCACAAAGATCAATGATCTGGTTTTTATGCAAAAAAACCATTGAAAGAGCAATTTCCTTATCTTCAAGTGTCCTTAATAATCTATACGCATAAATAAATAGTAAAATTCCAATTAAGACACCTAATAATCTTTGGATTAGGAGATATCAAGGATCCATTCATATACACCAAATTTAACTCTCTTTTAATATTATTTCGGTTTATTAATTAATTCTATCTAATCATAGAGTATAAGTTAATCAAACACTGTAAAATGGAATCGATAACAATAAAAACTTGAATTCTTTGTTGCAGATTTGGTTAATAGTTTTTTTTAGATAATCTATAATTCCTAATTTAATGGAATTATTTTAAATCATTGTTCGATTGATATACTATTTTAACACACACAATTTTGTTATTATTTATTTATGAACTGGATAGCATAAATGTTTTTTCTAAATAGATTAAAGTTCTTAAAAACTTTAAATCGTTGAAAATAAGAATTATATTGAGTTTTATCAATATAAAAAGATTGAATTTAATTATAATTTAAAAAAAATTGTAAAATTACAATTATAAATAATGAATGATTACTCAATATATTTGTTTAAACGCTCTTGAATTATATCTGGAACATTTCTGTAGATTATCTGACCGGGGATTTCACCCAGACCAATATCCACAGCATGTTTAATAAAACTTTGATTATTTATTTCGATATTATTTAAATCCATTACATTGCTATTTGAAAATAATAATAATCTAGGATATAACTTGGATAGAAATGGCAGAGATTTTCTGATATCTTTTAATAATGCCAGTGCAAATGATTCTGCTGCAACAGGATCGTCACTGGCAAATACCAATCCTGGTTTCAAATCAACGACATTTGATTTGGCTATTTCGAATTTCCCAAATTCTAAACCATTTCGGTTAGGACCAAATGTAGCCTGCGCCTTTGTAGCTACAAAAAGAGTCAAACGAAGTTTTTCCTTGACTGCATCACTAATTTCAACAATTTTTTCAATAAAAGCTCCAGATTTATCATCTATTGATTTGAGAGCACTCCCATGCGCCTCACTTTTAATGAAATAGTTATAAGGGCCGTTTGCATGGAATTCCATCCTGCTATCATCTCTAAGAATTCCAACCATATTTTTAAAACCCAATGTAGCCCCTGCCTGACTATGAGAACTTATTCTAGGTAAATTGATCAAATGGTCCACTTGATTGATCCATTTGCTTATATAAAACCCATTAGGCCATGAAGCTGTTTTATCTGATTCATAATGGACAAAACCCTCATCCCATCCTTCAGATTCAAAACTAACAAAATTATCATCAAATGTACCCATACCAGATTTTACGTAATTATCTCTGGTATTTCCACGAATAACTCCCGAATGATCCTGAACCACATATTGAAGTCCTGATTGATCCCCAATAAAAACATCTGCACCTTTATTAGAAAGTATCTTGGATACAACATGCACTGCAAGGGGGTGAGTAGTGGATGGATAGGGATCACTAGAGTTTAAAGCTGGTTTTAATAAAACAAGATCTCCTGATGAGAGCCATTCCAAATTATTTGTAGATTTCATAAAAACATTTTCTATAGATCTTTCAATGTAATTAAGACTAGAATCTGGTATCACACCATCAACAAAAACTTTTTTATCATCCATTTATACAGCTCTCATAATCCATAAATTATTTATTTGTTATTTTATAAAATTTGAAATTCACTTATTCAGTATTCCAATTACTTCTTCTTCACTCACATCATACCAGTTCAGGTATGCATCGGCAACTGCAAAACCCCATCCACCACGTACATTGGCACAGTAAACAACATCAACCTCTGGAGCAACTATTTCCAGAGATTGTAGATGGGCAGTTGGTACTGCGATTATTATTTTATTTGCACCTGTTTTTTTGATTGCTTCAACAGCAACCAGCATAGTGAACCCAGATGCAATTCCATCGTCAACTAAAATCACATTGTGATTTTTTAGATCAGGAAACGGTTTAACTCCTCTAAATTCTTTAAAACGTCTTTCAACCTTAATTTTCGCTTTTTTGATCCCTTTTTTGATCTCTTCTTTACTTAATCCTATCTGGGACAATGTATCTTTGTTTAGTTTCACAGTCCCATCGTATGCCACTGCACCATATCCTGCCTCGGTATTCCAGGGCAATGTAATTTTACTTACCACTGCTACATCCAAATCAAGATTTAAATTTGAAGCCAGTGGAGCTGCCACAGGGACTCCTCCTGCAGGAATTCCAAATACAATAGATTTTGTGTCCTTATAATTCATCATCATGTCTGAAAGAATTTTTCCAGCATGTTTTCGGTCCTCAAATATCCTGATCATATTTCTTATTTCAGGAATCTCAACTAGATTTTCAATTTTTTGGGGCATAATAAATCTGATTATTATTTCTATTAATTTTATTACTTATTTTTTTACATTAAAATTATTTGTTAAATAACGCTTAAAATCCTTAATCCCATTATATCTTAGAATAAGAGTATTCATACTTTAAATACCTATATTATTACTGAGTACAGAAATATTTTTTCTATATCTTTATGGATGTAATTTTATGACATTTTTTCTGGAAAATACCAGGTTGTAGAGTGATCTTTAACGTTTTTGATAAAATAAATATGTAAATGATGTTAAAATGATTTTCCAGTAATTTAAACAGAATATTTGGTGATCTAATATATGATTGCTCAATATATTATTAAACTATTAACTTGAAATAGTATTATGATAACTTAAAAAAGTATACTTTTTTTATAATTGTATTCATGTGATTAACAAATAAGCCCTATCATGAAAGTAAAAAAATAATATTATCAAGGATCTAAAATTTAGATCCTCTGCGAACACCAAAGAATCATGTTTGCCAAGATTAGGGGATTTTTAGGATCCATTTCAGGATGAGGGCCGCTAAGGATTACTCTTCCAGAACCGTAAGTATCTCCAACAATGGAGGCATAATTTTGGTAACCAGTATGGTTATCTGCAAAGTTAGCCATTATTACCTGAGAATTGTTAGTGTACATGGCAGGGCCAGCATCCATGTGAAGGTTGGTTGGTGATTCATTAATAATCTTAGATCCAAAGGATGTTGACGAAATTGATAGTAAACCCTCATAATTTTCACTTATTGTATTTACATCAGGAGTTAGTCCCCATCCAGCATAATCTCCCCTAACATAGTTAGATGCCGCATAAGCTCCTGCACAAATTCCTAAGTATCCATGACCCTCTTGCACAAATGTTTTAATATCAGAACTATCTATTTCACTATCTGAAAGATAGGTGGTTGCTAATCCACCAGGCATAACCAAGACATCGTAACCTGACAATGTATTTGAGTTTATCTCATCGGTGGTATTGTAGGTAAATTTCTTGTTTCCGGTGAGATTCCGGTTATTACTATCTTCAAGACAATCTTCAATTCCATCGACACTGCTTTCCATTACTCCCTCTCCATCGAAAATCAGTACCTTAGTGGTTGAAATATTAGTCGAGTTATTAGTATTATTGGAGTTATCTGATGTCATAAAATGGGAAATATTTGAATTTATAAAAAATACGAAGATTGCAACTAAAAATACGAGAATAATGAATACCATTCTTTTATTCATTCCAATATCCTCCCTTGTTATAATTATAACTTAATAATATAGCAAAATTTATCTTTTTTACTAATTTCCAATCACAATATTTATAAAAATTACAAAATTCTAGAGTTATTATCATTCAATAAAACTATTTATATTTATCTTGGGACATTTCCAATATAAAACTTTTAATTAATTTGTTATGCTCCTAGATTTGTTTGTTTAACAACCCCTTTTATATTCAAGGGCCTCTTCAACACTTATAATATCACAATTTTTCAATGAATCAAAGAATTTATAGTATATTTTGAGGTACCAAATTACTGAATTTCACATGTTAGCTCCTTATTTTCTAATTTAAGATTTTTTTATAAGATATCTTGGATCATTTTTACAGAATTTAATATTTAACCAAATAACAAGTGTGTAACATGTTAAACATACCGAGTAGAATTATAATGGATTGAATTACCTAATAATTTCTATTTTATAATTGACATGGAATTCATTATGTAATTACAGATCATTTCTTATTCTAATTATATCAATTAAAACTTAATTTGAAATGAATATAACACTTTTCCCAAATTACACCAAAAAGATTCCCAAAACTTTTTATTTTAATATTAATGAGATTTAAATCAACAATTTTAATCAAAACAAAACAGAATCCTCTAAACGATGTTAAAACTAATAATTATTTTATTCTATTAGATCATAGGTTTTTTTATAATTAAACTCAAACAAAACTAAATATTATAACTAAATAAATTTGGAATAAATTAAACTATCTAAAAATTGTCATGTACAGATTACAATTGAAACCATAGAATTTGTCGAAATCCAATAGTGGACATCACATCCATTTATTTCAATGATAAACTTTGTTTATGATTGTACATTGTTAAAAATCATTTTAATCTTAATTGGATGATAATTTATTAGGTATTATTTAGGTTCAAATCATGTTAAAGTTAATATTTGTAGTTTTCTAATAAATTAATCTATAAATGGTATTGTTTTTAAAAATTCCATCCTAAAAATGATCCTTATAAATAATCCTAAAAGAATAAATTTAATTATAATTTAGGTGATGAAACCATGATAAACCATGTTTATGGTCTAGCTGTGAGGGTTCTTCTCACAGACCAAGACGGGAAAATTCTCATATTAAAGAGATCTACAGATTCCAAAACCAATCCTGGAAAGTGGGAACTTCCTGGTGGAAAGGTTAACCAGGATGAATCATTCGACCATGCATTGATAAGGGAAGTTTATGAAGAAACGAATCTGAAAATAGCCCTTGAACATGTTGTTGGTGCTTCTGAACAGAATTTACATATTATAAGGGCGGTTCACATTATTATGTCCGGAAAAATAATAGAAGGCAATCTTAAACTTAGCAATGAGCATGAAGGGTATGCATGGGTGTTGATGGAAACTCTTCCAGACTATGAACTTGCTGATTGGCTTCAAGACTATGTTAATCAAAGCAGTATACTTGGGAACTTTAACAAGGAATCTGATGATTCTGAAAATACCTTGACACCTTGGTTGAAGTCTATTAAAAGTACTGTGGATAAGATGGCCGGTAAAAAAATAAGGTGAATATTATGGCAAACAACGAATTTATAAGAAATTTGAAGATAATTCTGATTGTGGCTGTGATAATAGCAATATTTGCAGCAATTTTATATGTGATATATGGTTTAGCACTTGTCTGGCAGGCTATTGCAGCGGGAATAATCACAGGATTTTTGTTTATCCTAGTAATTATTTTTTTAGCAATTTCCATTTATTTATGGGCTAAAAATTTAATTCTCAAAAGAGATTTAAGAAAAAATCAGGTCGAATTAGGTTACTGCAGGGCTGAATTGAATAAACTAAAAAATTCCATTGAAAAGGATAAATAAAAATTTATTCACCAAACAAATTTATATAATTTCATTTTCATTAATTAGCGTTTAAACCAATGCAGAGTCAACTTAGGCAGTACTTCTACTATAATATCATCATTAAACCTACAAATCCCGCATCAAGTATTGTTAAACAGTTTTCCACTAAGGCAGTTTATGAAGATTCCATTTCCACTCCATTTATTATCTTGAACTTTTATATTTTCAACTATAAAATTTCTCCGTCAATTAAAGTTTGTTCAACCTTTAAAATGTGTTAATATAAGTCATTTTTGTTTTATATGTGCTCTTTTTTCTTAAAAATTAATATTGAATATAAAAAAAATTAATTTCTTTAGAGTATTTCTGATTAGAAGAGGGATATTCATGAATAAAAAAAAATTGATTATTTAATTTGGATTTAAAAATTTGTTATCCTGCCTTAACAATATCATTTTTTTCAGGCTTATCCCCTTTGCTCCATCTCACTGCCATTTAAACAGTATGTGTTGTGTATCACTCCAACATCAAGTGATTTGGCTAATGGACATATAGGACATTCACATCCCTTCGGTTCTGAGATACAATCTTTACTTTTCCCAGTCACACAAAAAAGCTTTTCATTGGCATTTGCCGCACATTTATTATATGTTGCACAAGTTTGACAGATGCATTTATCTTTGTAAGATTCTATAGCATCTGTCCTGTCCCCTTCGGACATTTCACTTACTTCTTGTATCAAGGTCTCAAATTTATCCAATAACTTCACCCCATTTTTATTACTGTTTATATTATGAACTCTGGATCTTATTAATTTTTAGAAAAAACATATTTTTATCAGTTTAAATAAAGTGAGGGGCCATATGGTTAATTAAATACAATAATTTGAAATTTAATGGGTCTGATGGAGTATAATTAAGAATTGATGGACAAACAATATATTAATTTGTATATAAATCTTTTAAACAAAATTAATTAAAGAAATATGATGAACGAAATAAAATTACCTAGATCAGTTAATTAAAAAAAATGAAAGTGGATTAAATGGATTTTATCTAAACTGTCTTGCAGAGCTGTATTTCAATGGCTGAAACATTGCTGTTTGATCCTTCTCTGCTTGTCATTTCTTCTGTGCAGATATCAATAGAACCGACTTCCAAATCTGTCATAAATCTGTTCCTTACAATTTCTGCTACATCCACTGCCCTGCTGATTGCTCTTCCTCTTGCCTTCAACATAACTTCGGGGACTCCACTATTCATCTGAGTTACTACAGCTAATACATAGTTCATTACTGGTTTGTTTCCAATGTATACGACATTTTCCTCTGACATC
>Ga0182021_10009587_pt1 | contig 11478 bp, 7 predicted proteins | sample 612E3MmetaG_FD_120493 | JGI IMG/M metagenome (GOLD analysis project Ga0182021, IMG submission 120493) | Permafrost microbial communities from Stordalen Mire, Sweden - 612E3M metaG (Illumina Assembly) | ecosystem: Environmental > Terrestrial > Soil > Wetlands > Permafrost | place: Sweden...
GCTGGTCGTGATGGAAAACCATCATTTGCAGTGCTGTTGTATTCACCTGCTGACAAGACCCGGCTCAAGGATACAGTAAGAAAAAAATTCCCGGCTATAGAAAAGATCAAAGATACATATGAGGCATTATGCAATTATCTTCAGATTCCCCTTGGTTCTGGTAAGGATAACGTGTATGAATTCAATTTATATGATTTTGTATCAAAATTCAGATTGCCTGTAATAGAAACATATAACAGTCTTCAGTTCCTTCAGAGAGAAGCATATATGGAGTTCACTGAAGAGATTAATAACCCCTCACGGGTGCATTTTGTTGTCAGCAGGGACGATCTCTATAAGTTTCAGGTCGCAAATGAATCATTCGACGGTTTTATTAAACTCCTCCTCAGGTCTTATACAGGTATGTTCACTGAATTTGTTGCTGTTAATGAGGAGACGCTTTCACGTAAATCTGCTGCTTCCAGGGATACTATCTATCAGTATCTTGTAAAATTATCGTCACTGAATATCATACGGTATATTCCGGGTAAGAAGACAGCATTGGTAATATTCACTGAAGAGAGGCTGGAGAGAAGAGCACTGCTGATTTCACCCGATAATTATCTTCATGTAAAGGAAAAATATGAGGTAAGGCTTGACAAGATGATTGAATATGCAGATTCTGATAACCATTGCAGGTCAGTTTATCTTCTGAACTATTTTGGAGAAGAATCTGACAGATGCGGAATCTGTGATGTGTGCCGTAAAAGGAATGAGCTCGATCTGAGCAAATATGAATTTGATCTGATTCTTGAAGATATTAAAAGTGTACTAACTGAAAAGAATCCGGACGCTGCAGAACTTGTTAAAATGATTGATCATCCTGAAGAAAAAATCATAAAAGTAATACGATGGATGCTCGATCATGATAAAATTATTCAGGATACAGATCATAAATTATTGTGGAAAAGCTGATGTTAATATTGACCTGATTGAAATCCATTGGATCAGATTTGTATTTGATTATCTTTAAGTAATGAAAATTAAAATTATAGAAATATGAAAATTTCATGGATACTGTGTATACCGGTTATAGTTATATTAGCTTGTAACAGGAAAACCGCTGTAAATGAAGAAGATTTCAAAATGGATCTCAGGTATGCGCCTGTCTGGGGTCAGACTTCAATTTGTCTGCCTGATGAGACACAGAAGACAATCGTGAATGACAAAGGAACTATGATGTATGATTATGCAAATGGTAGCTCTAAAGTTTCCGGACCATTTAACGGCTTCTGCATCTCTATGTTTGCAGGACTAGACTCAGTAGAATCTGTTAATGCTTCTCAACGCTTATTTTCTCCAAAAGTTCCTGTTTTGATGACAGAAAATAAAATGGAAGGGATAATTTATTCCACCGATATTTTTACTGTTGCGCCTGCACTGAAAGTTTCTGCTGCAGATAGTTGCGAAGTATCAAAAGGATACTTTGGATTTCCTCATAATGATATTATTCTGTTCAAAATAAAAAACACATCAGAGAAGGATACATCGGTTATTCCGGTTTTTTTTGTTAAATCTGTTTACCCGGTTCATATAAGCAAGGATAAAAAATTGTTATCGATTGATAAAAGATTTACGGTTTCACTGCCTGATGGAGTAGTTTCTTTTACTGATAAATCGCATGGATCGTACAGTTCCTGCATTGTGAAATTCAATCAGGTTTTATTAAAGGCAGGTGATGTAAATACGATGGCTATTGATGTAAATATCGGAAGTAAAGCAATGCAATTACCCTCTTCTGTAAGTGAGGCTGTTGATTATAGAACAAAAGCTATCGCATGGTGGAATTCATACAAGTTTCCGTATGATAAAATAATTGTCCCTGACAGCAATGTACAAAAGCTTGTCTGGTCATGCATTCGTAATATCTATCAGGCACGTGAAATTAAAAAAGGATTGCCAGCTTTTCAGGTTGGACCGACATGTTATCGAGGTTTATGGATTATCGACGGTTCTTTCCTGCTTGAATCCATGACCTTCCTTGGCCAGATAGAGGATGTGAGGAATGGTATTGAATATATGCTGGGTTTTCAGCATAAAAATGGTTCAGTTTTACTGATGGACAGCCACTGGAAAGAGACAGGAATCGTGTTGTGGGTGATCAAACGCCATGCGCAGCTGACAGGCGATAAAAAGTGGCTGGAATCGAAATGGGACAATGTTAAAAGAGCTGTTGGTTTTATTGATAGCATGCGTAACAGTACAATGAAAGATAAGAGTGCACCAAATTATGGTCTCTTCCCTGCAGGTTTCAGTGATGGGGGCCTGGACCGCAAGACTTATGAATTTACGAATGTTTACTGGACATTGAATGGTCTTAAATCTGCCGTCGATATTGCCATAATGCTCAACAGGGAAAAGGAAGCTGAATTATGGAAAGTGAAATATGATTCAATGTTTGCAGACTATCAGATCGCTGCTAAACGAAGTCTGAAAACTGATTCCTGCGGGAATAAGGCTGTGCCAATTTATATTGTTGATAGTTGCGAGATTCAGCGCGGACAATGGGCCTTCTGTCACGCTGTATTCCCGGGGAAAATATTTAGCAATAATGATCCGCTTATGACAGGTACAATGAATATGCTCAAATGTAATGAGCGTGAAGGATTGGTTTATGAAACAGGCTGGCAGAACAAAGGCATCTGGAATTATTTCGGTTCGTTTTATGCTCATGCCTGGCTGTGGCTCGGTGATGGACAAAAAGCTGCAAAAACCATGTATGCCATGGCTAATCATGCTTCTCCGACACTGGTATGGCGTGAAGAACAGGCTGTAAAATCTCTTAATTCCAGGGAAATGACAGGAGACATGCCTCACAACTGGGCAAGTGCTGAGTTCATCAGGATGATACGCAATTTCATCGTACTGGAAAGGGGAAAAGAGCTGCATTTATTCGAAGCATTGCCTCCCACCTGGACAAAACCCGGGATGAAAACTGCATTAAAAGGCATCTATACCGAATTTGGTATTCTTGACGTTGAACTTACCGTTTCCCAGGATGGTAAAAAAGCCCTCGTCAATGTATCTCTCGATAGTGCCAGCCATAATCTACCTTCCTCAGTTGTGATACATTTGGATGCATTGAAGGGATCCGGCAGGAAAATAATCCGCAAACCTGATTTCCCGATTACGGAAACCATTGCATTATAATTTATTACCTCATAACCCAGTAGGTTTAGGGAATTTTTTTGAATAAGCAATCCTATTTTGGGATAGTATTCTTTTGTATATAATCATCTATTTTAGAGGGAGCAGGGCCTATATAATGAAAGGCTTCCGCCCAGCTTAATCCATATTTTTCTCCAAGTTTTTTATCATTATCCAATACAAATTCTTTTATGTAGTTAACATTGGCAGTATGGTCATCTTCACCAAGAATGGGTAATATTTTACCGTCAGCTGCCAACCTTTTCCTAAGATCGGAACCCTTATCACCCCCAGGCCCCTGTGTTTTACATACAATATTACACTCAACTTTAGTATCAATGAATTCGCTGATATCTACTATCCTGTTTACTATCTGGGGACCCCTTGCAAAATAATACATCTCTGTTACGGTATGTGGCTCGACAACCTCAAGCTGTTCAGGATAGTCGCTGCTCATACCAGCCATCCAGCGGGCTGCTTCAACAGCTCTTGCTGTAATATAATGATCAGGATTTTCTTCATATTGTCCATAGGGATCATAGCAGATCAGGGCATCTACCTTGAGTAATCTGAAGAGAAAAATGAACCGTCCTTTAATCTCCTGGATATTATATTCATCCATACGGTGATTACGATAGTTCAGATCATATGTTTTTTTTAGTCCTAACACTCTCGTTACATCTGCATTATCCTTTTCATTATTAAAAAACCGTTCCCCATTTGTTGCACCAGTTCCTGCTGCTTCATCATTTGAAGTCCTGATAAGATATCCGGTATATCCCTCGTAAATCAGCTTTGCAACAGTACCCGCTGCATAAATTGGTATATCGTCGCAATGGGGTTGTATAACGGCCAGGACTTTACCATTAAAAGGTTTGCCTTCCCTCACTTTTTCAATAACAACTTCATTCTGAATATCCTCAAAATCTGTATGTTTACCATCTTCAATCCGTGAAAAGCCTAGTGCACCATAAGAAGCCGGAATAATTGCACCCAGCGCAATATTTTTTGAAATAAAGCTTCGTCGTTTCATAATATTAAGCAGTTTGAGGTTAAAGTTATTATTTCATATACTCATTAATTATTTTGTATCGGGGATGTCTGTCAGGAATCTGGTATATGTCTCAAGATACTGCTGAGGAGTGATTCTTCCCTCCTGTATATGAGAAACATTTGAACGTATGCAGAGGTACACAAAATTATAGAGGATATTGACTATTTCCGGATTCGGTTTTAATTTATTGTTATCACCGGCAATGAAGGCTCCGCGTTTTCCGGTCTTCTCAGCTTTTGCAATTTCGAGCATAGCATAATATACGGGCAGACGAGCCTTTCTGACATGCTCCAATATCTCTGGCGACTCTGATACTGCTTTCTCTGCACGGTCAAAAATCTCGTTATACACAGTGATAAGTGAATCAGAAAGGAAAGTTTCTTTTTCTTCTACCGGGGTACCGTAAATAATCAATTTTTCTCCCGATTTAGACATCCTTTCATGCAGAAGATCTATATATTCTCTTATCATTTTCGAAGCATTGCCATAGTACCCTGATAAAAAATCATCCATCACCTTATTGACATCTGTATTAACGTTCCAGAGTAAATTAGCCAGGAGGTATGCTTTAAGCTCATGAAATTCACCTCCTGTTTCGGGATTTCCTTCTTCGAAAATCATTGTTACTCCTTTATCATGCAGATATTTAAGATTGGGTTGGAGGGTTTGAAAATTAGGGAAAGGAGAAATGAGGTTCCGGTACTGAACTACATAATCCCAGATAATAATATTGCTGGTCAAACGGGCCCATCCCTCCAGATCTTCACAAAAAGACCTGTCGCCAATCTCAATCGGAATATTTCTTGGGCTTTCAATATTGCATAACATAATATTCACATTTTTCCCCGGTAAAAGATCTTTTGGCGGTACACGGGTATATTGATAAGCAAGGGTGGATATGATCTTATCTGGAAATCTCTCAGCCACTTTGTTAACGAAGGTCAGGAATGATCCACTACCAATAGGAGAGTACATGTCATCGCCATGCGTTCCATACATTTTGCTGCCCGGTGCAAAAGAAGAGTATCTTTCATTTAATTCAGTACATTTTGGACATCGGCAATAGTTTACATTATCATTTTGACTTACAGACCAGTACACTGCAGTTGGATTTTGTTCAATCCTTTTTTGAAGGTTTTTACAAACAATCTCTAAAACATCCGGATTGCTTAGACATAACTGGGCCTCAGGTTGCCCCGATTCATCCATCCCTGAATGGCGTTTCCCGTCATAAAAACTGAAATATTCAGGATGAGATTCTCCATATTCCTTTGCGCTAAGCAACTCATCTGAGGTATGAACAAAATCGCCCCATTCATTTCCATTGTCGGGCTTTCCAAAGCAGTTATCGAGTTTATGCCAGACCAAATATTCCGGATCGTTTATTACATCAGGGTAAAAATCATCACGGTACTTAAAAGAAGGCAATTGCATGTCGTCGATTGGATTTACAATAATCGTATTTTGTTTTGGAACATAAGTATATGCTGAAGAATATTTCCTGCATCCCAAGTATTTTTCAAGGAAGGTATAAACACCATACAACACTCCTTTACCGCTGCCACCGGCTATCACGAGTTTATTGCCGGTGTTTCGGATATATAATCCATCTTTTCCCAGCTTATCAACCGGTACATTCTTATATTCCTCCCGGTTTACATTGCCTATAAGAATCTCATTATCTCCTGGGCCCGTAATATCTGACACAATCGGTATCATGGTGCCTGATATCCTCATGATGTAATCCTGTAAAACCAAAGCTGCCTGGATCTCAACAACATTACCTTTTTCGGGAAGGATTATCCTGCATTTTGATTTGCTGTTGTTTACCAGAGTAAATTGCTGGGCCTGAACTGCTGCCAATAAGAAAATTGAGATTAGAATTAATTGAAGTCTTTTCATAATACTTTCATTTTTACCAGTAAATATAATTCAGTCTGAGAAGGTGTTTTTGTCTTTGAGAATATATTTATTCATAATTTGTTTATGTTGATTCTGTTTTAGTCTTGCTTACCTGGTCAACAAGGTAAGCTATCGATTTGAAAGAAATACCGGTATGCAGGCACAAACCGATCTCACATGTTCTGCTTGTTGAATATCCGTTATATACTTTCTCTGATAATTGACTTTTCAGGTCCCTTAAACCATGCTGATTCAATTCTGGGAATGTGAAACCCCGGTCACCTGCAAATCCACAACAATTTGTATCCGATACAATGACCTTTTTAGCACATGTTCTGGCGAGGTCAGATAGTTTCACTTCAAGCTCCATCTTCTTCATGCTGCATACAGGGAATACTGTAATTGTCTCATTCACAGGTGTGATATTAAGATAGGGCAGGAGCCAGTCTGTTATAAACTCAACAGGTTCATACAGTTTCAGATCAGATTGCATATTTTCTCTCATTGTATAAAGGCATGGGCTCATATCGCAAAGAACGGGATATTCTCCATTTCTGCTCGCTTTTAGCAGCGCGGCTTCAAGCTCATCAGATTTCTTTTTACCAACATCAGTGTAACCCTTACTCGCAAAAGCCATTCCGCAGCAGAGATTATTCAGATTGTCGGGGAAAATCACTTCATATCCTCCCTTGTGCAGTAGTTCTGTTATTTTTAATGTAAGCTGTGCTTCTCCGGACTGATCTTTCGATAAACCCATTGAACGATTGATACATGAGGGAAAGTAGACAACTTTCCGATGAAAATCCCGGTATTCATCATTTTTTAAATGTTTAATTGCCGCTCCCTGAGGCACAAATGGATTCCACTGCGGGATCCTGTTTCCGGATATCCTGCGTAATCCTCCCGAAACTGATCGCATGACTGAAGTTCCCAGTAAATTATGAAAAAAACTGACTATTGAGAGTGATATTCTCGCTAGTGATGTAATAAGCCTCATATGACTGGCAATCCATAGGGCTACTTTTTGACCTGAAGCAACGTTTTCTGACCGAAGGTTTTTAATAAGCTTGCCAGTGTCGATATTTACCGGACAACTTGTTGCACACAACCCATCAGCAGCACAGGTTTCATCGCCTGAATAAGCGAAAGATCTTGCAAGAGAGGCAGCTACATGAGGCTCGTGTCCGCTTTTTTTAAGAGATACAATTTCCCTGTGAACAACTATTCGCTGCCGTGGAGTAAGCGTGAGACCGGAAGAGACACATGTAGGTTCACAAAATCCGCATTCAGTGCACTTATCAATGATTTCGTTCGCAGCGGGAATAGGTTTCAGATTTTTAATATGAATACTTTTATCTGGATTCAGGATCACCCCCGGATTCAATATATCCAAAGGATCAAAAATCCATTTTATTTCTTTCATTAGCTTGTAAGCATCTTTACCCCACTCCATTTCAACATAGGGCGCCATATTCCTGCCGGTTCCATGTTCTGCTTTGAGTGATCCGTCATATTTGTGAACAACAAGTTGTGATACATCTGACATAAGCAATGCATACCTGTCTATCTCTTTTTGAGTGCTAAAATCCTGTGTGAAGACAAAATGCAGGTTCCCTTGCAGTGCATGACCAAAAATCACTGCTTCATAGTAACCATTTTTCTTTAATATATTTTGAAGGTCAAGTGTTGCTTCAGCAAGAGAATCAACAGGAAAAGCAACATCTTCGATAATTACTGTAGTTCCAGTTTCTCTCATAGCGCCTATTGAGGGAAACAAACCCTTCCTGATTTTCCAGAGAAGTTCATATTCAGCAGGTATAGCAGTGAATTTAATTTTAGTTTCAGTTTCAACCGGTTGAATTGATGTTAATATTTTTTCAATATTATTATTTAAAACATTCGTAGACGGAGCCACTGTTTCGACAAGTAGAGCGCATGCATCTTTATGCAGCGTTTTAAGGAAGCCAGGAATGCCTTTTAGGAGTTCAACTGAACGCAATCCGGCACGATCAATCAGTTCAACTGCCGAGACAGGAGTATCTTTTATTAATGACACAGCCCTGCATGCATTTTCGATATTTGTGAAAACAATCAGTGCACTTGCTTTAAAGGGATGCTCAATAACGGTCCTGTAAGTGATTTCAGAAATGAATCCCAAAGTCCCTTCCGAACCGATCATGAGGTGTTCAATGATGTCAAACGGATCAGTAAAATCGATCAGGGCATTCAGGCTATAACCCGTGGTATTCTTCATTTTGTACTTCTTCCTTATCCTTTCGGCAAGGAAATTATCTTCATTTGCTGATTTTGCGAGGTTCTCAATATCCGAAAGAAGCTTGGAATGCGTTTTTCTGAATAATCTCCTGCTTGATTCATCTCTTGTATCCAGTATAGTTCCATCGGCAAAAATTATCCTCATTCCGGTAACCGTTCTATACGAATTTTCGGAGGTACCACAACACATGCCACTTGCATTATTTGATGCAATGCCTCCGATCATTGCTGCATTTACAGAGGCAGGATCGGGGCCTATTTTGCGTCCATAAGGTGCCAGTACTAAATTGGCTCTTCCTCCTGTTACTCCGGGTTGGAGGCTGATTTCAGTGCCACTTTCATTTATACGGTATTTTTTCCAGTGGTTGCCTGCAATTATTAATACTGAATCGGTGATTGCCTGTCCTGAAAGACTTGTACCTGCAGCTCGGAAAGTTACCGGAATGTCTAATCCGGAACAAACTTTTAAGATTAAAGACACTTCATTTTCGTCCTTTGCAATTATTACGATCCGTGGAATCAGTCTGTAAAAACTTGCATCTGTTCCATAAGCCAGAGTATACAGAGGGTCATGAAAGATCCTGTTCGTATCTATTGATTCAATCAGCCTTTCAAATACGATCTTATATCTTCCTGTAAGCATACCTCAAAGTTCTGATGGATGCTCAAATATAGTTATTGGGTTGAATTCCATCGTGCTCCTGTAAGGTATTTTTCTGAACAGATGCATGTATTATCGGGACTTGAATATGATTGTGGAATTAATGAAAAGCATGACCCTGGCTCCATTATTGCAGCTACTTCAGATTTGCCAGAATAGAGGAAGCTTCCTTAACTGTAAGTTCCCTGTTATATAAAATACCCTTAACACCCTGAAGCTTGCTTCCTTCTTTAAGGGTACCGGTATCCAGAGGGCCAAATCCAATTTCTTCTATAATTCTGCTTATCCTTTGCTTGGCTTTTAAATCATCACCTGCGATAGGGATTACTCTTCGTTCTGAAAGAGGCAGGCTGGTATTGCCATTTTCTGAAAGATGTTTAAACCAGATTGTGTTAAAAGCTTTCACTATGATTGCTCCGGGGAAGTGCTCAATAACTTTTGAACTTGAAATATCTGTACCTAAATCATAAAATGTACCGTCAGCTTTATAGGGATTCGTAGTATCAATTATGATTTTTCCCGGTACTTTGAATATAGGTAGCGAATCAATTGATCTCCAATGAATTGAAAGTACTATCACATCACTGTATGATATTGCATCAGCTAAAGTGACAGGATGTAATTTGCTTCCGAGTTCCCCGGCAAGAATTTTTAGTGACTCGGGACCCCTGGAATTCGCAATAGCTACCTCATTTCCCGATTTTACAAATAAGCGGGCAAGATTTCCGCCAATATTTCCGGCGCCAATTATTGAAATTTTCATAAGCTAAATACTTTAAGTTGCTGGATTATAAATTTTAAAGAGGATTTCATCCAATGTCAGATATCTGAACCCCTGTTTTGGGTTACATATTGTGCAGCACAGATTATCATTTCAATCATCAATCTTTTAAATAAAACATACTTGGTTTGAATATGTTCACTTAAACAAATCAACAAGCTGTTTAGGAACAAGCACCTTTCAGACAGGAAAAGTGTTTCTTTTAGCAATCAATTTTTATTACTTTTGGCGTCAGGTAAATTTTTAACTATGGATACCAATCAGGATCCGGTCTATTCAAGGAATGTTATTGAATTTGTTGCAGTTGCAAATGAATTCTGCAAATATGCTGAGCATGCTTCAGAAATTAAAGGTGAGGAAATGCTAAGGATAATGCAGCGTATTTTGCCTCTTATGTATCTGAAGGCCTCCCTTTTACCAAAACTGGAACCATTCTTTGAAGACGGAAATGAGAAGTTTGTTTCTGAATCAGAATGGAATGCTGTTAATGATATTCTTAAAGAGAAATTCGGAACAGCAAATGATTATCTCGAGGTATTCGATGAAAAAATAAATGATTCTGAAGGACCGGTAGTATCAAGCCTTTCTGAAAATATGGCGGATATGTACCAGGATATGAAGGACTTTCTCCTTCTCTATCAGACCGGTACCGGGGAAGTTATGAATGATGCAGTTTGGGAATGCAAAATGAACTTTGAAAACTTCTGGGGTCAGAAACTTGTAAATTCCATGAGAGCTATTCATAAGTTTATATACTCCGGTGAGGAGATAGGAAAGGTGGAAAATGAGACCGATGAAAATGATGAAAACAGAAATACTTCGGATTGGTTTATATCAAGAAGACAAAAGGATTTAAGAGGGAGATTCGAAAAAGATGTATAAAGAGAATATTACAGTTGAAGAACTGGCAGAACATGAACTTTCATGGTTTAAGGGTGAAATAGTATTAATAGACGATCTTGAAATATTCTATGAAGTTTTTCCGAGGCTTCTGGGATCAGAGCTTCTGGGTTTTGATACAGAGACCAGGCCTACCTTCAAAAAGGGAAAGAAAAACACAGTTTCACTCATCCAGCTTTCAACAGATGATCTGGCATGTCTGTTCAGGATCAATAGAATTGGCATACCGGATGAACTTGTGGAACTGTTATCCGATCCATCTGTTATCAAAGCAGGAGTAGCAGTTCATGACGATATAAGATTTTTGAAAGGGGTCAGGAAATTCTCTCCTGAAGGGTTTATAGATTTGCAGAATTTTGTTAAAGATTTCGGCATTCAGAGTTCAGGATTAAAAAAACTTGCAGCGATTGTTCTTGGATTCAGAATATCCAAACGGCAGCAGGTCACTGACTGGGAAGCAGACCAATTAAGTGAAGCCCAGCAGATATATGCCGCAACTGATGCATGGGTATGCCATCAGATATATAAGAAACTGGTAAATGGAAATAAGGTTTGAAGAAAGACAAAAGATAAAAGTAAAAAGATAAAAGTGCCACAATCTGATTTTAGCCCCACTTTGTTGGGGGGGATGGGGGGTAAAAAATGCAAGAACGAGTCAAAATAGTCTTAAAATCCGGAAAGGAACAATCACTGCGCCGTTTTCATCCATGGATATTTTCC
>Ga0182021_10009588_pt1 | contig 11478 bp, 11 predicted proteins | sample 612E3MmetaG_FD_120493 | JGI IMG/M metagenome (GOLD analysis project Ga0182021, IMG submission 120493) | Permafrost microbial communities from Stordalen Mire, Sweden - 612E3M metaG (Illumina Assembly) | ecosystem: Environmental > Terrestrial > Soil > Wetlands > Permafrost | place: Sweden...
CCGCAACATCCCCTGATCCTCGACTACTGCGACCGCCACGGCATCCTGCTGATACCCGAGATTCCGATGTGGGGCTTTGCCGAGGCACAGATGAAGGACCCGAAGGTGCAGGCCCTGGCAAAGCAGATGATGCAGGAGATGATCGAGGAGGCGGGCAACCACCCGTCGATCATGGCCTGGAGCGTCTGCAACGAGAGCGCCACCGACAAGCCCGGCGGCGTGGCCTACGTCAAGGCGATGCGCGACTTCGTCAAGGCGCTGGACCCGGACCGTTTCGTGACCTATGCCGACGACAGCGCGTACAACGCCGACGATCCCAAGACGACCGCCGCGGTATTGCCCGACTTCTTGATGATGAACCAATACTTCGGGAGCTGGGCTGGCCCAGCCAGCCTGCTGCCGGAGAAGATCGAGAAACTCGGCCGGTCCCTGCCGGACAAGATGGTGATCGTGTCCGAGATCGGTCTGGCTGGGGTGTTCGCCCCGGACGCGGCAGCTGCGGACGAGCAGCGCCGCCAGATCATCCGCGACCAGATGGCCGAGTTCGCGCGCCACGATTTCATTGCCGGCGCGATCCTCTGGTGCTACCAGGACTACAAGTCCCACAGAAACCTCCGGCCAGGACTGACGAAGGGCTACGTCGAGATGGGGCTGGTCGACGAGTGGCGGCAACGCCGGCCGTCGTGGGCGCTCTGGCAAAAGCTGAACGCGCCCGCGAGCTTGGCGGTCGAGTGGAACCAGACCTACAGCACGCCGACCAGCTTCCGACTCACGATCACGCCGCGCGCCGAGACCGAGTTCCCGTTCTACCGGCTGCGCGGATACCGTGCGGTCTGGGAGGTTCAGGACAACAACGACCGCTCGATCGCCACCGGCTCGATCGCCCTGGGCGAGATGAACGGGCCTCGGGAGATCTCCGGAGCTTTGCCACCCATGGTCTCGAGGAGCCTCAAGCTCCGCGTGCGTCTCTTGCGGCCGACGGGCGACGTCGAGATGGACGAGTCGTTCTTGTGGTGGGAGCCCCTCTCCGGAGGCGTCCCGGTCAAAGTGGACACCCCGGCGCGTTGACCGCAGTGCGCGGCGCTGCGGACGCTACTGGCCGGCGATGGGAATGACCAGGGTGGTCATGCTGTACGCCGGCACAGTGATTGTGAAGCTCGCGCCACTCGCGGAAAAATCGCTCCGCACCGGTCCTGAGACCGGGTAGTTGGTGGTGCCGTAGTTGGCCTGGCCAAAGTCGAAGCGCGTACCGCCCGCGGCAAGGCCCGCGCCAGGAACGTTCACCGCGGCGGTGCAATTGCTGTGCGCGTCTGTGTTGATGAGCGTCAGACCGATGCTGCCGTTCGCCCGACGCGCGGCGTGCACGCGGAGCTGGCTGGCGCTGGAGGTGGCCGTGACGAACGTGTCGCCGACGTCGGCCATGAGGTGGGCCATCTGCGCGCCGTAGTACGGGGCCTCCGGCTCATCGTCGGCCATGCCTGAGTCCGCCGCAGTCAGGAACTGGTTGTGCAACTCCTGCCAGTCGACGTTGACGATGCCGTTCTCGAGCCACGAGAGGAAGTCGTCCGCAGCGAAGAGCGATACCGGGGCAGCCTGGACGTCACCGCCGCCTGTCTCGGTGATCGCGATCTCCACCTGAGACGCGCGCGCGCCAAGGTTCTGCGTCAGCATGTTGCGGATGCTCTGAACAATGACCGGGATCGTGGACGGTTTCTGCAGCAGCGCCGCCGCTGTGCCGCCGGGATACCAGTGCACGATCACGAAGTCGATGACACTGCCGCACTCCGCGAGCACGCTCGCGTTGTACGGTGGGTTCATGTTATCCGGCCAGTCGCCCGGGATGCAGATGCCCACGCCGACCTTGATCGACGGGTCCACGGCCTTCATCGCCCGCGTGAACGCCACCGCGTTGCGGCCATAGGCCATTGGTGATTTGTCCGCGTGGAGGTCCTCCTCCCACTGCGAGCCGTAGTAGCCATTGCCGCCCTGCTCGTTCCCGATCTCCCAGTAGCGGATGCCGTAGTTGTGCGTGACGTTGGCATAGCGCACCCAGTCCGCGCACTCGCTCGGATCGGCGCCATCCGTGCCCGCAGGGTTCGAGCCGTAGTTGCACGTGATCAGCGCGCGCGCGCCGGCGGGATTCACGACTTGCGTCATCAGGTTGTCGAACGTGTCGTTGGCGTTCAGGTAGGCGCTGGCGCCGGTGGTGGCCCGGTGCGTCTGCCAGTGGTAGATGTCCGCGTACGAGCCGCCTGGAAAGCGCACGGCCTTGATGCCGGCAGCTTGGAGGCGACCAGCCACGGCCAGGTCGACGAGGTTGTTGTCGTAGACCGCAGTGGCCACGCCGAAACCGAGGGCCGGCAACGTGGCGAGCGGCTGCCCGAGCGCCACCGTCACGTCAGCCGCGTAGCTGGTCAGCGTCGGAGTGGGCGTCGGGATGGGCGTCGGAGTGGGAGTGGTCAACTGGTCAGAGGAGGAGCAGGCCTGCTGTGTCGCCAACAAGCCGTTAGCCAGGAGCAACCCGGCGAGTCTTCTCATTAGTATCAATGGCCTCCTCAGCGGGCGCCGCGCATGAGCCATGCCGCGTTCCCCTCGGTCGCCGGAACCAGATCGACCCCGGCGCCTCTCTAGGCAGCCTACCCGCCCGCGCAACGAGGTGTCAACGATCTCATGGCTCGATCTCATGGCTCGACGCCTTTCACCTTGACAGCGCATCGCTCGGCTTCGTAGCATGCCGCGGTACGTCTCCTATTCACGTCCCTGCGTCGCACGCTCTTGAGGTTCAACCCCATGCACAGAAGTCCACGCCGGCCTGGAAGGACGCTCGCTCTTTCGATTGCGCTCTCCGGCCTGGTCAGCGGCTACTCCGGCGCTGCTGGCCCCACACCCACGCCCGTCGGTTCTGAGATCGTGGCCTCAGGAGCGCAGCTCCAGCGCCTGGCCAGCGGCATGCAGTTCATCGAAGGCCCGATCTGGATCCCTGCCAGTGGCTCGCTCGTCTTCAGCGACATCAACGCGAATGAGATGAAGCGCTGGTCGCCCGCCGCCGGCCTTCTGACCTTCCGCAAGCCCAGCAACAAGGCCAACGGCAACGCCCTCGATCGCATGGGACGACTGGTCACCTGCGAGCACGGCGCCCGGCGCGTCTCGCGCACGCAGGCCGACGGCACGGTGGTCACGCTGGTCGAGCGCTACCAGGGCAAACGCTTCAACTCGCCGAACGACGTCGTCGTGAAGTCGGACGGCACGATCTGGTTCACCGATCCGGACTGGGGCATCGAGGGACGGACCCCGGAAGTCGCGGGAAAGTACGTGTACCGCTACGACCCGACCTCGGCCACTCTGACCGTCGTGGCGGCCGACTTTGTCGAGCCGAACGGGCTGTGCTTCTCGCCGGATGAGACCAAGCTCTACATCGGCGAGTCGATCGACACGATCCACAACGTCCGCGTCTTCGACGTCGGTGCTGGCGCCACGCTGGCCAACGGTCGGCTCTTCGCCACCATCGACAAAGGAGTCCCGGACGGCCTGCGCTGCGACGAGCAGGGTCGCCTCTTTGCCGCTGCTCGCGACGGGGTCCAGGTCTTCGACACGAACGGCAGGCTGCTGACGCGCATCCTCGTGCCTGAGACGGTCACCAACCTGTGCTTCGGCGGTGCTGACTACAAGACGCTCTACATGACCGCCACCACGTCGCTGTACTCCATCCCACTGGCCGTGCGCGGCGCAGACCGGCGCTAACCTGAGCGGCTCATCGCAGCAGTCGTTGGCGCCGCCCCGCTGATCGGTGGCGAGCGGGAAACCTCCGGGCTTGACAAAGTGGCCTGCTGTGCCTATACATATACTCAGTTGGCGGCGTGGGGCCAACGGGAGCGAACGGATGCGTCAGCTACCCATCCATCTCAGCCAAGCCTCGGGCGTGCCGTTCTATCGGCAGATCGTGGACCAAATGGCTGAGCTGATCCGATCCGGCCAGCTCGCGCCCGGGACCCGTCTCCCGTCGTTCCGAGAGCTGGCGCCCCAGCTCCTGGTCTCGCTCATCACGGTGCGGCGGGCCTACTCGGACCTCGAGCACGCCGGGCTGATCGTTCTCCGGCAGGGCCAGGGCACGTTCGTCGGAGATGACGTCAAAGCCGCCTCGCGACACCACGCGCTGGCCGAGGCCCGTCAGGTGCTGAGCCACGCCGTGGCCCGCGCCCGGCAGCTCGGGCTCACGGGCGCCCCGCTGCGCGCGTTCGTCAAAGAGCTGCTCGCCCGAGAGCAGGGAGGATCCGATGCCCGAGACTGACCTCGTCACTGTCGAAGCGGTCGCTGTTCGTCGCGGCCGGTTCAGCCTGGAGGTCCCCCGCTGGACCGTTGCGCCCGGGCAGGTCGTCGGCGTCGTCGGCCCGAACGGCGCCGGGAAGACCACGCTCCTCGAAAGCCTGGCCGGGCTACGGCCGGTCGGCAGCGGCGCTGTGCGCGTGTTCGGCCTGGATCCCTGGCAGCGGCCGGTGGAGGTCCGCTCGGCCCTCGGATTCATGAGCGACGATCTCCCGGTCTTTCCCATGCGCATCGGCCGGCTCCTGCGCTTCGTCTCCGGCTACTACCCGACCTGGGATCCCGAACTCGTGGAGCGCCTGATCGCGCGCTTCGAGCTCGATCCTCACGACAAGACGCACCAGCTCTCCCGCGGGCAAGGCACGCGCCTGCGCCTCGTCCTGGCCATGGCTTTCCGGCCGCGCGTCCTCGTCCTCGACGAACCCGCGGCCGGCCTGGACCTCGGCGGCCGCCGGGCACTGCTCGACGCGGTTCTCGAGATCGCTGGCGATCCCGCGCGCAGCGTCATCATCAGCTCGCATCAGTTGAGCGACGTCGAACGCGTGGCCGACCGGCTGCTCGTCCTGAACCGAGGCCGCGTCACGCACGAAGGGCCCACGAGCGAGCTGATCGGCGAAGGCCGCACGATCGAAGAGGCGCTCCTCGAATGGGAGGCCGTGTGATGCGCGCCTTCTTTCGCCACTTCTTCCACTCGCTGCGGTACATCGCCACGCGGCCAATGGCCTGGATTGTCGTGCCAGTGGCGGCGTTTGGGAACACGTTCCCGGAGAGCGCGCTCGGCAGGGGGTGGCTGCGTGTGGGGCATCACGACATCGGCTTGGCGCTGGCGGACGCCGCGTTGCTGAGTCTCACGCTGGTGTGGTGCGCGTTCGTGGCTGCGATTCTGCCCTGCTCTGCTCGTGCACCGGCATCCGTGGGCGGGAAGTGGGCCATGCCGGCCCTCCCCATCTCGCCGCGCGTGAGAGTCCTTGCAGAGGTGACGGCCGCGCTGGCGCTGCTGTTCGTGTTTCGCAGTCCGTTCTATGTCTGGGGCATCATGCGAGTGTTCAGGCACATCGCCTCCTGGTGGCAATCACTATCGTTTGCAGTCATACAGCTGGGGATTGCGAGTAGCTGGGATCTTCTTCTGGGCTTCCCATTGCTCGCGGCCTGGCTCGGCAGCGGGCGAACGGGTCTCTACTACTATGCACGTCTGCTCGGAGCCCACGTGGTCGTCTTCGTTGGATTGGTCACACTGTTGCTGACGGGCCAGGTGCGTGCCATGTTTCTACCGCCGTGGACGGTGGCGCCCACGCTTCTTCCGTTGATGGCACTGCTCTCCGTTGCTGTCGTCTACTCGATTGGCCGCGAGCCTTCGTGGAACTTGGCCGCGCTCTGGCGATTCTCCAGCAGTCCGCTTCACCGCGCGCCGCTGGCGCCAGAGCGTCGGCTCCGGGCCGATGTCCTGAGGCGTTCGGTCCCGCTCCTGAGTGTGACCCTCGTGCCTGCGTTGGTAACTGCCCCTGTCTTCGCTCACGGCATCGCGAAGCCAGTCGGAGATCCGGGGAGGGCGTGGGCGCTGGTGATGTTCGCGTTTCTCGTAATCGCTCTCACTTGGTTCGCCGTAGCCATCGGCACGCTCTTCCCCTTAGGCCTTCCTCTTCTCAGCAGCCCGCAGGAGTTGTTCGCTGGCCGGTACTGCGCCTCGTGGTCGTGCCTGCCGGCGCGACCCGAGGCGGTTCGACGCCTCGCGTACACGCACGCTCTGCTTGCGCCGTTGTTGGTAGCGGCCGGCTTCGCCCTTTCGAACGTGCTGGCCTGGGCCTGCACTGGACGCGCACACGAGCTGAGCACGCCGGCGTGGCTTCCTGACGGACAGTCGGTGCTCGGGTGGAGCTTCGCGGCAGCGTGCTGGGCGGGCCTGGCGTTGTGTGTGGCAGTCGGGGATCGCGTGCGCGGACTCCTCGCTGCAGCAGGGTTCGGCCTGAGCCTCTGGTGGAGATCGGGCCAGGAGAGCGGCCTGACGGCCGCACTCTTCATCGGCGTCGCTGGTCTCCTCGCGGCGCTGCCGCTCGCGCACCTGCGCCGACCGCGACGAGTCGCATAGAAGGGCTCACGAGCCAGGCTCGCAGCGCGCGGAGGATCTACGCGTCGAAGTACTCTCTTCGAGAGTCCTGTAACCTGTTGTGCATACGGCAGATAGACGCTTCTGGCTGAGTCGGCTACGAAGAAGAGCTTGCATTTGATTTAGTGTTGTAGTTAACTATCTCACTGTGAAGCCAGCATGCGCCCTCCAAGCTCGTATCGCTACTAGTCCGAAGAGGCGCGGTGGTCGACCCACGCGATCGCGCGCACCTCTCTGGTGAGGGCGATCTGGAAGACATGATGGATCGCGAGTGGAACGACAGTCAGCCGATCTACCGCCAGCTTCGCGACCGCGTCGTGGCGATGATCCTCGACGGCGTGCTGAAAGAAGGCGATCCGCTGCCCTCGGTGCGCACGGTCGCGGCCGACTATCGGGTGAATCCACTGACGGTTCTGAAGGGCTATCAACAACTGGTCGACGAGAGGCTGGTCGAGAGCAGGAGGGGCCGCGGCATGTTCATCAATGCCGGCGCGCGCGATCTGCTGCTGCGAGGCGAGCGCCAGAAGTTTCTCGCGGACGAATGGCCCAGAGTGCACGCAACGATTCAGCGGCTTGGGCTGACTCCGGAAGAGCTGCTGGAGGCCGCCGCCAAGCGTCGGTCAACTCCGGATGCCGCGAGAGAGGAGCGCTGAAGCATGGCATGCATAGAAGCACGCGGTCTGCGCAAGGCGTTCGGCACAACCGTCGCGCTGGACGGCGTCGACTTGCGGGTCGAAGAGGGCCGCATCCTCGGGCTCATCGGTCCCAACGGCGCAGGCAAGACCACCGCGCTCAACGCAATCCTCGGGCTCACCCGGTATCAGGGCGAGCTGAAAGTGCTCGGACGCGACCCCTGGTCCCAGCGCGATCAGCTCATGCGCGACGTCTGCTTCATTGCCGATGTCGCGGTGCTGCCGCGTTGGATGCGGGTCTCGCAGGCGCTCGACTACGTGGCCGGCGTGCATCCGCGATTCGACCGTGCCAAGGCGGAGGGCTTTCTGGCAAAGACCACCATCAAGCGCACGAGCAAGGTCAGGGAATTGTCGAAGGGCATGGTGGCTCAACTCCACCTCGCACTGGTCATGGCCATTGACGCGAGCTTGCTGCTACTGGACGAGCCGACGCTGGGCCTGGACATCCTGTTTCGCAAGCAGTTCTACGATTCCCTGCTGAACGACTACTTCGATCGCCGCCGCACCATCGTCGTCACGACACATCAGGTAGAAGAGGTCCAGCAGGTCCTGACCGACCTCATGTTCATCGACCGCGGCCGCATCGTGCTCGATTGCAGCATGGAGGACTTCGATCAGCGCTATCTGGAAGTGACGGCGCATCCCGACCACGTTGCCGCGGCGCGCGCCCTCAAGCCGCTTCACGAGCGGCAGGTGTTCGGACGCAGCATCCTGCTGTTCGATCATGTCGATCGGCAGCAACTCGCCGGCCTTGGCGACGTGCGCACGCCCGGAATCGCCGACGTGTTCGTGGCCGTCATGGCTAATCCGACCGGCCAAGCACAAGGAGCGGCCAGATGACCACTCAGTCAAACGCAGCCCCGGGGTCTGCTCTCGACTCGCACGGAATCGCGGCCGTGGCAGCGACTCGGCCACTGTACTGGTCACTGCGACGCGAATTGTGGGAGAACCGCTCGATCTACTTCGCGCCGCTGGCTGTCGCCGGCGTCATTCTGTTCGGCTTCCTGGTCAGAACACCGTGCGGCGCGAATGGTGTGTTGGCGCTCGATCCGGCGCAGCAGCGGGCCGCGATCGCCAGTGCCTACGACTTCCCAGCCGGCCTGATGATCCTGACCGCTTTCGTCGTTGGCGCGTTCTACTGTCTCGACGCGCTGCACAGCGAGCGCCACGATCGCAGCATCCTATTCTGGAAGTCGCTGCCGGTTTCGGATCTCACGACCGTGCTCTCGAAAGCGAGCATGCCGCTGGTAGTTCTGCCGCTGCTCATCTTCGCGATCGTCGTCATCATCCAGATGAGCATGCTGCTGCTGGGCTCGGCAGTGCTGCTGGGGCACGGTCGAAGTGCCGCCGCGCTGTGGGGTCACGTGCCGCTCTTCAAAAAGTCCCTGACGCTGCTCTACGCTCTGACCGCGATTGCGCTCTGGCATGCGCCACTCTACGGCTGGCTGCTACTGGTCTCAGCCTGGGCGCGGCGCGCGGTACTTCTGTGGGCCGTGCTGCCGGTGTTCGCGATCGGCGTCTTCGAGTGGATTGCGTTCCGAACTCCATACACGCAGTTGCTGCTGAAGCACATCTTTCTTGGCTGGTATGCGGCGGCTTTCGCCTTCAAGCCGCATGGCGGCCCGTTTGCCCCGCCGATAGCGCTCGATCCGGGGAAGTTCCTGAGCGCGCCGGGTCTGTGGATTGGGCTGCTGGTCGCCGCTTCCTTCCTCGCCGTCGCGGCCCGGCTGCGCCGCTATCGAGAGCCGATGTGATTCCCGTGCGCCATCGATTCAATCACCCTCACAAGGAGCAATGAGCATGCCCGCGTCAGCAATAACCGACCGGCTTCGAGACGCATCGCCGCGCGACAAGGCCCGACTCGCCGGCGTCCTCTACTTGCTCGCGATACTGATGGGAGGAGGCGCTGTCTTCGTTGGTGGCAAGGTGGGTTCCGTGGCCTACTTCATCGCGATCTTGTGCAATGTCGCTGTGGCGCTGCTCTTCTATGCGCTGCTGAAGCCGGCGCACCGAAGCCTCGCTTTGCTCGCCACGTGCCTCGGCCTCGCGACCTCAGGCATCGGCGTGCTCAGATGGCATCCTTGGGGCGTGGACGTCGGCATGATCTTCTTCGGATCCTACTGCCTCCTGATCGGCTACCTCATCTTCAAGTCGCCATTCCTACCTCGCCTTCTCGGTGCGCTGATGCTGTTTGCCGGTGTGGCTTGGCTGACTTTCCTGCTGCCGCTCCTCGCGAGCCATCTGGCTCCCTACAATCTGGCCACCGGCTTCCTCGGGCAGGCGGCGCTGATGCTGTGGCTCCTCGTGAAGGGCGTGAATGCGCAGCGATGGAGGGAGCAGGCCCGCGCGGCAGGTGCCCGTCAATGACAGCCGCCGTCTACGTCGGATACGGAACCTGGGAGGAACGGAGATGACATTCAGTACCATCGACCCATCACAACGCAAAGCGGCGAGAATCGTGGGGTCTACCTACCTGTTTGCGATGGCGACCGCGGTCTTTACTGAGTTCCACGTCCGCGGCCACCTCATTGTCTACAACAATCCCGCGGAGACCGCTCGGAACATCATGGCGCACGAGCGCCTCTTCCGTCTCGGCATCGCCAGCTGGCTACTCTGCTTGTTGAGCGACATAGCGCTCATCACGGCTCTCTACGTGATCCTCAAGCGGGTCAGTCAACACTTGGCCCTGTTTGCGCTAGTCATGAGGGTGGTGGAGCACGCAATTGGTGCTGCTGCAACGCTCACTAGTTTCAACGTCCTGCGCCTCGTAAGCGGCGCTGACTACTTGCAGGCGTTGACGACAGGTCAATTGCAGGCCCTGGCGCGACTATCGCTTGGCGCGTATGGCGATGGGATCAACGTTGCCTTTGTGTTTCTCGGGCTTGGATCCGCAGTGTTCGGTTATCTGTGGTTCAGGTCGAACTACATCCCGAGAGCGTTGGCCGCCTTGGGGGTGTTCGGGTCCTTGCTGCTCGCAACAGGTTCCTTTGCCTTGATCATCTTCCCCGCCGTCGCGCACATAGCTGGGCTGGGTTATATGGCGCCTTTGGGTGTCTTCGAAGTGACAATGGGCTTCTGGCTTCTGATCAAGGGCCTACGGCCATCTGCGGTAGCTGTCCCGACGAAACCAGCGATCTAGCACAGGCCGGTAGTGAAGAACAGGAGAAAGGACATGACTTCAACCAAGAAGACAGCCAGAGTCGCAGGACTGTTGTACCTGCTTCTCGTGCTCACCGCGCCCATTAGCCTCATGTATGTTCCGGGAAAGCTGATTGTCTGGAACAACGCGGCAGCGACGGCCAGCAACATCCTCGCATCTCAGTCGCTCTTCCGCATTGGCATTGTGAGCAGCCTTGTCTCCAGTGTCACGTTCATCTTTCTCGTGCTGGCTCTCTACCGTCTGCTCAAGGGCGTGAACCAGCATCAGGCTGCGCTCATGGTGATACTGACTCTGGCCGGGGTCCCGCTCGGGCTTCTGAATGAGCTGAACCAGCTCGCCGTACTCGCGCTCACGCGCGGCGCAGACGTCCTGTCCGCACTCGACAAGCCGCAGCGGGACGCCTTGGCGCTCTTCTTCCTCAATCTACACGGCCAGGGGATCATCGTCGCCGAGCTGTTCTGGGGCCTTTGGCTCTTTCCCTTCGGGCTGCTGGTGTTCCGGTCACGCTTTCTGCCTCGCATCCTGGGCGTGTGGCTGATCATCAACGGCTGCGCCTATGTGACCATGAGCTTGACGGGGCTACTCTTGCCACAGTACTACCGCACGGTCTCCAACGTCGCCTTGCCCGCACTTCTCGGAGAGATGGCGATAATGCTCTGGCTTCTGGTCATGGGCGCAAAGGAGACGCCATTGGCCAGCTCAGCCTCCGCCTTGGCGGCTGACTAGCCTGCCTTTCCTACGGCAAGCAGGCACGAGTGCGAGCGCGGCATTGGTGATGGAACGAGTTGCACAAGCGTCGCCGCGTACATTGGGATGCATCATCACTTTGAGCGCCAGAGCAATCTCACTCGGCGCACGGGAGGTCCTATGAAACGAATCGTGATCGCTACACTGTTCGGCTTGGTCGCGGGTGTGCTTTGCGCAACCGCGGCATTCTCTCTTGGCTTGACCAAGTTCACGGCTGTCAATCTCGTGTGGATCCTACTGAATAGGGCTGTGATGGGCTTTGCCATCGGCGCGTCTGGGCTGAAACTGCGCTGGGCCTGGAACGGCATCGTCATCGCGCTGGTGGTGGGGTCGATCTTCTCCTATTCCCTTGCCATGAACGTGGGACTGGGAACGCTGCCGGTGGCCAACCTGCTCATTGGCAATCCGCTGTTCGGGCTGATGATCGAGTTCTTCACGACGGTGGTATTCAAGCA
>Ga0182021_10009589_pt1 | contig 11477 bp, 11 predicted proteins | sample 612E3MmetaG_FD_120493 | JGI IMG/M metagenome (GOLD analysis project Ga0182021, IMG submission 120493) | Permafrost microbial communities from Stordalen Mire, Sweden - 612E3M metaG (Illumina Assembly) | ecosystem: Environmental > Terrestrial > Soil > Wetlands > Permafrost | place: Sweden...
CCGCCCGCCAGTCCCGGCGGTACAAGGCGCCGCTTTTCGCGGCCGTTTTCGACATCGACCGCTTCAAGGCGATCAACGACACCTTCGGCCACCCCGTGGGCGACAAGGCCTTGGTGGAGACGGCGCGGATCGTACGCGACCACTCGGTTCCCGGCGTGACCCTGGGCCGGTTGGGCGGGGACGAGTTCGGCCTCGTCTTGGAAATGGCAACCCGGGAGGAAGCGGTCGCGTGGCTGGAGCGCCTGCGGGCCGCCGTCGAGGCTTCGAGCTTTTCGGAAGAAGGAAAAGACGTCCGTTTCACCCTGAGTATCGGCGTCGCCGAATTCCGGGCCGAGGAGTCCTCGGCGGAGAGCTTCCTGGCTCGGGCCGACCAGGCCCTCTACGAGGCGAAGCGGTTGGGCCGGAACCGGGTTGCGATCGGAGGATGACATGTCGCGCGTCCAATTCGTAAACGTCCGCAAGACTTTCGGCAAGACGGAGGTCATCAAGGGGTTGAGCTTGGACGTTCGGGACCGCGAGTATTTCGTCCTGGTGGGGCCCTCGGGAAGCGGCAAGTCCACCGTCCTGCGCTTGGTGGCGGGACTTGAGTCTCCCACCTCGGGCGAGATCCTGATCGACGGACGGCCCGTGACGAACCTCCGGCCCCGGGATCGAAACGTGGCCATGGTGTTCCAAAGCTATGCCCTCTATCCCCACAAGACGGTCCGCGACAACATGGCGTTCGGCTTGGAGGTGCGCGGCTACACGTCGCGTGAGATCGACTCCCGCGTGCGGGAGGCGGCCGACGTTTTGAAATTGGCGGGGCTCTTGGACCGGCTTCCCTCCGAGATCAGCGGCGGCCAGCAGCAACGGGTCGCCTTGGGGCGGGCCATCGTGCAGAAGCCCCGCGTGTTCCTCCTGGATGAGCCCCTCTCAAACCTTGACGCCCAGCTTCGGGTCCAGACCCGGACGGAGCTTCTGGAGATCCAGCGCTATTTGAAGACCACGATGATCCACGTGACCCACGACCAAACGGAGGCCATGACGCTGGGCGACCGCCTGGCGGTCCTCACCGACGGTTGCCTCCAGCAGGTCGCCCGTCCATTAGAACTTTATCGCTATCCGGTCAACCGATATACGGCGGGGTTCATCGGGAGCCCGAAGATGAACTTCATCGAGGCCGTCTTGCGCGAGCGCGCCGACGGCTTGTGGGTGGAGGGGGGAAAGCTTTCCCTTCGACTTCCGCCCCGGGAACGTCTGGGAGCGACTCTCCAGCCGGGATTGGAGGTGACTCTCGGGGTGCGGCCGGAGGATTTGCACGACCGAGTGTTTCAACCGACGTTGGACTCGGAAGGGAACACGATCGTGGCGCTGGTCCGGAACATCGAGCCCGTGGGTCCCGAGACTTATCTGACCGTTGACGCGGGGGGCCTGCGCATGGTCATGCGGGTGGAGCCGGACACCCCCTACCAGGAGAACCAGCCCGTAGAAATCGTCGTGAACATGGAGCGGGCCCACCTCTTTTCCAAGGAAACGGGCGAAAGAATCCCATTGGAGATTTGAGGGTACGGTTCTGGTCCGGGGCGCCCGAGGTGTCCCTAGAGGGCACGCGAACCGCCAGAGGCGGTTCGCTCGAGCGGGACGGCCTGCTCGCCGAGGCAGGCCGTCCCTCACGGCCCTTACGGGACACCGTCGGGCACCCCAGACCAGAGCCGATGTGGTTTAGGACTATTTAATATACTGGTAGACGATGACCTCACTTTCCGCCGACGATTTCGAGCTGCTCCTGGGGGCCAGCCGGCTCCTCTCCTCGACGTTGGACCTCGAGGAGCTGCTCCGCTTCGTCATGGAAACGGCCACGCAGGTCATGAGGGCCGAAGCCTCGTCCATCCTTCTGGTGGACGAGAAAACGGGCGAGCTCTATTTCGACGTGGCTCTGGGGGCCGCCGGAGGCCGGGTCAAGCAGATCCGGCTCAAAATCGGCGAAGGGCTGGCCGGATGGGTGGCCCAGCACCGGGAGCCGGCCGTCGTCAACGACGTTAGGTCCGACCCCCGCTGGAGCGGGCGGAGCGACGCCGCCAGCGATTACACGACGAGGCAGATCCTCGCCGTTCCTCTCATCGCCAAGGGCCGGCTTATCGGCGTGGTCGAGGCCCTGAACCACCGGGACGGGAGCCCATTCTCGACCGGGGATTTGAAAATTTTCGAAGCCTTCGCCTCGCACGCGGCCGTGGCCATCGAGAACGCCCGGCTCTTCGCCGAGGTGATGGGGGAGAAGGAAAAGCTGGCCGCCGTGTTCGCGGAGATGTCGGACGGGGCGGTCCTCTTGGACGCCGAGGGGCGCGTAAGCCTCATCAACCACGCGGCGGGGGCCCTTTTCGGCGCGGACCCCGCGCAAACCCTGGGCCGATCCTTGACGGACCTGGCAGAGGGGTTCATGGCGATGCCGCCCTTGACGATGTTGGCCGGCCGCAAGGAGCCCGTGGCGACGGCAGAGCTCAAGAGGCGGGAAGGAAAGACTTTCTATCTGTCCTGCGTCTTCAACCGCCTCGCCGGAGGGGCGGGCGATCTCCTCGTCGTTCGGGACGTGACGGAGGCGCGCAAAGAAGAGCTCCTCAAGCGCAACTTTCTCTCCTTGATTTCCCACAAGCTCAAGACGCCCCTGGTCACGATCGCCGGCTACGCCCCTCTCCTCCTGGAAGATGCCGGCAACCTGAATGAGTTCCAGGTCAAGGCCCTTCTCACCATCAAGGCCCAGGGCATGTACCTGTCGAGCTTGGTGGACAAGCTCATCACGTTCAGCGTCGTCGAGTCGGAGACTTTGGACCTGCACAGGAAGCCCGTTCGCCTCAAGGCCCTCCTGGACGAGGTCCTCCTCCACATGCGAAGCTACCTCGACACCCGCATGGCCGAGGTTCAGGTGGCGCCGTCGGTGGCGGACCTGCCGACCGTGTCGGCGGACTGGGACCGGCTGCGCGAGGTGCTGCGCAACCTCATCGAGAACGCGGTCAAGTTCAACCCCAAAGAGGCTCGGCGGGTCGAGGTGTCCGGGGAGGCGGCCGACGGGTTCCTCCGCGTCACGGTCCGGGACGACGGTCCGGGCATTCCTCCCGAGGAGACGGGCCGAATCTTCCAGAAGTTTTACCAGATCGAGGATGCGTTCACCGGCCAGGTGGAGGGGGCCGGTTTGGGCCTGGCCTTGGTGCGGCGAATCGTCGAGGCCCACGGGGGTTCGTCCGGCGTCGCCTCCGAATTTGGGAAAGGGAGTGCTTTCTTCTTCATCGTGCCCATCGGGGATCCCTCATGAAGGCGTCCTTCTCACGATTGGGCGCTTTCAGTTTTTGCGCCAAGAAGTATGAGTACCGGTATGTTTTGGAACTTCCGTCGCCGGCCCGGCCGGAGTTGGCCTTCGGCACGTCGCTTCACGGGGCGCTGGAAGAAAATTTCCGCCAGAAGATCGAATCGCGGAGGGACCTTCCCGTGGAGTCGGTGACGGCGGCGTTTCGGCGGGGCCTGCAGAAGGCTCTGGCCGCGGTGCCGGAGGATTCCCTGCGGGGAGCTTCCGACGTCCACTACCTGCGCGCGATGGGAGAGCACCTCTTGGACCGTTTCATGAAGGAGCGGGCGCCGGCCTTGCAGCCCGCGCCGCGGGGGGTTGAGACGGCGTTTCGCCTTCCGCTCCCGGGAGGCCACGAGCTCGCGGGGAAGTTCGACCTCCTCGACACCGATTGGGTGCTGCACGATTTCAAGACCTCGTCCAAGCCTTACGACCAGCGCCGGGCCGATCCCGCCCAACTGGTCATCTACGCCTGGGCGTGCGAAGGGATTTTCGGCCGGGTCCCGAAGGCCCTGTGCTTCGACGTGTTCGTAAAGGGGGACGGGGCGGAAGGGAGGATAGATCTTCAAATGCCCGTTCGAGTGCCGGTTCCGGGGGCCGACGTCATGGCCCGTGTCGGCCGGAAGCTTCAAGCGCAGCTCGACCGCGTGGCGCAGGTCGAGGCGGAGGGCCTCTTCCCCCGAGCTTTCCAGCCGGCGCGCTGCGGCTGGTGCGAATACCAGGCTCCTTGCGTGGAGGATTGGGTCCAGGCCGGCCGGCCGGGTCCTTCCCGAATTTCTCTGGAAAGCCTGGTTTAGCGGGGCTGCTCGGCCATGCCGGACCCTCACCGCCCGCAACGCCCGTTCGAAATCTACGACGTGACGGTCGAAGCCTCCGAAGCGATCACGCCTCGGACCAAACGCATTCGTTTTCGTTTGCCCCCCGGGCGGGCGCTCCGGTTCCGCGCGGGCCAGTTCGTGCAAATGTTCGTCCCGCTTCCCGACGGTGGGACGCGGCGGACCTCCTACTCGATCGCGTCCTCCCCCCGGGAAAGCTCCTTTTTCGAGTTGTGCGTTACGCGGGTGGACGGCGGGGAATCTTCCGAGTATCTCCATAAACTTGGAGTCGGGGACCGGACCCAAGCCTTGGGGCCCTTGGGCTCGTTCCTCTTCGTCGAGGACGGGAGGGATTCCGTGTTCGTGGCCACGGGATCGGGGATCGCTCCCTTTCGGGCCATGATCCCGGAGCGGTTGGAGCTGGGAGGACGGGAGGCTTTCTATTTGCTCTTTGGAAACCGTACCGAGGATGACATCCTGTACCGGGCGGAGTGGGAAGCCCTGGCGCGCGAGCATCCGAACTTCAAGGTCTTGCATACGCTGAGCCGAGGCGCGTGGGGGGGCCCGAGGGGCTACGTTCAGGACCACGTGCAGAGTTTCGTCCCGGACCCCGCCTCCAAGAACTTCTACTTGTGCGGTCTTAAGGCGATGACCTCGTCCGTCGAGGCGAAGCTCCTGGCCCTGGGCGTGCCGGGAGACCGGATCCGGTTCGAGCGGTTTGACTGACCGGACCGGTATAGGGGGCCGGAGAGGCTTCGCCCGGCGTCCGGTGCGCTCGTCGGGGCGGCAACAGGCGGACCGGGCGCGTCAAGGGGGCCCTAACGGGTGAGGAGATCCCCTGGGCCGGCGTCGGCGGTGGGGAGGACGTAAGAAACGCCGTGGCCGCCGCCGCAGCCAGGGCGACAAGGCCAACCGCCAGCCCCGCGCGGACGCGGGGCTCAAGACTCGGCATCATGGGGACGATCCGAGAGGAGGCGGCGACGCGGCCGGATTCTCGCCGTCAGGTCGCCAGCTTGACGTTGGCGGCCTGAAGGCCTTTGGGCCCTTTGGTCACCTCGAACTCGACGTTTTGCCCTTCCTCGAGAGTTTTGTAGCCTTCCATCGTGATCGCCGAGAAATGCACGAACACGTCTTCACCGGACTCCGGTTTGATGAACCCGAAGCCCTTGCTTGCGTTGAACCACTTCACCGTGCCTTTCATGGACTCACCTTCCTTGACCCCCCCGAAGATGACTTCGGGGGGAGAAAAAAAGGGCCGTCGGGTTGTTCCCGGACGGCCCGATTCATTCGACTGTGTGCAAAGCTTGACGGCCAACCATACGGGATGAGTATGGTGTTTTCCGGCCCGGATTTCAAGATTTTTCTTGTGCTTCGGAGGTTGTAAGATGCGGATGAAATCTTTCTACCTACTATGAAGAAATTCCTGTTGGATATTCCGTTCGGAGACTGGGTCGGCGCCCTGGGGCTGCCCCCGGGGGAGGCCTATCGCGCCCGCCAAGTCTTGGAATGGGTGTTCTCGAGGCGCGTCCGGACCTTCGCGGAAATGACCGACCTCCCCGCCGCCCGCCGGGAGGACTGGGAGGGGCGCTTCACCCTTCGGACGCTCGTCCTCGAGCGGAGCGAGACGTCGGCCCTGGACGGCACGATCCGACTCTCGTTCCGGGCCTCCGACGGGGCTTCTGTTGTCTGCGTCCTCCTTCCCGGGAGCCCCCGAAACTCCGAGGACGGGTCTTCCGTCCGACTGGCGGTGTGCCTCTCCACCCAGGTCGGATGTGCGTGGGGATGCGTTTTCTGCGCTTCGGGGCGCACGCCCTTTCAGCGCAACCTGGGGCCCGGCGAAATGCTCGAACAGGTCCTGGAGGCCGAAGCGGTCGGTGGACGGCGGGTCGCCAACGTCCTCTTCATGGGGATGGGGGAACCTCTCGCCAATCTGGACAACGTCTTGATCGCCTTGCGCACCCTCCGCTCTCCCCTGGCGTTTCACCTCGGCGCCCGGCACGTCACCGTTTCGACCGCCGGCCTGGTCCCCGCGATGCTCAAGCTTTCTTCGGAGGCGCCCAAGGTCAACCTGGCCGTCAGCCTCCACGCCGCCGACGACGAAACGCGCCGCCGGCTGCTCCCCAAGGCGGCCCGCTGGCCCATCAAGGAAGTGCTCAAAGCCGCCTGGACCTTCCAAGAAGGCATGGGGGGGGATGGGCGCGTCACTTTTGAATACATCCTGATAAAGGGGATCAACGATTCCGCCAGGGAGGCCCAGCGGTTGTCCAATCTGATTCGGTCGAAGAACGCCTGGGTCAACCTCATCGTCATCAATCCCGTCCCCGGACTTCCCTATGAGGCGCCGGCCGACGAGGTCGTGGACGAATTCGCGAAAATCCTGAAGGACCGCGGAATCTTCGTCCACGTGCGCAAGCCCCAGGGGCGGGACATCGGGGCCGGGTGCGGACAACTAACCGCTTTTGTATCATGACGTTTCTATGAGCGATCCGTTCTTCGGGCAAGCGCCCGATCGCGCGCCGCGCCTCTCCCGTTGGGCTTCCTTGTCCGGCCGGGTGGGTCCCTCCATCGAGGCCCTCCGGCGGAGGCCGGCGGTGACCTTCGTGGCGCTCGTCCTGTTCGTCATCATCGCCTCGGCGGCGTCCCTTCAATTGGTCTTGAACGCCGTCCTTCACAGCCGCCGGGAGGTCGTGGTGCCCGACTTGACCGGCAAGCGCCTGGACCAGGCGCTCGACGTCCTCTCTCCCCTCGGCCTCGCTTTGGCGAAGGAGGGCGTTGAGTTCGACGAGAACCTTCCCGCCGGGGCGGTTCTTCGTCACGTCCCGCCCGCGGGCCTGAAAGTCCGGGAAGGCAAGATCATCCATGTGACACTCTCGAGCGGAGGGAAAGTCTCCTTCGTACCCGACCTCGCCGGGAAATCCTTGGCCGAGGCCCAAAACCTGCTTCGGCAGGCGGGCATGGCGCCCGGGGCGCTCGGCCAGGCCTATTCCCAGAGCCGGCCGCAGGGAGAAGTTTTGGAGCAAAGCCCCGCCGCCGGCGCCATCGGGGGCCGGGGGCAGATGGTGGATTTGAAGGTATCCAAAGGCCCGCCGCCGGAGGGAACCCTCTTGGCGCCCGATTTTGTGAACAGACCCCTGTCTTGGGCCCGGCATTGGGCGGACGAGAATAAGGTTCGGCTCGAGACGGCGGAGGAGGCCCGGACGGACTTGCCGCCGGGACACATCCTCCGCCAGGAACCGGCGCCGGACACGGTCCTCGGGGCCGACTCTTCGGTGAAGCTGGCCGTCGTGGCTTCCCCCGCGGGCGCCGCGCCCTCGGCGGCTCGCTGGATCCGATACCAGATGCCCCTCGGAGGAGAGAGGGTGAAGGTCAAGGTCGTCCTGCGGGATGGAAAGGGGGAACGGGTCGTCTTCGACGAGTCCCGGGAGCCCGGATCTCTCGTCGAGGTTCCCGTGGAGCCCGAAGGTCCGGCGCGGGTGCGGATCTACCTGAGCGGGGTCCTTGCGGAGGAGCGGGTCCTCGAGTGAAACGCTTGCTCATAGCCCCCTCGGTCCTCTCGGCCGACTTCGGCCGCCTGGCCGAGGAGGTCGGAAAAGTCGAGCGCGCCGGGGCCGACTGGATCCACGTGGATGTCATGGACGGGCATTTCGTGCCGAACCTCACGGTGGGGCCGGCGGTCGTTCGGAGTTTGAAACGGCGGACGAAGCTCCCGTTGGACGTCCATCTCATGATCGAGAGGCCGGAGCGGTACGTGGGCGCGTTCGCCGGGGCCGGGGCGCGGTTCCTGACGGTTCACGTGGAGGCCGGTCCCCGCATGGGAGACGTGATCCGGCTGATTCGAAAACTCGGCTGCCGGCCGGGGATGTCGTTGCGCCCCCGCACCCCCGTTGAGAGGCTCGCGCCGTTTCTAAAAGAATTGGATTTGGCTCTGGTGATGACGGTGGAACCTGGTTTTGGAGGACAAGAGTTCATGCCCGACATGTTGACCAAAGTTCGGTGGTTGAAGGACCGGTTCCGGAAGTTGGGGAAGAAAGCATGGGTGGAAGTGGACGGCGGCATCAACCTCGCGACGGCCGCTCCGGCCGTCCGGGCGGGAGCCGACGTGTTGGTGGCGGGTCAGGCCATTTTCGGCCGGCCCGATCCGGGCAGAGCCCTCAAAGAAATCAGGCGGGCGGCCGTTGGAGGTCTCTCGTGACGCAACCCAAGAAGAAAATCCTCCTCATCGAGGACGACGAGGCCACGCTGCACCTTTTCGGCCACTACTTGGAGGGGGAGGACTCCGAGCTCTTCGCCGCCGCCGACGGTCGGGAGGGATTGGACGTCGCCCGTGCCCGGAAGCCGGACTTGGTCATCCTGGACCTCATGCTCCCGGAAATCCACGGCATCGGCGTGTGCCAGGCCTTGAAGGGCGATCCGCCGACCGCACACATCAAAGTCTTGATCGTGTCGGTGAAAGGGTTCGCCGCCGACCGCAAACAGGCCGCCGAGGCCGGGGCCGACTCGTTCCTCGCCAAGCCCGTCAGCAGGCCCGACTTCCTGGCCGAGGTCCGGCGGCTGCTTAAATAGTGTAGCGTCCCGCCGGGGGAACGAAGGCGTTGGGGAGATGCGCCGCGCCTTCCGGATCGAAAGAAACCACGTCGAACCTCAGCGGCATTCCACCCAGCCGTTTTTCCTTCACGTAGGCCAGGGCCGCTTTGGCGACTTTCGCCTGCTTGGCGGCGGTCACCGATTCGAATCCGCGGCCATACCCTCCCCGAGTCCTTTCCCGCACCTCGACGAAAACGACCGTTTCCCCGTCTTTCATGACCAAGTCCACCTCGCCCATCCGGGTTCGGTGGTTGGCGGCCAGGAAGCGATACCCCTTCGCCTCCAAGAGGCGGCGGGCCCGCTCCTCGGCGGCCTGTCCTTGTTCCGTTTTGTTCATGCGGAAAGTTCGAACGGAAGGGGGGGGGAAAGGACGTCGCGGACCGGGGCGAAACTGCGGCGATGGAGGGGACAGGGCCCGAAGCGCCGGAGGGCCTCGGCGTGGGCGGGCGTGCCGTAGCCCTTGTGCTCGTTGAAGCCGTAGAGGGGGAACCGCTCATGGGCGGCCACCATGAGGCGGTCGCGCGTCACCTTGGCCAGGATGCTGGCCGCGGCGACCGAGGCGCTCTTGGAGTCGCCTTTCACGACCGCTTCTTGGGGGGCTGTTACCTCCGGAATCCTGCGATTTCCGTCCACAATAATTCGATCCGGCCGGACGGCAAGCCCCGCCAGCGCTCGCCGCATGGCCAGGAACGTCGCCTGAAGGATGTTTATTTCGTCCACCACGGCCGCCTCAACGACGGCGACGGCGCAAAATAACGCCTCGCGGCGGATTTCCTCAAACAGGCGTTCTCGGTCTTCGGGGGGAACCTGCTTGGAATCGTTCAGGCCTTGGAAGCGGCTTTCGGGACGAAGGATGACGGCGGCCGCGGCGACGGGACCGGCCCAGGGGCCTCGGCCCGCCTCGTCCACGCCGGCCAGGAGCGGATCGGCTTCCTCGCGATGAGCCTTGTCGAAAGAGTAGAGTCCGGGCATGGGGGAAGATTCAGGAAACCGGGGTGATCCGGTGAAGGCGGCCGGGGAAACGGTCGAGGACTTTCTTGAGGCCCGGATCCAGGGCGGCGATTTCCTCGGTTTCGGCGTTGGGCATGGGGGTGTGCGCGCCGGCGGCGCCCCCGCCGTCCGGCGTGTTTTTCGCGGGGGCGGCGGGTTCCCCTCCGGGGGCTGCGGGCGCGGAAATCCCCGGTTCTTCGTCGGGCGGCGGGGCCTCGGCGTCGTCGGAAGCCTCTTCGGCGTCACCAATGGTCTCCGCGGGGTTCGCGGCGCGGGCGGGGGATACGGCGGCGGTCTTCGCCGGGACGGGGGCGGTTTCAACGGCACAGCTCACCGCACGGGGACCGGCCTCCTTTTGGACGATCTCCGTTAGAAGGGCCATATGAGCGGCGATCTGGGTGCGCTGGAGTTCGTCTCGACACAGGAGCCGGATGGCTCCCTCCGGGCTTGTCTCCAGGCGGGCTGAGGCCAGAAAGGGTTCCAAGGACGGCTTCTTTTCCCCGACGGCCGCCACGACCCGCGCCCATCCGGCGCGGAGAGCGTCGTCGGGGGCGGCCCCGGCGTCGGACCCGCGCTTGATGGGTTGCGGCGGCGAGGCTAAGTGACCCGAGCCCTTTCCAATGTGGGTTCCTTGAACACGTTCGATGGATGAGGTGGGGCGCCCCTCGCCGGGATCTTCTCGCTTGGGGGGAGCCGGAGTTATCGGGAGAGAGGGGAAATCGGGTTCAGACTTTTTTTTTACGGGTGTCGGCGCGGCGGCGCCCCCTCCGAGACGCGCCTCGAGAGCTTCCAGACGGTCCAGGACCTCGTCCAGAGGGAGCGTCTTCCTCGCCGCGTCCAGGCAGGCCAGCTCGAAGGTCGCCCTGGGAGACTCGCTGCGGCGCATCCCGTCGGCCGCCCGGGCCAGGATGCGGAGACATCTTTCCAAGTCTTCCTCGGCATACAAAGCCGCCTCGCGCTCGGCTTCGGCCGGGTCGGCGGCGGCGGCCCCGCGGACGCCGCTTTTAACGAGGAGGAGTTCGTGAAAATGGTCGGCCAGCTCCCGTGCCAGTTGGCCCAAGTCAAAGCCGTCGTCAACGGCTTCCTGGACGGCCTGGAGCGCTTTTTCGGTGGCTCCCTCTCTTAAGACGGCTGAAAACGCCCGGACTTTTTCCCGCGGCAAGAGGCCCAAAAGGTCGCGAAGGCTCTGGACGGTCACGCCTCCGGGAGAAAAGGAGATGACCTGATCCAACAGGGACAAGGCGTCCCGGAGGCCTCCGTGAGCCGCCCGCGCGACCTCGATCAGGGCCTCGTCTTGGACGGCCACTTTTTCCGCCGCGAGGATCTTCTTGAGTTGAGCGACAATGTCGGCGGGGGCGATGGATTTCAGATGGAACCGCTGGCAACGGGACAGGATCGTTTCGGGGATCTTCTGGGCCTCCGTCGTCGCCATCATGAAGACGGCGTGGGGAGGGGGCTCCTCCAGAGTTTTCAGCAGGGCGTTGAAACCGGCGTCCGTGATCTGGTGGGCCTCGTCGATAATGATGATGCGGTAGCGGCTGCGGGCGGGGGAGTAGCGGACGGTGTCCCGAAGTTCCCGGATCTGGTCGATGCCCCGGTTGGAGGCGCCGTCGATTTCCAGGACGTCGTCGGCGGATGCGCCCTCGGAAATCTCGCGGCAGGCGGGGCACTCGTTGCACGGGGTCGGCGTCGGTCCCTTGACGCAGTTCAGGGCCTTGGCCAGGATGCGGGCCACCGAGGTTTTCCCTACTCCCCGGGGGCCGCTGAACAGA
>Ga0182021_10009591_pt1 | contig 11475 bp, 9 predicted proteins | sample 612E3MmetaG_FD_120493 | JGI IMG/M metagenome (GOLD analysis project Ga0182021, IMG submission 120493) | Permafrost microbial communities from Stordalen Mire, Sweden - 612E3M metaG (Illumina Assembly) | ecosystem: Environmental > Terrestrial > Soil > Wetlands > Permafrost | place: Sweden...
GTAATCTTCCAGTCAAATTCTTTTTTTGATGTATCTTCTTCTTTTTTTTCTTTTTTCAGCAAATATTCATAATTCCAGATAAGTTCACCGTTTTTATCTTTTATCTTTGTGAAGTTGCCCTGCAAATCGGTCAGAACAACGTCCCTCAGGTATACTTCCTTATTTAAAAGCCTGTGTATATTATAATCTGCATCGAGTGAAGAAAACTTCAGCATTGTGTCACTCTTTACTACAAGGCTGACATTTTTCAGTGTGAACCCCCTTACAATACTTCCTTCTATGGATTCGACATATAAAACGCTTTCTTTTTCGGCTAAGGATTCGTTGACTTTACCAACTGCATATTGCAATAACTTGTTTTTAAAATACGGGGTTTGTATAAAGATGATAACGGAAATGAGTGTAATGATAAATCCGCCTGTAATAATAAAAGCGAATTTTAAAAGCTTTCTAAAAAAACTCTTTTTCTTTTCGGGATTTTTTTTAATCTCAGTTTCCAAGTTTTCTTAGTTTATTGATAGTACTTGTTGTAGAATAATTATCTACATATTTCAGGCTTATCACTTTACCGCCTGATTTTTTTACTATATCCGAGCCTACAATTTTATCTTCGGTCCAGTCACCGCCCTTAACGAGAAAATCTGGAACAATTTCATTTATCAGGTTATAAGGTGTGTCTTCCGAAAAAATAACGACTGCATCAATCACATTCAGACCGTTCAGAACGTATGCCCTGTCGTTTTCGTTATTTACAGGTCTGGACTCGTCTTTTATTTTTTTAACAGATGAATCGGAATTCAATCCGACGATTAAATAATCACCAAGGGATTTAGCCTGCTGTAAATACTCAATATGACCCCTGTGCAGAATGTCAAAACATCCGTTCGTGAAAACAAGTTTTTTGTTTTGCTCTTTAAGTTTCTTCCTGACTTCCAAAAAATCCTTCAGTTCGTAAATCATGCTAATAATTATTTTGCTTAATATGCCTGATAAGTATATTTTTTTCAATCGGAACTATTCCAACCTCTTCAACGACAATTCCCGCGGCAATGTTGGCAATCTCGACGGCTTCGAATATTTTTGCCCCGCCGGCAAGCGTAACTGCCAGAGTTGATATTACAGTATCACCTGCACCAGAGACATCCGATACATTTCTTGCTCTTGTACTGATCGAATGCGTTTTCATTTTACCGTCGGTTTTGTTAAACACTTTCATCCCATGCTCTCCAAGTGTAATGACAAGATTGTAACATCTTACCTTATTTAATAATTCATTGCAAATTTTGAATAATTCTTCGTCATTTTTGGCTTTTCTTCCGAAAGCATCTTCAAGTTCTTTCCTGTTCGGTTTAAAAATAAATGCGTCTTTATATTCGAAGAAATTATCGAATTTGGGGTCCACCAGAACTTTTATATTATTTTTTTTCGCAAGTTTAAATATATTTTTTATCAGCGATTTTGTCAGTACTCCTTTATTATAATCCTGTAAAATGATAATTTCAAAGTCTTTCTCATTATTTTTCAGTAATTCCAGAATTTTATTTTCGGTGTCTTTTGAAATTTCTTTCTTGGATTCACTGTCAATCCTGAGTAAATGATGTGATGAAGCAATTACCCTTGTCTTGCAGGTTGTAGGCCTGTCTTCAACAGTTATTATTCCTTCGGTGTTCTGTCCCTGACCGTGCATCACCTGTTTTAGTATTTCTCCTTCGATATCCCTGCCGATTATACCTATTAAAAACGGTTCTGTATCAAGAGTCTTGATATTCAGGCTTACATTTGCGGCACCGCCAAGCTTCGGCTCGGTATTTTTAATGTCAAATACCTGAACAGGTGCTTCGGGTGAAATTCTGGTTACATCACCAAGCAAATATCTGTCGAGCATTATATCGCCGATAATGCATATTTTTTTGCCTGAAGATTTTTCAAATATCTTATCTATTTTATTCTTAATCATCCTGTAAATTTAAGTTTATTTAATAGGTTATTCAATGAAATAAGTGTATCAAAAATAATTAAATACAAAATTGAGAAAATTGTCCCCCTGGTATCTCTGGGAGAAAAAAACCTGCAAACCGTTCTGTGTAATGATACGGTAAAAGTTAACATTTGTTTTTTTAACAAGCTTTTCTACATTTGTGTTTGGGAACATTGCAATAATGTTACCGAGATTGTATGAATACAAAATTGAATCTTTTTTTACGTTTGGTTCTTTAAGCTTTATTTTCAAGGAATCAGAGCCTCTTATGATAGATGAATCTTTCACGCTTGCAGATTCAGGCCTGTATAAATTTATTCCCTTATAAACCATCAAATCTTTTTTTGTTTTGGAATCATAGACTTTCAGGGAAAGATTATAAACGCCGCTTTCAAATGAATAGATATTCATCCTTTTCGAATAAAAAATAACGGCAAAAGGTTTCAGCACAATTATATTTTTTACGCTGTTATATGAAATCAAATCCTCTATGTTCCTGTCCGAAAATATTCTTCTCGATTCGGAGTAAACCACCGAATCATTTTCAATTGCACTTATATTAATTACGGCATTATACCTGTCAAAATCGAAATTCTCATAATCTATGCTGTCCAGCACGTTTTTATTAACGGCGCTCCATTCAAGAGTTACAGTCTGCGGGTTAAATCCGAAATTCGAATTATCTATTCTGATATCTATTAGAGCAATTGTCTTATTAAAATTCACAAGGTCAGGGGTTTTTTCCAGCGGCGGAACATTTTTCGAAAAAATGGTTATACTTGAATCGTTAACATTCGACTCAATGTTTTTAAGATAAAAAATCTTATACTCACCAATTTCTTCGTTTTTTAAATTCATCTTCCTTAGCTTTTCCACATAACTGTCACTTTTCACAACGGCAATGGAAATCTTATTCTTTTCAAAAAAACTTTTTATGTCGAGTATATTCAACTCCTCTACGGAAAGCTGGTTTTTCTTTTTCTTTGATTTTTTTTCTTCCGTTTGCATTGACGGAAAATTCCCCAGTACAAATTTCGAAGGATTATTTGAAAGAGTCTGTACTGCGAATACATCATAATACCCTTCGATTTCTTCGAAATAAATCTTCTCGTCTTTGTTTGCGCTTTTTTCTATCTGTGTTTTTAAAAGCGTTCCTGTTTCAATTGTATCGGCCCGGAATGACTGAGGGAAGTAATAGCACCAGATAAAATTCACCATTATTATCGTTACTAAAAATATAACAGAAAGTATTTTTCTGAATTTAAATAACTGGAAAACTGCAAAGGGTACAAACAGCAATGCATTTATAACAATATACCTGGAAATCATATTCGTACCGCCTGTTCCTGCCATACCCTGAAGCATCATCAGAAGTAATTCTAAGATGTTGAACATAGCAAAGTACAGTACAAACCTTGAATATTCGTCTCTGCGTTTAATTACACAAATTGAAAAATCCCATGCAACTTTAACGGAAAGCAAGGTTGTAAGAGGTGCTATGTAAAAAAGAAATGTAGGATATTGTATCAGTCTCTGCAGATATTTTATTGAATTATAATCTTCATAAATCTTATTTGTTTCTTTTGCGAAGAAAAATACATCCTTATAATCTATATAATTCAAAATCAACCAGAACAGGATTGTGGAAAGAGAGATAAGGGAAAACAAAAAATTTTTTATCAGCTTTTTCGAGATTTTTTTATCTTTCCTAAAATCATAAATCAGGAATAATACAAAAACTATGCTGAATAACCATCCTTCATACCTGAATAAATTGGAGAGGGCAAAAGATATTGCAGTCAGCAATAAATATATCGTTTTATCATCAGAGCTTTTCCATTTAATAAAATAATAAATCCCTGCTACAACAAAGAAAAAGAAAATTGATTCGGGTAAGCCGGATATGCTCAGCCAAACCTGAAACGGAAACACGCAGAATATCAAAGCGGAAAAGAAAGCATTTCTCTTGCCAAAACCTATCTCAATTACATTGTAAAAATAAAACAATGTAAACGCTGAAAATATAATATTAACCAGAGTTGCGGTTACAAATAAATTCTTAATGAAAAGCATAGCCACGCCGTTAAACCAGAACTGCCCCGAAAGCCAGACACCCGAATGTATTTCCGGCTTCTGCATCCATTCAAATGATTTTACGGTTCTGCAGAAATCATCTGCAGACAACCACTTGTACCCGTTCTGAAAAAGAGAAATCTGAAGAATTGTTTTTAAAACAAGTAACAAAGCAAAAATAAGATATTTTCGCGCAGAGAAATATTTTACGACAAGTTTTATTCCGGAAGTTATATTATTATTTAATTCGGGGAATTTCACTTTTGTAATTTAATTCTGAAAGTTGTACCAACATCAAGCGAGGTATCGAGCAGAAGAAGTTTTCCTTTGTGATAGTCATTTATTATCCGCTGTGCCAGGGATAAACCAAGACCCCATCCCCTTCTCTTTGTCGAGAAACCGGGTCTGAAAATATCTTTTCTGAATTTTTTGTCCACACCTTTCCCGTTATCTGTCACATCAATTATCACTTCCTTCCCTTTTTCCATAATATTGAAATTAATCGCACCGGTGGTTTTATCTATTGCGTCAAGGGCATTTTTTAATAAATTTTCTATTACCCATTCAAAAAGGTCACGGTTAATTTTCACAAATATCTTTTCTTTATTTAAAATATTTACCGAAACTTTCTTTGTTATCTTCCCGTCCGAGCTTACAAGCGACGGAATTCTTTTTTCAAAATAGCTGCATACACTTTCTATAACCTCGCTAATATTTTCTTCTTCGAGTTTCGGCTGTGAACCTATTTTTGAAAACCTGCCCGTAATCTTCTTAAGTTTTTCCAGATCCTTTTCAATTTCAGTTGAAATCTCCTGCAACTCTACCGGCTTATTTTTTAAATCTTTCAGCATCACTTCCCAGCCCAGCAGAGATGAAAGAGGCGTACCGAGCTGATGTGCAGTTTCCTTTGAAAGTCCGACCCATATATTGCTCTGCTCGTGTTTTTTAATGTATGAAAAACCAATATAACCAAGAAAAATAAAAATCCCCCCGATTAAAAACTCAAAAAACGGTAAATATTTTAGCTGCGTAATTAAACCGGATTGACCGTAGTTTACATAACTTAATATCAGTGAATCTTTATATGATACTTTTATGGGCGGGTTTATTTCTTTCATTTCATTGGCTAATTCCAGTAGAACATCATTTTTCTTTATTGCGTTTAAAGTCGTGTCGATATTAACATTTTTGAAAAACTCTACTTTTTTGTAATCTTTATCCGTTGCAATTATGGGGAAATCAATCTGTAATATAATTTCATTGAAAATAAAGTTATATTCGCCTGTTGAGCTTGTATCATTAGCTATGTATTCGAGTGATTTTGCATATAAATCGGCAATTTGTGCTTCTCTTTTCTGGATTTTACTGATAAGGTTCTGGGTATAGAATAAAATACCCAAAGCTATAAATACACCGCTTAGTAATAATGCAATCTTTATATTTAATGACCCAAATTTATTCATTACATATTAAACCATAGTGATTTAAATTACATAAAATATTATAAAGAAATAATACTTTTGCCAAGAAAACTTTCAATATTAATTTTATTGTTTATTATACTGGTTCTGACTATAATAATTTCTTTATTATCAGGCAGTAGTTTTATTTCACCCGGGTTACTGTTTAATCTCAATTCCCCTGCGAATGAAATCAGCAGAAAAATTATATTCGACATCAGGCTTCCGCGAATATTAAATGCAATTGCTGTCGGAGCTTCACTTTCCTGCGCCGGTATGATATTACAGTCATTATTGAGAAATAACCTTGCTGAACCGGGCTTGCTGGGAATTTCAGCGGGTGCGGGATTCGGGGCAATTGTGCTTTTTATTCTGCCTTTCCCGTTCACCATTGCATTTATAACACCCGTGTCATTCATATTCGCTGTAACTACTACAATAATAATATTTAATATCGCAAAAGGACTGAATAATAAATATACAAATTTTTTATCATCAAATAAAATTATACTTGCCGGAATAGCCATAAATGCCCTGCTTTCATCATTAAACGGGTTTTTCCTTCTCATTTCAGGAAAAAACCTGACACAGATAATTTACTGGCTCAGCGGCGGACTGTCGGGGCGCGGATGGAATGATTTTTATTATACTATCGGATTCGTTGTGATAGGTCTAATAGTCTCACTATTATTATCAAAAGAACTGAATGTATTAAATCTCGGTGACGAATTATCCATTTCGCTCGGACTGAATATTAAAACCGTTCAGAAAATTTCCATAGCAGTTTCTTCGCTTCTTGCTGCATCAGCGGTTTCAATTGCGGGAATAATTTCTTTCGTAGGGCTTGTAGTCCCGAATATTTCAAAATTGTGGATAGGAAATGACAGCAGGTATAATATACCCTGCACAATTTTACTCGGTGCATTATTTTTACTCGTATCGGACACACTTGCGAGGACTATCATTTCACCTGCGGAAATTCCTGTGGGAATAGTTACATCATTTATAGGGGCACCAATTTTCATCTGGTTAATTTTAAAAAAGGGAAATACTAATTTATAATGAATTTATCAGACACAATAAGTGCAATCTCTACACCTTTTGGAGAAGGAGGAATTTCAGTATTAAGATTATCGGGAAATAAATCATTCGATATAATAGAAAATATTTTTTTTAAAGACCCCGGGAGAAAAAAAAGAATCAATATTGCAGAAACACCATCTCACACAATTCATTTTGGATATTTATTTGATGAATCTAATCTTGTCGATGAAGTTCTAATATCAGTATTTAAAAAACCGAATTCATATACCGGAGAAGACACAATAGAAATTTCTTCACACGGCGGAGTGCTTGTCACGCAGAAAATTCTTGCTCTCACTTTAAAAACCGGTGCAAGGCATGCAGAGCCGGGAGAATTTACAAAACGCGCATTTCTGAATAAGCGCCTCGACCTTTCACAGGCAGAAGCCGTTGCTGATTTAATAAAAGCTAAAACAGAATCTGCTCACGAATCATCACTTAAACAGCTTGAAGGTTCATTATCCTCATATATAAGTTCGGTCAGGCAGGAGATTATAGATGCAACTTCTTTAATCGAACTCGAACTGGATTTCTCCGAAGAAAATCTCGAATTTATCTCTAAAGATAAGTTCAAGAAAAAAATAGAAACATTAACAGATAAGCTGAAAGATATCATATCATCATATCTTTCGGGAAAAATAATCCGCGAGGGAATAAATCTCGTAATTACAGGCAGAACAAACAGCGGAAAATCTTCGCTCTTTAATCAATTGCTTAAATCAGACAGAGCTATCGTTAGTGATATATCCGGTACGACACGGGATTACCTTCAGGAAAATATTATCATAAACGGAATTTTATTCAACCTCATCGATACGGCAGGAATCAGAAAATCCACAAACCTAATCGAAACCGAAGGAATCAAAAGAAGTTTTCAGAAAATAGAAGAGGCGGATTTTATACTATACCTTATAGATTCATCTTCGACCGATGAATTAATAAATAGTGAAATCGAATTTTTCAAAAATAAATTCAAATCAGAAAAATCCCTGCCGGTATTTACAAAAAACGATATTAAAGATTTAAAAGATAAAAACGGAATCACAATATCGATTTTTAATGATGCTTCAATTTACAAATTGAAAAATAAAATAACAGAAAGAATAAGAGAAAGCACAGTTCAAAAATCGAGCAGCGAAATCGTGCTGACAAACCTCAGGCATAAACTCTGTCTCGAAAATGTTGTAACTACTCTTAGGCAGGTTATAGACAGCCTTGACAAGAAAATGAGCGGGGAATTTATATCGGTTGATTTAAGAAGCGCATTAAGCTACCTGGGCGAAATAACGGGTGAAGTAACAAACGAAGAAATCTTAAATAATATTTTTTCGAAGTTCTGTATCGGAAAGTGAAGTAATGAAAATAGTTTTATGAATTTTACATTATATAAATGTTTAATCAACACAATACATTAAAGTGTCCGAAATGCGGCGCCGTGAAAAATAAATCATTTTCATTTTGTCCTAATTGCGGCATGGATTTTAATGAGAACAAAATTAAATACAATAAGGATATTTCTTCATGGAAAAGGGAATTTTATAAACAAAACAGAGGATGGTTTATTTATATCGGACTCATTATAATAGTAGTACTTTCTGTAACGGCTTATCAAATAATTCCTTTTATTTTAGAAGACCTTTCCCCAAAGAATCCGGTTATACTTTATATTTCTGCCACAATTGTCTATTTAATAAATTTATATACTTTTCAATATAAGAAAATACTTCAAAATTTTATTTATTTAATATTAATGATAATATCTATAGCATATTCAATTTTCTTTTTTATAATGATTTATAATTCAAATTATGGTTTCTTGGGTTTAGTTGGTCCATTAATAACAATTATTATGATTTTTTCTCCTTTTATAATTGGAAGAAAAAATATAACAATTCGTTAAATTTTGTTTAATATAAATTATAATTTTGTGCATAAAATAATTTTTCTTGCAATAATTTTTCTTTTTTTCTCCTGCAAATCGAAATCCAATCAGGTTGAAAAACCGGTAGAAATAATAAAAGCGAAAAGTCCAAAGGATTCGGTTTCTTTCGATTATGACAGCAGGATAAATGAGCTGAAGAAACAGCTTCAGGGTGATTTTATTATAAAGACATACAGCTGTTTTGTAATTGCGAGCAATATGACAGAATCGGAAACTCAAAAGATTATCGATAATACTATTGCAAGCGCGGAAGAATGTTTTTACAATAATTATTTCGAAAAGAAACCCGATGAAGTGATTACGATTTTTCTTTTTAAGGATGATAAGTCTTACAGGTTCTGGGGGAATAAATTATACGGAGATACTGACCTCTCGCGGTTTGGATACTACAAGCCGTCTAAAAAAACTATGCTGATGAATATATCTACCGGCGGGGGCACACTTGTTCACGAAATGACTCATTCATTCGTCAGGTATGACTTCCCCGATATACCATCCTGGTTTAACGAAGGACTAGGCTCGCTATACGAAAGATGTTCGATGAATAATAAGGAAATTCTCGGGCATACTAACTGGCGCCTGCCTGAACTGCAATCTGCAATAAGAAGCGGAACATATTCTTCTCTTGACTTACTTATTAACACGACCGATGAAGAATTTTACGGATATGAAAGCTCCGTAAACTATGCACAGGCACGGTATCTATGCCAGTACCTCCAGCAGAAAAATCTGCTGAAGAAATTCTATAAGACTTTCAGGGATAATTACGAAAAAGATAAAACAGGTAAAACTTTCCTGGAAGAAGTAACTAAGATGAAACTTGCGGATTTTGAATATTCTTTTGTAGAGTGGGTTAAGTCGTTGAAATATGAGGAGTAATCTTTAATAAATCCGACTCTGTAGGAGTCGAATATTAGTAACATAGAGATAGATAAGGTTCCGACTCCGTAGGAGTCGGATATAAAAGCATAATTAATATTCAACTCCTAAAGGAGTTGTAAATTATGGAAATATCCAATGTTACTAATATTAAACTCCTAACGGAGTTTTCCATCACTATTATTGATTAATTTCTTTCCACAGGCATAAGTTTAGCTGTTTATCCAATTCAGATTTGTAAAATTAAAATCTTTGACTCCATTCATTTTTCAATTTCTTAAAGATTCTATTCCAGATATATTATATAAAACTAAAATGCGGGAGGTTATATCGTAAATCTGCAACTGCGGACCGGATATAATTAATCTCTACACTAAAAATATTTGTAATAAATTTAAAACCCAGGAGAAAGTTATGCCAGTTGTAATCACAGGTAAAAATCTTAAAATTGAAGACGTTTACAATGTCGCAGTTAGAGGTGAAAAAGTTGAGCTGCACCCCGACGCGCTTCAGCGTATAATCAAATGCCGAGCATTCCTTGAAAAAAGAATAATTGCAAAGGAAATCATGTACGGTGTGAACACGGGAATCGGCGAGCTTGCCAATGTTGTACTGAACGATGACCAGGTAAAAGAATTCCAGAAATATTTAATCTATAATCACGCCGCGGGAATAGGCGAACCCTTCCCTATCGAAGTAGTCCGCTCTGCAATGCTTGCGCGCATAAACGTACACGCAAACGGAAATTCCGGATGCAGACCTGTAATCACGCAGACATATGTTGATATGCTGAATAAAGGCGTTACGCCTGTTGTATGCTCAAAAGGCAGCGTGGGAGCCTGCGGAGACCTTTCCCCGATGAGCCAGATTGCACTTTCTCTTATGGGCGAAGGTGAATCTTATTACAAAGACGAAAGAATGGCGACGAAAGATGCGCAGGGCAAAGCAGGAATTCCGATTCCCGGTTTGCAGGCACGCGACGGACTTGCTGCTATTAATGGCTCGAACGTAATTAACGGAATGGCTTGTCTCCAGGTTTATGAAATAGAAAGATTCCTCAAGCAGGCAGAAATCGCCGCTGCAATGACACTCGAAGCCCTCATGGCAAATATGAAGCCTTATGATACCCGCCTGCACCAGTTGCGCGGATTTAGAGGCGCGGTTACATCTGCAGAAAATATAAAAAGAATGATTGACGGTTCCGACCTTCTCGGAAAAGTAAAAGTAAAAGTTCAGGATGCATATTCGATGCGCTCGACCCCGCAGGTAATCGGTGCTGCACGCGACCATTTAAGGTGGACACGCGAACAGGTTGAAATAGAATTAAACGGAGTCGGTGATAACCCGATATTCCTTCCAGATGATGAAGTGGTATTAACAGGAGCAAATTTCCAGGGCTCGCCAATCAGCGTTCCGCTCGATATGCTCGGTGCCGCTGTTACAATGGTTTGCGTTTTATCGGAGCGCAGGCTGAACAGAATGCTTCATCCTGCATTGAGCGTCGGACTTCCGGCATTCCTTACAAAAGGCGCAGGAATGTTTTCGGGACATATGCTGAGCCAGTACACAGCCGATATGCTTATAGTGGAGCAGAAAATTCTATCAGCACCTGCTTCGATACAGTCAATTCCTGCCGCGGCTGACCAGGAAGATTTTGTGAGTATGGGAATGAACACTGCACTCAAGACAAGACAAATTATAGATAACGCTTACGGAATACTCGGAATAGAATTCATCGCAGCAGCACAAGCAATTGATTTCAGGGATTACAGTGTCGGCAAAGGAACCAAAGCCGCACACGCAGCAGTGCGAAAAGTTGTGGAACATCTCGACATAGACCGTCCGCTTTTCAAAGACCACAACAATATGATGGCTTGCGTTAAATCACGTGATATACTTCACGCAGTAGAAAGTGCAATCGGAGAGTTAAAAACTTACTAAATAAGAATTGTCATTCCTGCGAAAGCAGGAATCCATATTTCATCACTCGTTCCCAAACTTTGTTTGGGAACGAGATTAATAAAAAAAAATTGAAATTATAGATAATTATTTCGAAAATA
>Ga0182021_10009592_pt1 | contig 11475 bp, 11 predicted proteins | sample 612E3MmetaG_FD_120493 | JGI IMG/M metagenome (GOLD analysis project Ga0182021, IMG submission 120493) | Permafrost microbial communities from Stordalen Mire, Sweden - 612E3M metaG (Illumina Assembly) | ecosystem: Environmental > Terrestrial > Soil > Wetlands > Permafrost | place: Sweden...
CCCTTGAGTCGGAAACTTCCACAAGGATAATATTCATATCAAACCCGGGTGATATACATTTCAGATCATCTTTGAGTATTCTTCTGACATTCCCTATAGGTGCATAAACATCAGCTTTCCCTGGTTTAATACCTGAATTTATGATGCCTGCGAGTAAAAATTTACCACCATATGCTTTTAAGGTATCGCCAACCACAAGGTTGTGAGCCATAGCAAATGATTCTTCAGCTACCAGTTCATCAGGTTTATCAGACAGGAATTTGCCAGCTATAAGATTGGTTTTTGCACATACATTGTTAGTAGTGGCAGTGCTGTTCATGTCTATTCCGCCTAAAGAAATATCAGCGCTATACTTTGACTCGTGCAGTTTGTAGAGCAGGTATGGAGAAGCATCTCTCACACCCTTTATTTTTTTGACGGAGTCGATTAAATCACTTGTAAGCATTATGGTATTTACTCCCTCTGCAACTAGAGATCCTTTGGAGTCTTCATTATTGCAATTGACACAACAGGATGTATTTGTGGGAATATATGCAATGAAATGGGTGCCGGTCCCCTTAAGTATGCCGAACGAACTCTTCTCATTAGTCAGTGTAACAGACAGGACAAGCAGGATAAAAAGAGCTGAGATCGCATACCCGCTTATACTGGCAATAGTTCTTACCCGGTGCCGTAAGAGTTCTTTTATGAGATATTTCATTTTCAGATCATTCTTTTTAAACGCTTAAATATAATAATCTATTTTAGGATTTCTGTAAAGCCTCTTTTTGAGAAAGTCTGCAATTACGGTTATCAATGTCATAAAAATAAAATTAACTTTGGTTGCTTAGTAATACATCTTGCATGAGGAATTAAATGCATGTATTTATCATTAAGCCAGAACTGAAGAATAATGTTAAAGATCGTAGTTATCTCATTATGGATGATAATTCACCCTGGTCATGTAACAATGACCAGCATAGATTATGTTCAGGGTACCGATTCTTTAAAAGTATCATGCAGAATGAATTTCGATGATTTCCTGAAAGATTTACAGACCATCGACGATGACAGAAATTTGTACAGATTATTTAATAAACAGCCTTTCCCTTCTGACCTTATTAACCAATACTTTAATTCAAAGGTCTTCATTTATATAAATAATAACCTGCTGATAGGAAAGCTGTTAAGTTCGGATATTTCTGATAAGGATATTAATCTGAATCTGATTTACAGGTCGGATAAAAAACCAAAATATATAACTGTCAGGAATATGATTCTTACAGGATGGTACAGTGACCAGACAAATTTGATGATAATACGAATAAATAATCTTGAGAAGGGGATCAAACTGACTCCGGAGCATAACGAGGAGACTTTAATTATAAAATGACCAGGTTTCTTTATCGTGCTCAGGCGTAAGTCTCATTGCTTCCTCATTTTTGTTTATGTTGAGAAAGACCATATTAGTCTGATCACTGTATAAACCAGTCAAAACCTGGTTCCTGATCCTGATCTTCTTCGGATCTTTATCTGATTGGTAAAGAAGATTCAGGAAGATTTCATTGTCCAGAATGGTTACTGTCAATATACTCCCCGTCAGTAATTTGTTATTTACATAGATATGAATTCTCTCATTGAAATATTTATTTGCCAGATCAGCAGGAAAGGACTGGTTTACAGATAATTCCTCAAGTTTACAGTCCGGGTCAAACAATTTATAATCCAGCAGAAAATCATCATAATACATTCTGAAAAAAACTTTCATGGAATCTGTACCTTTAGCCTGGTCAATAGTAGTCAGCGTTACATGAACAGGGTGGAAAATCAATAAGATATGGAAAATTAAGATTTTTAACATTCTTCTGATGCTTTGATCAGTCCGTTATAATAATTTTTAACCGGACTAATTTTTGTGACTGACTTCTTCAATATCAAAGATTTTGTTTCTATCCCATTCAACCCAGTACTTTAATGCATTATGGCGAATAAGTTTCCAATATCCATCGTCCATTAATCCGAATTTTCTGATCCCCTCATTAATATCGGCATCTACCTGTTCAAGATATTCCTTTTTCAGACTAATTCTTACAGAACGATCTTTGTATGTAAAGATGGCAGATGGTTGGGTTTTGCTATGCGAAGCCAGGTGAATTGTCCCCATTCCCAAAGTTGCACCTGTGCTTACCTGTATCCCATCATTCAGGCAACTATATGGTGGTTTAGTTCCTGCAAAAGAGGTCACTTCAAGTAAGTCAGCGCCAACGCCAAATAATTCGCGCGCCTTAATTCCCATTTTAGCACCAACTATAGAGAAAACGCCCAGATGCCCGTGAAACTCATCAGTCATAACATTGGCTTTCCATTCGTCATATCCGTAACGTGCAATTGCTGAGTCTATAATAGGACGGATATCGTAGTTAAACATCTCATGCTGAATGGGAAATCTGTTAAATACAATGTTCCGCTCAGAAAAATATGTCCCCTTTATCATATCGGTTATTGCTTCCCTGACCCCCGGAACATTATAATTTGTATTGTACCTGACATTCAATTCATCTGTTATTATATTAATGTCGAATAATTCGGGATTTGTAATATAGAGAGCCACGAGGTCATCACAGAGCTTAAAATGATTTTGTTCCAGTTTCTCAAAAACTAATGGCTGACTGAAAACATTTCTTAAGACATTGCCAAGCCTGGTTTTGGATTTCATGCAAACAGAATACATGGATGAATCAAACACTGTGTTATTCTCATTCAGATTGGCAATGACGTCAATTCTTATTTTCGATATAAAAACTTTGGCTGCACTCTCCTTATCACATTCATAATTGAATCCCTGAAGGGGCTTTGCTGATTCATTATACCATATTATACGTTCAATTTTGGATAGGAGGCTTGCATCTTTTGTTATAAGTTGTGCAATATTTGTAAGAGGACCAAGACAAACCAGTATTACTTTTTCATTCGCATTTTTTAAATTATCTCTCAGACAATCAATCGCATTTAATTCTGTTACCTGACTGCTTTGTTCATTACCCCAGCTTATTTGCCTGTTAAATTCACGCCATGGGGGATTGACTCCTTTAAGCAGATCACCGCAAGCGACCGGTATATTGTCTATATTAAATTGTTTTAATAAGGTGTTTATCTTTCCGGCGCCTTCATAGGGAGGCAATGTTCCGTCAGACAGCAATATTGCTTTTATGGTTATTTCAGGACGGCTGAGCAACAAGCTTATAGCACGCATATCGTCAATGGCACAATCTGTATCAATGATTATGGTGTGCTTTAATTTAACAGGTAACGGTTGAGACCATAATGTCTGATTAAAAAGCAATAATGGAATAAGAATGAATATTTTTCGCATAGCCTGTATCAATAATTTTATACCTTACAACTGTCAATGTTTATGAAATCCAAAATGTGAGTGAAAATGTTTATGTTCTTCATCCCCATGTTTATGAATATGTTCATGGACCAGGTTTACACTTACAAGAAGTTCTTCATCGCCAAGAATTTCCGAAGCAGTACCGGTCTTTCGAATGGTATGTTCCTCTGAAAGCACTGCAACTCTGGGTTGCAGATGATCGATCAGATCAAGATGATGTGTTGTAAAAATTATAGTTTTACCGGCATGGTTAAGTTCAAGAAGAAGCTCGATAAAGAATGTCTGAGTTTTTGGATCGAGACTTGAAAGAGGCTCATCAACTAACAGAATATCAGGATTCATTGTAAGAACAGATGCTATTGCGACTCTTTTTTTTTCTCCGCCTGAGAGCATATATACGGGACGATCTTTCAGGTATCCGATGCTGAGAAATGTTAATGTCTGCTCTGCTCTTTCCCTTGCAGTCTCAATTGGAAGATTAAGCTGAAGGGGACCAAATAATAATTCGTCAAAAACTGTAGGACAAAATAATTGGATGTCGGGGTTTTGGAAAATATAACCCATCCGGTGGCGGAAATTCATTCCAAAACAGTTATCAGTCAGCGATTTTTCAGTTACAGGATTTCCTTCAAACTGAACCTCTCCGGAATCAGGAAAAACAAGTGCATTGATAATATGCAGCAAGGTAGATTTACCACACCCATTCAGACCGATTATAGAAAACATTTCACCTTTTTTTATTGAAAGGTTAATATTTTTAAGCGCTGGAATTTTACCATAATATGAATAATCGATATTCTTTAATGAAATAATATCATCCATCATTTTCAAAATAAAATAAAAACTATGCCTGAGAGCACAATAACCAGGAGTACGACGAAATCTTTAACGGCGAAAGGATTTTGGGAATGGAGTATCACTTTTCCCTTATAACCTCTTGAAACCATTGCATAATAAGTATTTTGATAAATTATCATTGATCTTTTAAAAATGAAAAATATCCGGCCGCCAATAAGTTTCCTGATACTGTTGCTTTTAATATTGCCAGAAAGCCTTGACTTAAACGCAAAGTAGGTTTCTTCAATTGTGCGTGAGAGAATGAATATGTACTTGTAAGCTAGCGATATGACCATAAGGAATGTATCAGGCACGCCAACCATTTTGAAAGATTTAATAAAAGAAGGAAAAGGTGTTGTGTAAACTACAAGCAGAGCAAATGAGACAGAATTAAGCACTCTGAGAAAGACTAATGATACTACCTGTAATCCATTTATTGTAAAACCGATGTTTTGAGGTATGCTGTAGATCAGAAAATGTGAAGGACTACTGAAGCTGATAATGTTAAATATGACCTTTCCCGGGGTAATTATATTAAGAGATGCCGGAAATACTACAAGGAAACCAAAGATAAACGCAAGAATAAATATTTTTCTGTATACTTCGGCAAGCTTTAGCCTGGCTATAATAAATAATAAAAAAATAAATGCTGTGATAAGTATTTGTGTAAAAGGATTACCTACAACACTTATCACTACTGACATATAAATCAGTGAAATAAACTTAACCTTCGGGTTGATTTTCTGGATGAAATTATCGCTGGCCGCATTTTCTGCCTGCAAATAAATTGATTTAACAGCCTCTGAGGAATTTAAAATAGTCTTATCAAGAAAGGAAAATTCTGGCCTCTTCGTTTTTGCCGGATTATATTGATCATCAGCAATTTGCATTAAATATGGCGGGATTTTATTCTTCATTTCTGATAATTAGTCTCGATATCAATAACATTACGAGATATGTTACTGTTGCTCCGATGACACCTGATACAAGATAATATCCTGACCGGTGGACAATCGATGAATCCTTTTTATTGGCTGAGTAATCAGGTACAGGTGCATGCCATACTTCTGAATATTTCGCCAGGCCCTTTGGTACGTAACCTACAAGTTCTTTTACAGTCTGAGCTGACCATTCTCCCCATGCATCACCTGTATTAAAAAATGCAGGAAGCAGAATTCCTGCTGGAGTGAGGAGACATAACAGGAGTAATAAGACAAGAATTTTTTTCTGGAGTTTATTCATTTGCATTTTTGCCTCCTTTCCTGAAAGCATAAATTAATCCGGGTTCGTTTTTCAGGAAATACTTTACGACTATTGCAGTAATAAGTCCTTCAATAATACCAAAGACCAGCATATGTTCAATAGCCATGGCTGGAACCGCAATCTTCAGGTCGTACGGGCAATACAATGCTTTTCCATCGCTTGAAGATGCTATCAGGGGTTGTATGCCAAATTCAATTCCCGTAAGTATAGCAGCCAATACCAGACTCAGGTATCCTGAGATAAATGCTCCGAAAAATACCCGTGCTTTTCTTGCAGGGCTAAAGCTGAAAAGCCTGAAGAGATAATATGCACTAAATGGCATAAATATCGCCATATTAAAACAGTTCGCCCCAAGAGCTGTAATTCCGCCGTCTCCAAAAATAAGTGCCTGAATAATTAGGGCAACCGATACGGCGACGGTGGCTGCCCATGGCCCAAACAATATCGCAATAACTGCGGAACCAACCGCATGACCTGTTGTACCTCCTGGTATAGGTAAATTAAACATCATGATGATAAAAGAGAATGCAGCTGCCATTCCCAGGTAGGGGATGTTGCGCGCTGCCACTTCTTTTTTAACCTTTTTAACGGCTATGGTAACAGCAGCTGCAAATACTCCATATAAAGGAATATATGTCTGAGGGCTTAAATAACCATCGGGAATATGCATAATTGCTTTTGTAATTTAGACTTATTCTACCCGGCTCATCACCAGCTTTCCATGTATAATACCTTTGATACCTATAAGTTTGTCAGATAATTCGGTTAACCTGTTTGCCGTACCTTTGACGGCGACAATTTCGATGCAATTCTCGTGGCTCAAATGAAAATGCTGTGAAGAAAGGATTACATCAAAATACTCGTGCTGAATATCGTTCGATTTGATTGTCACATCTCCTTTATGATGGTCATAAAGCATTACTATTGCTCCTGCAACAATCTGATTGCATTGCCATTTTTTTTCCACCAGGTTTTTTTCGACTAAATGCCGGATTGCCTGAGAGCGATTGGGCAATTTATTTTCAATCACAAATTCATCAAGGGCTTTAAGAACATCCTCATCAAGGCTGACTCCAAAACGGGCAAGAGACATCGTGTTATGATTTAAGTTATTCGTAACACAAAGCTAAATAATAATTTATTATCACCAAACTTTAGTAAATGGTGAACTGCTTTATTCTCCATCTAAAATGAAAAATCCGGTGAAAAATGGAGTTTGAATATCGTTTCTGCAGTAATAAGCCTGGCTTTGTTTGATTTTTTATTCGTTTCTTGGAATTGCCTTCCCGTAAACTTCAATCCAATCAAGCCTGGAGCATGCTGCGCTCTGACCGCCACGCATCAAATCTGTAAACCCTATTTCATCTACGAGGGTAAGGTCAGGATGAATTGCCAGTGCTCCTTCAATTACAGTCATGATATCAAGTTCGTACCAGTTAATATCAGTAAGGTTAAACTCATGAATTCGCCAGTCGCTGGACGGACCATCGCACTGATCACTTACAAGCCATTTCCCGTTTTTAAGTTTCAGGATAACATGAAGATACCGTAGCCCACTCTGTTTGGACCTCCAGACAATTTTGGAATATTTACTCAAATCAGCGAAGAATTTATCGTTTTTTAAAGACAGGGCCCAGTTACCTGTGCAGGTCCCTGACCAGATATAATAAGGATCGTCTGCCGGGGTAAGGTGATGACTCTTTTTAATACTGTCACAACCTGGTCCATAAAGCTTTAAGAGAAGGTTAATATTTGATACATGCTCCTGTGTAACCGGCGTTGCTGCAGGAATCTCTTTCCAATCTTCCCTGAAAAAAAGTGCAGGTCTGTACTGAGCCAGACAACTGTTCAGATTGAATTGCAGTATACTCAGTATCAGCACTGGCAGGTAAAGCCATTTTTTATAAGTAATATTCATAAGATAAATATTTAGAGTATCGTTTTATGTCCACACCAAAAGTAGGCATGATAACCAGATAATGCTCCTGATTTCCGGTATTTTGAATTATTTAATTTATAAAATCTTCCCGGGTGTTATCATCGCCTTTGGCAGGGCCATACCAGACCCCACCACCGTAAGTTATAACAAATATTTTATTTGGGTCCCTGGGATCAGGATCCACCCTCTGTCCCCACTTGAAGGTATAGCCATTAATGCGTATCCATGTTTCACCCCTGTCTTCGGAACGGTATGCGGCGCTGTTGAAACCACAGGCATAATAGGTATTATTTCTGGGATCATAAGTTAAATCATGTATATGCTGATCTTTCTCAAGAACTTGTTTCCAGCTCTTACAATTGTCAGTTGACAGGAATATTCCGCCGCCTGTGTCGGGAGAGAATTGACCTTTCGAAATTCGTCCCCACGCTGAAAGCAGAATCCGGTTATTATTATCCTCATCGATCACTATACTGACGGGACCATTGGTACCGGAAGGAAGCATTAATTTCACCCAGGATTCAGCTCCGTCATCTGAACGATAAACAGCCCCGTCTTTTTCATCACCTATACTGCCGTCCTCACTTCGTCTGGAAACTATAAGGAATAGTGTTCTGTCTTTTTTCGCCTGCACAATTTGCCATGCTAAAGGTTCGGTTCCTGAAATTCCTTTATTCTTAAGCGTCCAGGTTTTACCTCCATCCACTGATTTGTAAACTCCTTTTCCGAAGGCACATGCATATAATGTTCTTGTTTCTTTGTTACTTTCAGGATCTATGAGGATATGCGTAAATGCTGCTTCTCCAATTTCCTTGCTAACCGGCTGCCACGACCTTCCGCCATTTTCTGTCACCAGTATGCCTCCTGTAAAGTTTGCTGTTCCCTTTCTCCGCCACATTTTAGGTCGGGGTAAATCATGTACACCGCTCATAACAGCCCAGGCTCTGCCTTTAACTTCCGGATCGAATGTAAACCAGTAAGTGGTATTGAGCCAGTGCTTAGGTACACCATTGTTCGCTTCGCCACTTATCCAGCTTTCTCCTCCGTCGTTGCTTTCCATCAAACCGATATCAGTATTTGCCATAAAAAGATGCGTTATGTCAAACGGATCAAAAGCTATCCTGTATCCGGTAGTAACATCAAGTCCGCGGGAGATCCATCCTGCCCCGTCTTTCTTTTTAGTATATACCTGTTGCCAGGTTTTGCCTCCATCCGCTGTTTTAATGGCCCTGCCAAAATCAGTTGTTAAGCATATATCCGGATTAACCGGAGAAACGGCGATTGAAAAAGGATTCTCTCCCCAGGAGGGGCCAAATCGTTCATCAATCCAGCCGCCTTTGTAATTTGCTGAATTAAGATCCACTCCTTTGGTCATACGGTCCTTCCAGACCAGTTTCCATGTTTTTCCAAAATCCTCGCTTTTCGCTACTCCCATGCAAATTGTATCATTGTGCTCTTTCAAACCATTATAGGAAACGTACACAACTTCAGGATGAGAAGCGCTGGTGGCAATACAGCGCCATTCAGGCAAATCAATTTTACCTGTGTGAAGTTTGAGAAGATCTTCCTGGCGGTTTATCCAGGATTTGCCACCGTCATCGGTATAATATATCCCGGAAAGATCACTTTCAGGTTGAGAATAGGAACTACCTGAAATTGCATAAATGATATATTTTTTATGCACCTTATCAAATCCGCCCGCAAATCCGCTGAGAGTTCCAACGGACACCGGACCTGCATATGTTTTCCAGGTTCCTTTTTCCCTTACCGTTATTGAGTTTTTTTCCGTAATGTAAATAGTTCGGTTTTCTTTAGGAGAAGAGGGATCAATAAAAATATTATTCACCCCTTTTTCAAGATCCCTTCCCCTGGTCCAATGACTCCCCTGATCGTCTGAGAAGTAATAAGCAATGATATTGTTTATGGAAATTGCTGCATGAAGTTTCATTGAATTTTCAGGATCCACTGCCAGAGTTACTACATTCCTGACAGTGTTGTCATTAGTTAAAACCAACTCATCGGCGTGATCTCCTTTTGATAAAAATCCTTTAATCTCTGCAGGCGCAGGATATACTATCTTCCAGGTATTCCCGTGATCAGTACTTCTGAATAGAGCAATGGAATTGGCATATACTGTGCTGGAATCAACAGGATCGAAAACAAAGTATCTTACTGATCCGTGCAATGAAAACATTCTCCACGATTGTCCTGCGTTATATGTAACATATGACCCGGTCATATCACAGGCTAAATAAGCGTAGTTTGAATTATGAGGACTGATTGCCGGAGAAAAAGTGGCGCCGCCTCCGCCTGCTCCGATTTTTTCCCAATGCATAACTGAGTTCTCCGGTTTATTTACCTGAGAACAAGATTGAATTTGCAGAAGTATTATAATACAGCAACATAAAATTGCTGTTCGAATATTTATATTGGTCTTCATTCCTTTTAACTTATCAATGTATTGTAAAAATATATAAATAATGTGAACGTACACAATTATACAATAAATTTATTAATTAATATTTTATTTCATTCATAATAACTTATATATTAATTATATAAAAATATTTTATGAAAATCAGGTTTAGTTCAAAATAAATAGTTAACTTGTGTACGTTAACATACCAATCAGATTTAAATAGAATTATGCCTTACAAAAAATTCACAAGAAGAGATTTCATTGGCAAAACTGCAACAGGCATTGCATCAATAGCTGTATCAGGCAGTATTGCCGGAGCTTCATCTACAGACGCTGCTTCTTACAGGAGAATATCCGGTTCTAATGATCGTATTAATATCGGCTTTTTAGGTTGTGGCAGTCGCAGCAGGGACCATCTGGACATGGTAAAGGCTTCTGAAAAAGACAAAAATCTCGCAGTTGTAGCAGTATGCGATATTTGGAAATATAACAGGGAACGTCATGCATTGATCTGCAAAAAGAAATTTGGAGCTGATGTAAAGGAATTTAAGTATTCAGAGGACTTATTAAAAATGAGCGAATTAGATGCAGTAATGATAGGTACCGGCGATTTTCAGCATGCAAAACTTCTTGCTGAAGTTGTAGATTCAGGTAAAGATTGTTATTGTGAAAAGCCGATGGCTACCGATCTGGAGGATGCTAAGCTGGCACGAAAAATTGTACTGGCTTCAAAACAAGTTGTACAAATGGGATCACAATGGTTAAGCGATCCGATGCAGCTTAAGGTCAGGGAGATTGTCCGGTCGGGGAGATTAGGCCAGATCACAAAAATTGAACAGGTCTGGAATGATAATAATCATCGTTGGCATGACCCAGCCGATCCGGATGTAGCAATGATCAGGCAGGAAGATACCGACTGGAAACGATGGCTTTTAGGAAAACCAATTGTCCCGTTTGATCCCTGGAAATATTTTGAATTCAGAATATTCCGTGAATATTCTGGCGGAATAACTTCCCAATGGATGAGTCATGGAAGCGGATTGGTTCATTTTTATACCGATACTGCTATCCCGGATTCCATGGTGGCAAACGGAGGCATTTTCGGATGGCCGGATATCAGGGAAAATCCTGATACATTCCAGGCGTTGGCTACTTATGAAGGTAAGAAGTTTATGCATTCTTTTACCACTAACTTTGCCAGTAAATTTGGTGATTACACAGCTATACGCGGGAAGGACGGAACCCTATTTGCGCATGGGGGAGAAGGAAGCGCCAGCTGGTTCCTTATTCCTGAACATCAGGATCTTCCGGGCGGATTTAATTTTTATGACGGTCTTAAAGAAATGATTAAAAACGGAAAAGCGGAAGTAGTCACAACCCCTGAATATGGTATGAAGCCTGGTCCTGTAGATACAGGTGATTACAGTAAATATCATCTCGATAACTGGATTGATTGTATGAGAAGCCGGAATTTAAAACCTAATGGGGATATTCACACAGGGTTCTGGCATTCAGTTGCATGTATTATGGCCACACAATCGTACCGTGAGGGTAAGAAATTTTACTGGGATCCGATTAATGAAGTAATCATAGATAATAAACCTGCTTAATAATTTATTTCAGCATAAACTCAAAGTATGTCAG
>Ga0182021_10009593_pt1 | contig 11474 bp, 11 predicted proteins | sample 612E3MmetaG_FD_120493 | JGI IMG/M metagenome (GOLD analysis project Ga0182021, IMG submission 120493) | Permafrost microbial communities from Stordalen Mire, Sweden - 612E3M metaG (Illumina Assembly) | ecosystem: Environmental > Terrestrial > Soil > Wetlands > Permafrost | place: Sweden...
ATTTTGAAAGCCGTCGTCCATGATAATGGTATCGACGGGCGCCGTTTCGAGCAGCTTGGCGCCCGAGGGCCGGTCGCGGCTGACTACAGTGGGCGCGGCTCCGGCCAAGAGCAGCGGCTCGTCGCCCACCCGCGCGGCATCGTCCGAGGCGGCGTTGACGAGGTACGGCCCGCGCTCGCTCCCGCCATAACCGCGCGTGAGGAAACCGGGCCTTAGCCCGCGGTCTTGCAGCAGCGCCGCGAGCTTCAGCGCAACCGGGGTCTTGCCCGCGCCGCCCATGGTGAAATTACCCACGCAGATGACCGGCAGCTTGCTGCGATAAGGCCGAGCGGTGCGGAAACGTCTCTGGACCGCCGCGCCGTAGAGTACCGACACAGGCAGCAGCCCCCAGGCAGCCGGCGGAATCCGCTCCGAGTACCACCAGGAAGGCGGCTCCAGCCGCAACAAATGCGATGAACCCGGTTTTTTGCCGTTCATGTCAGCCGCTTAAGCCTGAAGTGCGCAACGGCTTTGCTCTAACCTAAATTTGCAGCCTTAGCCATGCCTCCCTGTTCGGGAAGAAAGCCATGGCAGGCTTGCCTAACTTCGCCAATGGAAGGACAACAGCGCACTGGCACTCAAATCCGGGCACCCCATTCGCCTGCGTTGGGTACGAAAGCGGTCTTGGCCTTCCAAAAGTATCGTGGCAGCTTTACCTTCAGCTGCAGGCGTCGATCAAAGCTGGCAGCTCAAACGCGCACGCTTAGTCGGCGTAGCAACAAGACAATCATGCTTTGACGTATTCATATTTAAATGGGCTCGCTTGTTCATTCTTTAATTTCAGAATCCCATCCGCGCGCAGTTTTTGAAGTGCCTTCTTGACCTTATTGACGTCATCCTCGCCGCTTAATTGTCTCGTCAATTTATTTGTTATGATCGCATTAGGAAATTCTCGCAGATGGTTTAGTACTACGTCCTCGATTGAAGCCAACTTCTGGTGCTTTATAGTAACAATAAAAGAGTTATCAGTTTCATCGAACTCTGGATCGACGAGCCCCGCCTTCTTTAGCTCATTTTTTGCGGTATCAAGCCCCTCTCCGATGTCATGATTTACTGGGTCAGGCAAGTTATGCAGCATACGAACGATATTAGGGTTTCTAGAAAACCTCTCATCGTACAAGTTATCCCTTGTCATATATCCAGGCAACCGCCCCGGACTGCTGACTTCGATTCTATTATCGAATATCCTAACGTGTATGTCGTCGTTTAGACTGTAATCTCTATGAAGTACAGCATTTACCAAAATTTCCTTTAAGGCTTCGGCCGGGTACTTTAGCTGTATTCTTGTGCCGTTATCGTAAATGGAAGCGCCATCGATAAGCTCTTTTACTTTAGAGATCGTCATGGCAATACAATTTTCTAATGGTCCAGTTATTGTTGTTGGCATATCATGCAGCTGTTCCCTCTTGTAATTTCTTTCTGTTGTTCTTAGTCTGTATACTTTTATTGAACATCTCGTATTCAGTGTAGCCTGCGGTTCATCGTCAAACAGAAGTACGCCGCAAACATTCACATACTGTCCGTTTCCTTTTTTAGTTAGAAGTCTCTGCTTCTTTAGAAACTTAGCTGGTTCCATGTTTGACTTAACTCTATCCATATAATATGCAAGGTGTGTGCCTTCCGCGATCTCCTCTATTTCTACATCTTCAACTGCCTTTCGTTCATATGGTTCTGCCCCTTTTGAATAGGATAATTGAGTTATCCGCTCCCCTTTAATTTTATACTTTTGGGCGTTAATCCTAATATAACAATCGCCTGAAGCTGTGTAGTGAACCTTTGGGCTTTTTGGTATCGAGACATGCAGCACCAATCCTCTCGATTTAGTGTCCAAAAATTCTATATTAACATTCTCTACAGATGGGGTCGTGCCTTCAAGCAAAACTGAAACAAGCTGATTTGCTTCTTCCTGATTAACAAATCCTATAACTCTTTCTCCTGCCACTTTTCCATCTTCAATACCTATATACAGATCACCACCGTCGGAATTTGCAAACGCAACATATGTTTCCTGCAACTTTCCAGGCAAAATATTTTTGCTTTTTAGATCATTAAAATGATCCTCCTTGATTGATGTTATCTTATTAAGCTCATCCTCTTTTACTTCCCTGGTTTCCATAGTTGCAGACCTCTTGAAATGGAGCAAAAATGCAAAGGTTAGATATATGTGCTTTGCATTCGAATCTCAACCTTCTTATCGGATGCTATCTTTTTATTTATCCAGCCCCTCCCGCGCCCTAACCGCCTGTCAAGCGGGACTGCCCCAACTGAGAAGGTCCCCCAGACTTAGTAAGCCATCAAGAAGCACGCGGTGGTTGATGTCTGGCCGAATCGCCAGAATGGCGGCTCACCACTCAGCATGGGACATACCCATAAGGGGCTCGGACTTCGGCTCACGGCCTGAAGCACCACACGGACTGTCATCCGTCAGGACGCCATTGAAACTCCGCTCAGAGAACACCGCCTCTTCCCTTCTGCACGCAGGCAGGGCGAAGCGCCGGGCGGTTTGGAAAGCCACTTCTAATCCATTGGCACTGACTCCGGCGTCGCGGCGTGCAAGGCAAACCCGGCAGCGGCCCACGCTTCGGCGCCGCCGGGGAACCACAGCACCTGCTTATAGCCGTAGCCGATGGCGCGCTTGGCGGCATTCCAACTCATCCAGCAATCGGCCTTGCAGTAGAACGCAAGCGTCTTGTTCATATCGCCGCCCGTGACCGCCTTAAGCCGCGCCTGGAACCACGCGTCGAGCGCGGGGCTGATGGCGCCCCGGCCAACTTCCGGCCACCAGAGGCTGCCGGGCACATCCATGCGGGGCGGTGGCATCCAGGGCCGGTCTGCCGGTAATGACGGGGGCCGGTGCTGGGCCGCCACCACGTCGATGACGATGGCGCCTTTCGCCATGGCGGCGGAGAGTTCCTTGGCGCCAACGACTTGCGCGCCCGTAAGCGTCGCGGGCACCGGCGCGTTGTAGTTGTCCATCCGGAAGCCGTCCGGCTCCGGGACGCTCGCGGCAGTCAGGAACGGCACGGCGAGAAGAAGTGCGAAAAGAGCTTTGCGCATGGCGGCCTCAATCCCTAAGCGGCTCGAAATGGCGCTTGAACTCGGCACCCGAGCTATCGTGCGCCTCCACGTCCACGCTCGCGTCGCCCGTGGGCGCGTATGTGAAGTTAATCACGGGGTCTTCGCTCAGCGAGATGTCGCTTTTAAGCTCGAACACGGCGATACCGCCCGTTTTCACCGAAACTGTGTCGAGGTAACGGGCCGGGATGAAGCCGCCGCTTGGGTGCGATTGCATGCCGTTGTAGTTGGGATGGCTTATCAGCAGCTGCGCCGGAACGCCCGTGCCATCGAGCGGCTTCGTGCGATGGAGCTGCATTTGCCCCAGGCGCGCGGCCGACTCCGAGTTCAAGCCCGTGGCGGGCGCCGAGCAGCCTCCCGCCGCCTTTACATAGTGCGCGGCGGCCAGCAGCGTTCCATCCTCGGTCTCGGCGACGGCGTGGACCGGCGTGTAATCGTTGATGCGCACCCGGAACTTGATCTGATTGGCGGTAATCGCCGGGCCGAAGCGGAACGTGCCCACGACTGGCGCCGGGTTGTTGTCGATGAACACGGTGACGGCCTTGACGCGCTTCTGCGTGTGAAGCTCGACCGTCAGCGGCACGAGTGCCGCATCCATCGCCCGGTCCGGCGCGATCAGCTTCACCTCCTCGCCCGCCTCCTGGATGGGCCGGCCGTGAAAGACCGGCTCGCGCACGTCCTGCCAGCGCTGCGCCTCTTCGGCCATGTCCCTGTCGCGGGCTTGCGCGCCCTGCGCGATAAGCCCGGCAAGCGCTAGCGCCGCGCCCAACGCCGCTTTCGTACCTAGCCCTGGTGAGAGCTTTGCGAAGTCCCCCCTCACCCCAGCCCTCTCCCGCCAGGGGAGAGGGGGCAGGGCGTGCCCGTTGCGAAGGCGTACCCCTCTCCCCTGGCGGGAGAGGGGACAGGGGTGAGGGGGCCTTTTCTGCCTCAAGAGCCAGCCGGCTATCATTGCGCATCCTCCCATTCAAGTTCGTGCACCGCCTGCGCGGCGTTGTGGGCGTTGTAATCGTCGAAAAGCAGCCAGCGGCCGCGCTCGGATTGGGCCGCCACCTTCGCCGCCTCCTCGATATCGCCGCCGCGCTTCAGCACCGCGCGCACATCGGCGGCAAGCGTTTGAAGGTAGCGCTCCTCGTCCGCCGCTGCGTCCGGCCAAGGCACCGAGGCCGGGCCATGCCCCGGCACCGCGCGCGCCGCCTTGATTTTCTTGAGTTCCGCCAGCTCCTTGAGCCAGCCTGTGAGCGAGCCGTCGAGCGAGGGAATGCGCGTGACGAACGGCAAATCCGCTGCCCAGAGCGTGCCCGTGGATGGGTCCATGACCGTGAGGTCCGAGCCCGAATGGCCGCGGCCGTGCGCCTGGATTTCGAGCGGACGGCCGCCTAGATCGATGGTGGCGGTGGTGGAGACCGTGCGGTCCAGCTTGACCGCGGCACCGCCCTCGCCGCCCAGAAGATCGTGCATGCCTTTGCGGTAGAACTCGCCGCGTTCGGCGACGAACTGCGGCAAGGCGGCGTGCCCGATGAATTCGGGGCGATCCCCGGCAAAGGCCGGGGAGCCCAGAATGTGGTCGGGGTGGATGTGCGTCACGATCACATAGCGGATGGGGAGCGGCGTGCGGGCGCGGATCGCCTCTCGAAGTGCCTGGCCATCGGCCAGACTGCCGCCGGGGTCGATCACGGCCACCGACTCGCGCCCGATCGCGAAGCCAATGTTGCAGATGGCATTCCTGTTGGCGGCGGTCGCGACCTCGTGCACGCCAACGCGGACGAACAGGCCGGGGGCAACTTCGGTGACCTCCGCGGCGGTGCTGGCAAGCGCCGGAAGCCTGCTCGCGGCGGCGGCGAAAAAACCGCCCGCGGCAAGGCGCGCGGCCTCCCGGCGGCTGAAAAACCGCATGCGTTTCCTCTACTTAGTATTCTTATAATTGCCAACGGCCAGCCCCGGTGGCGTCGGCTTGGCCTATACTATACCGGCCCCGGCGGCCGCCCGCGCTTCATATCTGCGTGACCGCCCTCCCCCCGCACTTCTTCGCTTTCGCGTGTGAGACATGCGCAAGATATTGACAGATATCAAGGAAATGCTCCCCCGATTGGGAGTGCAATAGGCCATTGACAGGAGGTGAATGGATAAGTCACTTAGGCCGCTTTTCTACTCGATAAAGAGGTTACAACATGCAGGTTCCACTTCAGGTTGCCTTCGACGGCGTGCAGCATTCAGATGCGGTTGAGGCGCGTATCAGGGAAGAAGTAGAGAAGCTAGAGCAGTTTAACGGCAAGATTGTCAGCGCGCGCGTGGTGGTCACGAAGCCGCAGCGCCGCCATCACAAGGGCGACACCTTCCAGATCCGCGTCTATCTCGTGGTGCCGGATACGCCCGACATCGCGGTGACCCGCGATCCAGCGGCGGACGGCGCGCACGAGGATGTCTATGTAACCATCCGCGATGCGTTCAAGACCGCGCGCCGCCAGCTCCAGGACGCGGCGGCCAAGCGCGCCGGCGTTTGAGCGCTGGCACATCGTCCCGCGCGGCGCCCGGACCTGAGCCGGGCGCGCGTGGCGGGGCGGTGCCCGCGCGGGCTCCTGGCCGGCGAAGGCATCCGCAATGAGCGTGGATGGACGCAATCGCCTTCAAAAATGGCGGCGGCGCAGGCGATCGGCCGGCCGCCTACCCAATGGCTTGCCGCCTGCTTTCTAACTAACTGATTTCATGAGCCGCCGGGGCCTCCGTTAGGTGCGTATTAACCGCGTTTTTCCCGGTTTTGGGCAATTCTACACGATTGCCGCCTTCCCTCTTCACAACGCCCATTATACAAGGCGCTCCTTCCTGAAGAATTAACGGACGGCTACGTGACGGATATTGCTAAAGTAAATTAGGTTGCACGGGAGCGTGGCGGCGCCGGAAACGCACCGTTTCATGGTTAACATCAAATCGGCGGCTATATTTAAAGGGATTCTGGAATCGTGAAATCTCGCCCGAAGTGCGAAAAATTTCGCAAAAATGCGCACGTTGGAGACATGAGCTTCGCGCGTTTACCATCCGCGCATTTACCATAATGGCGCCGCAAGCGATGTGCACGGTTTGTTAGCATCTAGCCCCGCCACCAAAGAAGCGCGGGCACCCAGGATTTCACAGCGCAGGAGGACACGGCATGGCAACGCTTCGCAAAGAGATCGAGACGCGCGCGCGGGCCTCGGATGTGTGGGCCGCCATCGAGGACATCGGCGCGCTCCACACCCGCCTCGTTCCGGGCTTCGTGACCGCCACGCGGCTCGAACCCGGCGCCCGCGTTGTGACCTTCGCCAATGGCATGACCGTGCGCGAGCCGATTGTCACCATCGACCGCGAGGCGATGCGGCTGGTGTGGAGCGCCGAGGGCAGGCTTACCTCGCACTACAACGCGGCTGTGCAGGTGTTCGCCGGCAGCGGCGGCGGGAGCCGCGTTGTGTGGACCGTGGACCTTTTGCCGGACGGCGCGGGCGCGAAGATCGAGCCGATGATGGCGGCGGGGATGAGGGCGATGCAGGCCGCGCTCGACAGCCTTTAACAGCTTCGGCATCTTCGCTATCCAGCCTGGACTTGCAACGTTGCGTTGCATTTATGTAAATTAATCGAAACTATAGAATCAGGCTGAGCCTGCACACCCGCAAAGGATTTCACCGTGAAGGTATTTTGAGGCATTCTTTGAGGCGGCCGGAGAGGCTCGACCGGACGGGCTCTTGAAGTTTTCGACTAATTTGGGTTGCTGAGGCCCAGCCCACGGCATAGTCGCTTACGGTAGGCTCCGCGAGGCTGACGGCAATGGCCGCAGCGTCGCGGGTATCGATCCACGAACAGCGGCGGCGATTTTCCTCCTGGCGTCCTGGCGCGAGCCCGGCCATAAAAGCAGTTAGAATGCCGGCGTGTCGGCGTGACAGGGGGGCGGGCATGACGCGGGACGAGACGGTTGCGCTGTTTTTGCAGGGCCGCGAGGCGTGGAATGCCTGGGCAGGGGAAATGATCGCCAGGCGAAAGGCCATGGAGGCAGATGGCCGCTGGGCGGAGGAGGAGGCCACAAGTGATAGCTTGCCGGCCGGGAATGCGGAAACTCTCGTTTGGATGCAAGCGGCCCAAGCCGACTTTTCCCGTTGTGTCCTTCTTGCGCGGGAGCCGGAGCAGGACGAAAGCGCGCAGGAAGAAGGACCGAAGGAACCCAGGGAGGTTGGTTCCCAATTCCATGCAATCCAGCTTGAGACCTACAGCGTCGATTTTTCCGGCTTCATTTTCCCGGGCGCCGCCCTATTCGAGGGAACTACCTTTTCAAGAACCGCATCGTTCGACCGCGCCACCTTCTTTGGAAACGCATTATTTCAAGGAGCTACCTTTTCCGAGGGGGCCTGGTTCACAAAGACGGTTTTCTCCAGCAATGCTCGCTTTCAAAACGCTACCTTCTTCTGCAATACTTCGTTTAATGGCATCGTCTTTTCGAGATCCGCGTGGTTCGAAAGCGCTGCTTTCCGCGCCAATACCTGGTTCGATGGCGGAACCTTCTCGGGCGATGTCTGGTTTGAGTGCTCCGCCTTCTCCGGGAATGTTTCGTTTCACAGTGCTGCTTTTACCTCTGTCGCCAGGTTTCAGCGGGCGGCTTTCTCTGGCGACGCCTCGTTCGATAGCGCCACCTTCACCGGCGACGCTTCGTTCAAAAGCACGGCCTTCTCCGGCCGCGCCTCGTTCAAGGACGCTGCCTTTTGCGGCGATGCCAACTTTACAAGTGCAACCTTCTCGGGCGGCGCTTGGTTCTGGAGCGCGGTTTTCCAGGATTTCACGAGCTATCGGGAAGCGAAGTTTTTAAAGCAGGCAAGCTTCGCGGGCATCAAGGTGGACCGCGGTTTCGATATGACGGAAGCAGAGTTCGAGCGCGTTCCCGCCTTCAATCAGGCGGATTTCAAGCAGGCGCCCGAACTTGACAATGTGAAGTTTCCGCTTCCGTTCTTTTGGGGCGACGCAGAGCTGATTGCCAGATACCGGGCCATCCGCCGCATGGCGATCCAGGGCGCCGATTACGAGCGCGAGCAGATGGCGTTCAAAGGCGAGCTGCGGTCGCGGCGCTGGACTGCGGACAAGTGGTGGTCCATCGGCACGTGGCTCGGCCTCATCTACGACGGTATCGCGGATTGCGGGCACTCCATCGTCCGGCCGGTCTTGCTTTGGCTCGCCAGCGTGCCGGTTTTCGCGCTCCTGTATCTGCGTGCGGCGGAGCAAGCCGAAGGGTGGGGCTGTAGCACGCCCTTCATCAAGGCGCTGTTCCTGGCGGGCCGCAACGCGCTCGTGCTGTTCAGCGGCGGGCGCGATGCGCGGATCGCGCAGGCCTATCGATGCCTCTATGGCGGCAATGGCGAGCCGCAAATCCCCGACAGCGTGAGCTTCGTCGAAGCCTTCGTGCAGGTGCCGTTAAGCGCGGTGCTGATCTTCCTGCTGCTGCTCGCGATCAAGAATAGGTTTAAGATTAAGTAGTTTCCGCGATTGCCGATGCCTCCGCAAACGCGTTGTCATGCCCCGAACAAGCCGGACGCTACTTCGCCCGATGCTGCGGAAGCGCCATTTTATCCTGCATTCGCCGGTTAGAAAGTGCCGTTTTCCGGCTGCGCCTTATCCGGAAGCAACGCCTCTTTCCGCATCGCCCAGTTCTGAATGACGGCTTCACGATCAGCCCCCAATCGCTATTTTCGCGGCCGAGGCAACCAGGGATTGCCAGCCAATGCCAATGGGAAACAGCGCGGCCAACTGCACGGCGATCGGTTTTTCGGGGTCGAATGACGATTTGTAGACGCCGGGGAGGATAATGATGCTGACAACCAACCCGAAAACGATCCGGCTGACGAAGGCTTGCACATCGTAGTCCCAGGCGCCGGTATTGATGTAGTGGCGCAGGTACGGTTCCACGATAACTCCCAAACATACGGCGCCGTATTGAGGAAGAACAGGCGCAGAACTATTGCCTTTGGTTTGCCCCTCTGTGGCCAGAGGCCGGTTTTGCGACTGCAAGTCGAAATAGTTACTGATTGTATTGATCACGGAGCCCTCCACTTAGTGCGATGCGAAGCTTGAAGATGGCCGTCAACGGGGCGAGCCGATTTCAATGGTGAGGTCGTAGGAGCCGGCCCGTTTGCGGCCACGTTGGCCGGCTTGGATCCGGTAAATCCCGCTCTCACGGCATTCGCCGCTGAAAAACGGTCCGCCGGGGCCGCCATTCATCTTTCCGTCGGGCGAAATGACTCTGCCCGAAGGCTCAACTCCGCGCGCGTTCGATATCCCGGCCCGCAAATGCTGCCCCTTCCCGGCGTGAATGCAATAGGCCCTTTCAGGCACGCGGGCTGAAAGCTCAACATGGATGCGTGTACTGGCCCGCGGCGTTTCGATCGTCGTGCAAGCCTGCCCTGCCCGCGCCTGCGCATCCGCCGGAAAGAGGGGCAGTGCGGCAGCCAAGACCAGCGCCGCCAATTCAAACGCCTTAAGAGATGGCGATCTCAGGCGGCAGTATAAGCTGGCCGATAAACGCATCGAAATCGGTGCCCGGATTGGTTTGGTTGCAATCGAATCCGTCCCCGCCATGACATTCGTCGGAGTATTGCCAGAGCAGAACGTCGCAAGGCAGAGCGGTGCTTGGCATAACCGCCGCATCGTTCCACTCCGGTACGGCGTGGCACCCGCGCCATTTCCAGCGGGCGATCCAGACCCCGTGGCACTCGACGCCCTGGGCAGCGGCTGACGCAATCGCCTCCCATGTCGTATCGTCCGACTGGACGCCGTAAACGCAGGGCAGGATCGTCACGGCTCCCCTCGAATACGACAGGCTGTGATCGCTTAGCGCCCGCGCCCAGCCGAGATAGTAGCTCAAGGAAAGCGGAGGGGTACTTTCCACGTCGAGGAACATCAAAAACTTGCCGCCAAGCGATTCTAGATAATCCGCGCCGAACGTCAGGATCAGGTCCTCCGCGTTCAGCGTCGCGTCGGCAGCGCCTTGCGCCGAGGTTCCCCCTACCCTTTTCGTCTGCCGGGCAATCGGCAGGACCCGGATGTTTCTTTCCCGGAGGAGTTGGTTTTCCTTCAGATGACGGTATTCCACAACTCCTGTGCTTGCGGCGCTTGTGAAATACCGGCCCCACAGCACCGGCGTTTCACCGAGGGTTTCCGCCGCGAGGTCGACAAGGGATTTGCCACCGATCAGGCTTGTAACAAGGTTTGAGCTGTCCGCTCCGGCACGTCCTTTGGCCATTTGTGGCCTCCATACATGGAGCGCGCGCGCGAGCAATGCTGAGAACCGATAGTATTCTCAGGCTTGGAACGATTTTTATGCGCGTGCTTGGTACACTTTATACTATACGTTAATAATGATTTCGTCAACGAACCCGCGCATATTTCCGTGCAGCTTACCGGAGGCAACTTAGCGTGGCGGCGCTCGCGGCAATTGGGGTGCGAACTTGCCTCCGGCTGTACTGGCTGCCAGCTCAAGCCGCCTGCCAAGCCTGCTGGCTCGCGAGCTTCTCCGCCTTCTCCTTGGCGCGCAGGCCAGCCGGGCGGCTCATCAGCCCCGCGCAATAGGCCTCGAATTCCGGCCGCTTCTCGATGGCGCCGAACATCATGCCGAAGTTCAGCATGGCGCCGATATAGATATCCGCGGCGCTGAAGCGGTCCCCGGCGATATAGGTCTTGCCCTTAACCGCGCCGGCCAGCGTATCCATCACCAGCGCGAAGGATCCATAGCCGAAGCGGCCCTGCATTTCCGGCGTGGACGGATCCCAGCCCACGGAATGATTAGTCCAGGCCGGCTCCATGCAGCCTGCCCCGAAGAACATCCAGCGATAATACGCGCCACGCTCCGCCGGGGCAGGAGCCAAGCCCGCCTCGGGGAAAGCGTCGGCCAGATATGCGAGGATCGCGGGCGTTTCGGTCACAACAGTTTCGCCGTGCATTATCGCGGGCACCTTGCCCATCGGGTTGATGGCGAGATAATCCGGTGCCTTCATCGTGGTACCGTACTCCTTGACCTCGACGCGGTACGGGCAGCCGATTTCCTCCAGCATCCAGTGCACGATGCCGCCGCGCGAACGCGGGTTGGTGTAAAGAACGAGTTCCTTGCTCATGGCGATCTCCGTTTTTGTGTTACTGGCGCACCTATATCGCGCACCGCTGCCAGTTTCTGTCAGCATCGTCTTGCGCCACTCTTTCGCGAGCGCCTTGCGGCCCTTGGGCAGGCGCTCCGGCAGCAGCTCGGTAAGCACGATCACGCTGTTTGATGGGATACCAAGCGGGTTTTTTGAGGTTTGCCGGGAGGACACCGGCCGGTGGTGGTGATCAGCGCGCCCCGTTCCGCCTCAGTCTGCCGC